>ERZ773218.2853-NODE-2853-length-12446-cov-5.477363_pt1 | contig 12446 bp, 10 predicted proteins | sample MGYA00580527_ERZ773218 | MGnify/ENA primary metagenome ERZ773218 (study PRJEB29015, sample SAMEA2737763) | human gut metagenome | biome: human gut; feature: human-associated habitat; material: faeces | place: China | collected 2012 ...
AGATTCAGTGCGCCTTTTTGCAATTTCTGGATTGGCTACTCGGACTTCTGCAATCGCGTGAAAAACGGATGGTTATTCAGTAGACATTTCATTATATTTCTGTTCGTAGTCCTCAATCGCGGCGGTCATAGCGTGGATAACCGCTGATTTCCGCGATCCCGGCGGTGCAATCAGAAATATGTATAGACTTGTCTGTTCGTAGTGCCCAATATTCCCTTCGACCTTGACTTTTCCTTGCAGGCAAGCAGCAAGTACGCCCAAAGCAGCCCCCGCCGCCATATCTACCGGTGTCTGCGTATGGATGGCGACAGCTTCTACATAGCTTCGCAGTCTGGATGGCAGGCAGTCAATCGGAAATGGCGGCAGTGAATCTGCGCTGGGCTTCAATGGCTTGAACGGCAGAAAGACACCTGCTGCGGTTTTCAGTTCCACAACTCTGTTTTCAGCGTTATTAGCGTTTTCAGTGAGAAACACGAATTACCTCCCTATATCAATGATGAGGACGCAAAAAGACAGCCGTATCACTGCGGCTGCCTTACGCAAATGACGTATTGGTGTCCTCTATCTAACAGGGCATGAGAGAGGCCGAATGTTTCCATCAGCTTTTATTTTTTTCTGTAAATCTCCAGCTGCTTTCTGATTTTTGCAAGGTGCTTGCTGACCGAACCGGCATTAGCAAAGTTGAGCTTCTGTGCAATTTCCGCAAGGGTATCGTTCTGCATACGAAGCATGATGATTTGTCTGTCCATATCCGGCAAAGTCTGCATAAACTGCTTTATCTGTTCCTCATCAAGCAGCTGCTCCTCGAATGATTGCACAGCGGCGTGGCACATCGCATTGACAGGCAGTTCAGCATCATTTCCCCTTATCTGTTCCAAAGACAGCTCTTTTTCAAGACTTCGCGAGTGATACCATGAGCGTTCAAAATCCCGCTGTTTTGTGCTGCTGCCGTTGTAATCCTCATGCGCACGATGTTCCCAGAGCATATCGAATGTTTCCTGCCAATGCTGTTCCTCCACGATTTTCATCGTCATCTGTCCGAAAAAATCATAAAAGTTTTCATAGGGCAGCCACGGCACTTCGTAATCTTTCCCCATAGAAAACAGTCGCTGAAAGCAGAATTCCGGCATTTTGTCGAGTTTCTCTCTGATATGTGCGGCCGTTATGTAGGCATACCGCCAAAGCGGAAAGTTGCCGGAGTACAGATAGAAAGAACCGGGAACAGGCATATAGCCGCCGTGCGGTGCAGGCACCTTGAAAAACTGCCAGCTGACCCACGCATAGCAATCCCAAACCAATTCGAGGAACGTATCGGAATTGACCATCCGCATCCATTTCTCATTATGGACAACTTCACGGACTTTCCGAGGTATGGAAAGGAATGCCAGACGTTTCTCCACCAGCTCGCGAGGAAGCGCATAGAACATAATCAGCCAGCGCAGATTGCTGGAAGAAGGAATTTTGAAGAACGACCCGCCCACGGGGATAAAGCCCTGACTTTCCGTCGTCACGGTCATCACCTGCTTTCAAGTGTAGTTATGATTATTATAGCACAGCTTTTCGCATGGTGTGAAGCCGATGGAACGCAAATGGTGAGACGGGGAACGGTATACCTCTGCGGCGGGGATTGTCCGGGCATGTGCCCTTTGCTGCTGAAAAGCAATCTGCATCCATGCTGCAGACAGCATCAGCAGCACGTCCGGCTGGCGGCCGTCGCCTATCCTCTCCGCAGAGGTATAACACACTATACCTTGCAAGCAAGGTCGTGTGCCAAAGGCGGGCTGCGGCCCCCTTTGGAATCCCCCGGAGAGGTGCAGCCGTCGCAATCTGCTGCACCCCCATTTTTCCGCCAAAAATCCCCCATTTTCCCTACGCCGCATTGTGGAAATGATAGATATATGCTATAATGCTGTTAGTCTTCTGGATGGAGAACGGCTTTACCGAAATAGAAACGGCATGGATTGCCTTGAAGGAGCAACAACGATGGCTGACAGAAAGAACGATCAGGAGCGGGACGAGCTGTTCCGCCGAATCTACAAAATCGCTACCGACCTTGTCCACGCGGGGCATGTGGCGGAGTGGGATTTCAAGTCTTATGTGCTGGGCACGATGTTCTACCGCTACATTTCGGAGAACTTCGCGGCTTACATTGACAAAGGCGAACATGAAGCTGGCAACCATGATTTTTCCTATGCCAAGCTGCCCGACGACGAGGCAGAAACTGCTCGTGAAGATTTGGTACTGGTAAAGGGCTTCTTCATCCTGCCCTCGGAACTGTTCTGCAACGTCCTCGCCCGCGCGGATAAGGACGAGAACCTGAACGAAACGCTGGAACGGGTATTCAACCACATCGAAAGCAGCGCTGCCAGCGGCGAGGCGGAAAGCGACTTCGCCGGTCTGTTTGATGATTTCGACGTGAACAGCAAGGCCATCGGCGAAACCGTCGCCAAGCGGAACAAGGTGCTGGTGGAGCTGCTGAACGGCGTGGCGCAGATGCCGCTTTTCTCCACCGATGGCATGAATCCTGATTTGTTCGGCGATGCCTATGAGTACCTGATGGGCATGTACGCCGCGAATGCCGGGAAAAAGGGTGGGCAGTATTTCACCCCTGCGGATGTTTCGGAGCTGCTGGCGCGCCTTGGCACCATCGGCAAAACGAGCATCAACAAGGTCTATGACCCTGCCTGCGGTTCTGGCTCGCTGCTGCTGAAAGTGGCGAAGGTGCTGGGCAGGGAGAACATCGACCACGGATTCTACGGGCAGGAAATCGACCTGACGACCTACAATCTCTGCCGCATCAATATGTTTTTGCACAACATTACCCCTGACAAGTTCAGCATCGTCCGCGAAGATACGCTGCTCAGTCCGCAGCATTGGGACGACCAGCCGTTTGAGCTGATTGTCTCCAATCCGCCGTTCTCTGTGCCGTGGGAGGGCGACAAGAACCCGCTGCTCATCAACGACCCGCGCTTTGCCCCTGCCGGTGTGCTGGCACCGGCTTCCAAGGGGGATATGGCGTTCATTATGCACAGCCTTTCGTGGCTGGCGAACAACGGCGCGGCGGCTATCGTCTGCTTCCCCGGCATTATGTACCGCGGCGGCGCAGAGCAGAAAATCCGCAAATATCTGGTGGACAACAACTTCGTGGACGCCATCATTCAGCTGCCCTCGAACCTGTTCCTGAATGTGACGATTTCCGTGGACATTATGCTGCTGAAAAAGAGCAAGCCGGACAACGCGGTTCTGTTCGTGGATGCGTCGAAGGAGTTTGTGAAGGTCACGAAGAACAACCGGCTTTCGAATGAGAATATTCAGCGCATTGTGTCGGCGGTGGCGGAACGCAAGGACGAACCGCACTTTGCCCGCCTTGTGCAGAACGCAGAAGTCGGCAGCGCGCAGAACAACTACAATCTGTCTGTTTCCACCTATGTGGAGCAGGAGGACACGCGGGAGCAGATTGACATTGCGCAGCTGAACGCGGAGATTGCCGAGATTGTGGCACGGGAGCAGAAGCTGCGGGAGGAAATTGATAGGATTATTGGGGAGATTGAAAAATAAAAAATGTTGTTAAGAGTCAAGAAAGGAGCTATATATGATAGATTGGATTGTATCTCTGGCATCTCTGCTGGTGTCCATTGTAGCAATCGTTATTTCAATTCAGCAAACCAGATTGAGTAACAAGCAACAATTGTTTGAAAAGCGTGCAGCCAAATACGTTGAGATCAGCGAACTGTTAAACAATTATTGGAATATACAGGATTCCTTGAATCAAAAAATGATTTTGAAATCATCTACCCGTGTAATTGATTGTTTACTTAGTCCTGTACGAGCTACAAGCGAAGATAAGCTATCAACTATTATAGATTTATGTCATCGTCTTAAACAAAGTGCAGTAGAAATATCATTACTCTGGAAAGATAAAAAGTTTAGCCATGTAGAAGAATTTTTTAATCTCTATTCAGAGTTCCTCGCAAGCATTTCTAATTATGATTTTTGCTGCAAGTTGGCAAAAGGAAGCTCGTCAGGACAAATTACAGATGAAATAGAAGCTCGATTAAATCATGAAGCCGAAAAATTGCAGTTACTCCAACAGCGTGATGCCCTTTTGGAAGTAGCAAATCAAATAGAACAAGACAATATTTTGCAAAGTCTTAAAAAAAGTATACGGTTATAAAGGGAGTGAAAGCATGAATAATCTATCAGCATTGATAACAGAATTATGTCCAAACGGTGTTGAGTATAAAGAGCTTCAAGCAGTCCTTAAAATTAAAAATGGTAGTGACTATAAATCATTTGGAGAGGGTGATATTCCTGTTTATGGTTCTGGAGGTATCATCGCTCATACTAACCGCTTTGCTTATGATAAGCCGTCCGTACTTATTCCGCGCAAAGGTTCTGTGGATAAGCTATACTATGTTGATGTTCCATTCTGGAATGTTGACACAATCTTTTACACAGAAATCAACACAGGTCTTGTCATTCCACGCTATGTATATCACTGCTTACTTCGAGAACATCTTGAAAAGCTGAATACTGCCGGAGGTGTTCCAAGTCTCACGCAGAATGTTCTAAACAAAGTCAAAATCCCCGTTCCTCCCCTCGAAGTCCAGCACGAAATCGTCCGTATACTGGATACATTCACAGAGCTTACAGCAGAGCTTACAGCAGAGCTTACAGCAGAGCTTACAGCAGAGCTTACAGCAAGACAAAAGCAATATGAATATTATCGTGACATGCTACTATCATTTGGCGAAAACGGGGGGGAGAAACCGGAAATAACATCAACTTCTTCCTTGTTGCTGAAATTGCTGACACAAACATCGGACTTGCTACTACCGTAACAAAGTATAAAGCAAATCAAGGTGTTTTGCTGATTCACAATTCAGACATTCAGGAAAATGAAATTGTTTTAAAGCAACATGAGTATATAACCGAGGCATTTGCTGAAAAGAATCATAAAAAGCGTTTGCAAGAAAATGATGTGATAACTGTTCATACTGGGGATGTTGGGACTTCCGCCGTTATCAGCAAGGAATATGCGGGTGCAATTGGATTCACAACCATTACAAGCAGAATCCGCAATCCGCAAAAAGTTCTGCCAGAATACTTTTGTCATTATCTAAATTCACACCGTTGCAAAGCCGAAATAGCATCCATGACAATAAGTGATAGAAGTAATCTCAATCAAAATTGCTTTGAAAAGTTGCGCATTCCAATTCCGCCAATAGATGAGCAACGGCGCATTGTCACCATCCTCGACCACTTTTCCACCCTCTGCACCGACCTCACCTCCGGTCTCCCCGCCGAAATTGAAGCAAGACAGAAGCAATACGAATATTACAGGGACAATCTGCTATCGTTCACCCCGGCAGATTGACCCGGAAGGAGGTAGCCCGTGAGCTACTTTAATATCGTTTCTCAGAGCGACGAAAGTACCGTTGTCGCCGAATATACGCCGCAATCCCAGCGCTCGGAGGCTTACCAGAGCGAAGCCGAGTTGGAAAACGAGTTCATCCGCCTGCTTTGCGAGCTTGGCTATGAGCGCCTCGCCATCCACAAAGAAGCCGACCTCATTGCCAATCTGCGCACGCAGCTTGAAAAGCTGAATGATTATCGCTTTACGGACGGCGAATGGCAGCGCTTCTGGAACGAAGTGCTGGCGAATAGCAATTCCGGCATTCTCGAAAAGACCCGCCTGATTCAAGAGGACTATGTGCAGGTGCTTCGCCGGGACAGCGGGGAGAGCAAAAACATTCAGCTCATCGACAAAAAGTGCATTCACCACAACAGCTTGCAGGTCATCCATCAATACGCCATCTCCGCCAAGGAGGGCGCTGCGCATGATAATCGCTATGATGTGACGGTGCTGGTCAATGGTCTGCCGCTGGTTCACATTGAGCTGAAACGCCGCGGCGTGCCCATTCGGGAGGCGTTCAACCAGATTGACCGCTATCAGCGGGATAGCTTCTGGGCATCCAGCGGGCTGTATGAGTTCGTGCAGATTTTCGTCATCTCCAATGGCACGAACACGAAATATTACTCCAACACTACCCGCTTCAACCACATTAAGGACGCGAAGGCGCAGAAGGCCAAGCAGTCGAAAACCAGCAACAGTTTTGAGTTTACGTCCTTCTGGGCGGATGCAAATAACCGAGTCATCCCCGACCTTGTGGACTTTACCAAGACCTTTTTCTGCAAGCACACCATTCTGAACATCCTCACCCGTTACTGCGTGTTCACAGCAGAAAACATGCTGCTGGTCATGCGCCCCTACCAGATTGTCGCCACCGAGCGCATTTTGAACCGCATCGAAATCGCCAACAACTACAAGAAGTACGGCACCATCGCGGGCGGCGGATATATCTGGCACACCACCGGCAGCGGCAAGACACTGACTTCCTTCAAAACGGCGCAGTTGGCCTCCAAGCTGGACTACATCGACAAGGTGCTGTTCGTCGTTGACCGCAAGGATTTGGACTACCAGACGATGAAGGAATACGACCGCTTTGAGAAGGGCGCGGCGAACAGCAATACCTCCACGGCAGTCTTGAAGCGTCAGCTTGAGGACGACAACGCAAAAATCATCATTACCACCATTCAGAAGCTCGCTACGTTCATCAAAAAGAATACCGGACATGCAGTGTTTGACAAGCGGTTCGTCATTATCTTCGACGAGTGCCATCGCAGTCAATTCGGCGACATGCACCAAGCCATCACCAAGTACTTCAAGCGGTATCATCTGTTCGGCTTTACCGGCACGCCCATCTTCGCGGTCAATGCCGGCGTGAGCAAGAATCCCACGCTTCGCACAACAGCGCAGGCGTTCGGCGACCAGCTTCACGCCTACACCATCGTTGACGCTATCCGTGACAAGAATGTGCTGCCCTTCCGCGTGGAATATCACAAGACGATGGATATGGGTGAGAACATTGACGACAAGGAAGTCTGGGACATCAACCGCGAAAAGGCTTTCCTTGCGCCGGAACGCATTCGCCTGATTACGGAATATATTCTGACGCACTTCGACCAGAAAACGTATCGCGGCGACAAGACTTACACGTTTAGCGTCCTGCAAAACATTGCCGAGGTTGCTTCCGCGAATGGACGGCAGCAAATCGAGGAAATCAAGCAAAAGCAGCGTGTAAGCGGATTCAACTCCATTTTCGCCGTGTCCAGCGTGGACGCTGCCAAGCTGTATTACGCCGAGTTTCAGCGGCAAATGGCAGAAAGTCCGCAGCGTCGGCTCAAAGTAGCCGTCATTTACAGCTATGGCGCAAACGAGGAAGAAACAGACGGCATTCTTGACGAGGAGAATCCGGAGGATACCTCTGCGCTGGATCAAAGTTCCCGTGACTTTCTGGATGCTGCCATCCGCGACTATAACGAGATGTTCCACACCAATTATTCCACGGACGGCGATAAGTTCCAGAATTACTACAAGGATGTTTCCCTGCGGATGAAGAATCGGGAACTTGACCTGCTGATTGTGGTCAACATGTTCCTGACCGGCTTTGATGCGACGACGCTGAATACCCTGTGGGTGGACAAGAATCTGAAAATGCACGGGCTGATTCAGGCTTATTCCCGCACAAACCGCATTCTCAATTCCATCAAGGTATGCGGCAATATCGTATGCTTCCGCAATCTGCAAAAGCGCACCGACGATGCTCTTTCCCTTTTCGGCGATAAGAAAGCGGGCGGCATTGCCCTGCTGCGCGGCTATAAGGATTACTATTTCGGCTATACAGACACCGAAGGAATGTACCATCCGGGCTATCGGGACATGATTGAGGAGCTGACGACCGAATTTCCCCTATCCGAAGAGCATATTACCGGCGAACAGCATCAGAAGGACTTTATCGTGCTGTTTGGCGCAGTCCTGCGGATGCGAAATCTTCTATCTTCTTTTGATGACTTTGCTGGGAATGAAATTTTGAGCAAACGTGATTTCCAAGATTATCTCGGTCGCTACCAAGACCTGCAGGATGAATGGAAGAATCGCAAGCCCACCGGCGAAAAAGAGGATATCACCGACGACATTGTTTTTGAAATTGAACTCATCAAGCAGATTGAAATCAATATTGACTACATTCTCATTCTCGTCCAAAAGTATCACGATTCCCACTGCAATGATAAAGAAATGCTCATTACGATTCAGAAAGCCGTGGATGCCAGCCCAGAACTGCGCAGCAAGAAGGCGCTGATTGAAACCTTCATCGCAGGCATCAACGATACATCGGACGTGCTGCTTGAATGGCGCACCTTGGTAGCCGAGGAAAAAGAGAAACAGCTTGCCGCCCTCATCAAGGAAGAAAACCTGAAAAATGCGGAAACCCGCCACTTTATCGCCCATGCCTTCCGTGACGGCGTTATCAAAACGACCGGCACGGACATCGACAATCTGATGCCGCCGATTTCTCGTTTCGGCGGCGGAAACCGTGCCGCGAAAAAGCAGACGATTATTGAAAAGCTGAAAGTGTTCTTCGATCGGTTCTTTGGTATCTGATGCAGAAAAGGGAGCTAACGCCTGTTTGCAGACGTCCGCTCCCCTTTTCATTGCTTTCAGAAATGCGATATCGTTCACTTTATCATCCCGAAAAACCTCATTGCCTCCTCAATCGCCTTTTCTTTCTCTTCCGGACACCGCGGCTGTCTTGCATCCTCCGCCTTCGCCTTATTGTAGCATTCCCGCTCTATAATGCCGTACTTGCGCTTGACCTGCGCGATATTCAGCGCAGAGACTTTCACTCCAAAGTGCTCCTGCACATACGCCTTAATTTCCTCATAAGTAGCGCTGCTCTCTGCTTCTACCTTCGTCACATCCAGCTCGCTCATGTCCACATGAATGTCGATATGTTTTGCCTCTTTTAGTTTAGACAATACCATCACATTCTCCACCCCGCTCGTCCAGCAGAACATATCGACGCTCTGCACCTTCTGCACCCTGTACCCCTTCTCCACAAACAGCGCCGCGTCGCGCGCCTGCGTCGCGACGTTGCAGCTCACATACACCACGCGCTTCGGGGCGGCTTGCGCAATCGCGTCAATCACGGCGGGTTCAACGCCCTTGCGCGGCGGGTCGATCACAATCACGTCCGGGCGCAAGCCCTCCGCCACCAGCTTCGGCAGCAGCACCTCCGCCGCGCCGCAGCGGAAATTCACGTTCCCGATGCCGTTGCGGACGGCGTTCTCCTTCGCGTTCTCAATCGCCTGCGGAACAATCTCGATGCCCAGCGCCTCGCGGCAATGGCGCGCCATCATCAGCGTAATCGTGCCCGCGCCGCAATACACGTCGCACAGGCGCTCGTCGCCCGTCAGCTCGGCAAAATCCAGCGCCGTCTGGTACAGCACTTCCGTCTGCGCCGGATTGACCTGAAAGAACGCCGCCGGGCTGATTTCAAAGCGCAATCCGCACAGTTCGTCCGTCAGCGTATCACAGCCGTAGAGGGTGCGGAAGCGCCGACCCATGATGACATTCGTGCGCTCGCGGTTTTCATTCAGAATGACGCTGACCGCCCCCGCCGCCTTCAGGGACGCAACCAGCTCCCCCTCGTGCGGAATCTCGCCGCCGTTGATGACCAGCACCGCCATTGCTTCGCCTTTTCGGTTGACGCGGACGACGATGTGCCGCACCAGCCCCGTGTGCGTCTCCTCAACGTACGGTTCGACGTGAAAGCGCTTCATCCACCCCAGCACGCGGCGGCAGATTTCGTCCGCCGGCGGCATGGCGTTCGGGCATTGCGCAATCGGGATAATATCGTGGCTGCGCGGCGCGAAAAAGCCTGCCACGGGTTCCTCCACCGTTCCGCCGACAGGCAGCGCCGTCTTATTGCGGTAGTGCGATGGGTCTGCCATGCCCAGCACCGGCGGCACGTCGATGTCGATATGCCCGATGCGGCGGAAGCAGTCCTGCACCTGCTGGCGTTTCGCTTCCAGCGTCGTTTCGTAGGTCATATGACGCCCCGTGCAGCCGCCGCAGCGGGGGTATGCCGCGCAATCCGGCGTTTTCCGGGCGGGTGACGCCGTCAGCGGCTTTCCCTCCATACGCCCGAACGCGAATCGGGACTGCACCTTGACGATGCGCACCCTCGCCGTCTCGCCGGGTAGCATCCCCGGCACAAAAACGGCCATGCCGTCGGCGCGGCACACGCCTTCCAAGTCCGCCCCAAGGCCATCCGCCGTCAAGGTCAGCAAATCGTTCTTCTTCATCCGCTTCGTCCCCTTCCTGTGTTGGCTTCCATTATAACAGGGTCGCCTGATTTTGACAAGACGTTGGCACTTCCCTTTCCCTCTTCGCAGAGCACGCATATGGTTCTTGATTTTTATTGTTGCAGAGGATTTCGCCTCTGCGGAGGCGAGGAGGGGGCTTTGCGGTCGCCCCCTCCACCCCTTCGCAGCGCACACCTCCACACTTGGTTGTTATCGTTAGTTATGATTTTGTGAGTTGATTGCTTCTGAAAGCATCACATATCCTTGATGCAGTCCTTGTTGCGGACGAAGTAGTCGATGCCGCTCCAGAGGGTGATGGCGGCGACCCACAGCGTCAGCGCGGTGCTGATCCACCGCATCCACGGCGCGCCGAGGACAGTCGAGCTCGCAACGTCCCACGCGGGGGCGGTCAGGGCGGGCTGGTGCGTAATCAGCACGAAGAGCAGCATCACCATCTGGCTGGCGGTCTTGATTTTGCCGAGCTTGCCCGCGGCAATCACGCGCCCCTGCCCCACGGCGACCATGCGCAGGCCGTCAACGGCGAGTTCGCGCGCCAAAATCAGCACGACGACCCAGCCCGGCAGCGTCCCGCGCTGGACGAGCATCATCATGGCGGAGAGGTTGAGCAGCTTGTCCGCGACGGGGTCGATGAACTTGCCGAAATCGGTAATCAGGTGGCGGGAGCGGGCGATATGGCCGTCAAAATAATCCGTCAGGGCAGCGACGGCGAACACGGCAGCGGCAAGCAGATCGCAAACGAGGGTCTGCGGGAGCATCAGCGCCACCATCACCGGAATCAGCGCGACGCGCAGGAGCGACAATTTGTTGGGCAGGTTCATGCAATCACCCCTGTCAGGTCGTAGGTGCTGGCTTTTTCAATGCGGACGTCCACGAAATCGCCGACGCTGGGCATTTTGCTTTCGCCCGCGGTGAAGATGATTTCGCCGTCGGTTTCGGGGGCTTCGCGCTGGCTTCTGCCGAGGATTTCGCCGCGCGCGTTGCGGTCGGTCACAAGGACTTTCTCCACCGTGCCCACGCGCGCCTGATTCTTCTTCCGCGCGATGGCGGCCTGCCGCTTCATCAGCCGGTCGAGCCGCTCCGCCTTGACCTCCTCCGGAATCTGGTCGGGCATTTTCGCGGCGGGCGTGCCCTCTTCGGGGGAGTAGGTGAACGCGCCGAGGCGGTCGAACTCGGCTTCGGGCAGGAAATCAAGCAATTCTTGGAACTGCTCTTCCGTCTCGCCGGGGAAGCCGACGATAATCGACGTGCGCAGGGTGATGCCGCGCTCGTGCGCGCCCTTGACAGCGCGGCGAATATCGGCGCTTGTGCCGCGGCGGTGCATCCTTTTCAGCACCGCGTCGTTGACGTGCTGAATCGGCAAATCAACATAGCTGCAAATATTGGGCGTGTTTGCGATGATGTCCAGCAGCTGCTCGCTGGTTTCCTCCGGATAGCAGTAGAGGACACGCAGCCAGTCCACGCCGTCGATTTTCGCCGCCTTCTGCATCAGCTCCGCCAGCTTCGATCCGCCGCCGAAATCCATGCCGTAGCGCGACGTGTCCTGCGCAACGAGGATGTGCTCCTTCACGCCCTGCTTGGCCAAACTTTCGATTTCGCGGAGGATGTCGGCTTCGGGGCGGGAGCGGTACGGGCCGCGGATTTTTGGAATCGCGCAGAACGTGCAGCAGTTTGAGCAGCCCTCGCCGATGCGGGTGTACGCGGTGTAGGACGGGGTGGTCAGCACGCGGTCGTGGGCGTAGTAGGTGTGGTCGTCCATGCAGTAGGTCTTGCGCACGCCGCCAAGCGCCTTTTCCAGCGCGTCGGGCAGCTGCTGATACTGGTTGACGCCCATCAGCAGGTCGATTTCAGGAATCTCCTGCATCAATTCCTTCTCGTAGCGCTGGGCAAGGCAGCCCGTGACCACCAGCACCCGACACTTGCCGATTTGCTTATACCGCGCCATGTCGAGAATCGCGTCGATGGACTCCTCCTTCGCCGACGCGATGAACCCGCAGGTGTTCACCATCAGCACATCCGCCTGCGCGGGGTCGTTCGTCAGCTCATACCCGTGCTCCCGCAACAGCCCCAGCGCGGTCTCGCTATCCACGCGGTTCTTATTACATCCCAGCGAAATCATTCCAACCTTGAGTTTCGTCATTGCTTTCTCCTTACCATTGATGGGGGAACCCAAGGGGCTTTGCCCCTTGACCCCACCAGAGGCTTTGCCTCTGGACTCC
>ERZ773218.2870-NODE-2870-length-12351-cov-5.497967_pt1 | contig 12351 bp, 8 predicted proteins | sample MGYA00580527_ERZ773218 | MGnify/ENA primary metagenome ERZ773218 (study PRJEB29015, sample SAMEA2737763) | human gut metagenome | biome: human gut; feature: human-associated habitat; material: faeces | place: China | collected 2012 ...
TTTTACTGATTCTGTGTGCTGACTTTCACTGTTCACTTTTAACTAAATGACATTGGCCGAATGCGGCTGGTGCTTTTCTTTTGCTCTTCGGCTGACGGGCGCTGCGCCTGGTCATTTCCCGCTGTGTCAATAACGCGCATAAAAGGAGGATTGATAATGGGCGGAGCGAGCATCATCGGTATCGTCAATCAGAAGGGCGGTACCGGCAAGACAACGAGCTGCGTCAATTTGGGGGTTGATCTGGCTCAGGAAGGAAAACGGGTTCTGCTGGTGGACTGTGATCCACAGGGCAGCCTGACCATCAGCATGGGGTATCCGCAGCCGGATGCGCTGCCTGTCACGCTGGCCGATCAGATGATGAAGGTGCTGAATAGCGATCCCATAGCCCCCGGCGAAGGTATTCTGCACCACGATGAAGGCGTGGATATTCTGCCTGCCAATATTGCCCTTGCCGGCATGGAGGTTTCCCTGGTCAATGCCATGAGCCGGGAGACAACCCTGAAGCGAGTATTGGCCAGCTACAGCAAGGATTACGATCATATCCTGCTGGATTGCAGCCCGTCTCTGGGCATGCTGACCATCAATGCGCTGGCGGCAGCCGACCGGATCATCATACCGGTACAGGCACAATACCTGTCCGTCAAAGGCGTGGAGCAGCTGCTGGGCACGGTGGCACGGGTGAAGCAGAACATCAATCACAGGCTGAAGATTGACGGCGTGCTGCTCACCATGACAGACAGCCGAACCAACAATAGCCGGGAGATCGCATCGCTGCTCAGGGAAACCTATGGCAGTCGGATCAAGGTGTTTGATGCGGAAATCCCACGGTCTGTCCGGGCGGCAGAAATCAGCGCGGAGGGCAAAAGCATTTTTGCCCATGACCCCGGCGGAAAGGTGGCGGATGCCTATCACCGGCTGACGAAGGAGGTGCTGAAGCTTGAAGAGCAGCGGCAGAAACATAAATCTGACCTCCTACGATGACATCTTCTCCACCGAGGAAACCCGTCAGGGCGGACATGAGCAGATTCAGCACATGCTGCTGACGGATCTGGTTCCCTTCAAGGATCATCCCTTTCGCGTGCTGGACGATGACAAGATGATGGAGACCGTGGAAAGCGTCAAGGAATACGGCGTGCTGGTGCCCATCATCGCGCGGCCATTGGAGGACGGAAGCTACGAGATTATCTCCGGGCACCGCAGGAAACGCGCCTGCGAGCTGGCAGGGATCGAGGAGATTCCGGTCATTGTCCGTGACCTGGATGATGATGAGGCCACCATCATCATGGTGGACAGCAATCTTCAGCGAGAGAACATCCTGCCAAGTGAGCGGGCCAAGGCCTATCAGATGAAGCTGGAAGCCATCAAACACCAGGGTGAAAGGCGCGATTTAACTTCTGGCCAAGTTGGCCAGAAGTTGGAAAGCACCACGGCACGGGAGGTTGTAGCCCAAGATGCGGGCACCAGCCCGCGAAATTTGCAGCGGTTTATCAACCTGAATAACCTGGAACGGCCTCTCATGGACAAGGTGGATAAGGGTGAGCTGGCCTTTACGCCTGCGGTTGAGCTGTCCTTCCTGAAGCCGGAGGAGCAGGAATGGGTTCACAGCGCCCTGGAAACCACACAGCAGACGCCGTCGCTATCCCAGGCGCAACGGATCAAGCAGGAAAGCAAGGAGGGAACCCTGACTGAGGAGAAGGTAGTAGGCATTCTTTCGGAGGAGAAGAAGCCTCTGTACAACTCGGTTACGCTGAGCCATGACACGCTGAAGAAGTACTTTCCCAAGTCGTACACCGCCAAGCGGATGGAGCAGATCATTCTCAAGCTGCTGGACAGCTGGCTGAAGAAACGGCAGCAAACCCAGCAAAGATGAAGCGCATGTCTGAAAAGGATGTGCGCTTTTTGATTGGAGGAATCACATGCAAAAGCAAAAGACACAGCGCGAAGCAGTATTCTGGCTGATTCCCTTTCTGTTGGGTCTCCTGATCTTTCTTTTCCCCGTGGTGCAGGAGCAGATCAGCTACCGGACAGATGCAGATGAGTATGCCGCTATGGCGCAGCAGCTGCGTCCCCCGGAAACCCCGAATCCGGCGGCCCCATTGCCTGCGCCTACAGAAGAACCGGAGCCAGAGGAAGAGAGACCAGAGGAAGTCTTGCGCACGCAGGAGCTGACGCAGCCTTCCGGGCTGACAGACCTGCCGCCGGAGGAAACGGAAGCGCCGAACCAAAAAGCGGATGCAGCTACAGCAGCGCCTTCCGCAGAGGCAACGGACACAGCTGAAGCGCCGACACCTTTCCCTGCGGATGTACAGGCTGAAGAGCCAACAGAGGAGCCGGCACCTGTTCAGATCCCGCAGATAACGGCAATGCCCGCGGCCACAAAAACACCTGCGCCAGCCGGGACGCCGACGGTTTCAGCCCCGGCCGGGATAGATCTGGCGGCCTGTGTCGCAGAGAATCCGGACTTTGCAGCCTGGATCACCCTACCGGGAACAAAGATCAACTACCCGGTTGTCCGGTCGGATCGATCAGCCTATTACCTGCATCATCTGTTTTCTGGCAAGGAAAGCAAGCTGGGATGCCTGTTTTCCCTGACGAGCTCGGACTATGAGAAGCCCAGCCGGAATATCGCCATCTATGGCCATCATCTGAGCCAGAGTGATGCCATGTTCAGCACCCTGCTGAACTACAAGGACAGCGGGTGGTATGCGGATCATCCCCTGATCCGCCTGGACACGCTGTACGGCACGCGGACGTACAGGATCTTTGCCGTGCTGAACATCCATGTCAGCGACTGGGATGCCTCTACGGCCTCCTTTGCATCTGACAAAGCCTTCCTGCGCTTTGTGAACAGGGCGAAGGAAAAGTCATTCTATGAAACCGGCGTTCAGGTGACAGCGGAGGATCACATCCTGACCCTGATCACCTGCGACCGCAGCTATGGCGGAGCCAGCGGCAGGCTGATTGTCATGGCTGTACAACAAGAATAGGAGATGAATACATGCGAATGAAAACCATGTCCAGAAGGCTAACGGCATTCCTTCTGTCTGTCTTCATGCTGCTCACCTGTATGCCAATGGGCGTGCTGGCAGAGGGTGAGATCACGGATACCGTCACGGTGGAGGTGATCCCGGAAGCGGAGGAAACCGCTCCAGCTGCGGAGACCGAAGCCGCCGGCGCAGAAACGGTGACGGAGGAAACGCCGTCTCCTCAGACGGACAGCACTCCGCAGGAAGAGACGGCGGATGAGCCTTTGGACGAAACGACCGAAGAGCATGAAGCGGAGCAGGTGCAGACCAAAGCACCTGCCGAACCTGCGCAGGCTCCTGACGAGGGCCACGAATCGGAATCAACTGAGGCTGCCGTGACAGATGCGTCAGAAACGGCGCTATCGCCTGAGACGATGGAACCCGCAGCGGAAGCCCCTGCAGAGGTCTCCCCTGCGACAACCGATCCAAGTACCCCTACAGAGTCAGATGCCGAGATGCCCGCCGAGGCTCCTGAAGCTGAAACGGCTTCCGAGCTGGAGCCGACAGATCACCGCACACCGCTGCAGGCAGCGATTGAGGATCACGGCCACATCTATGCGGCGACGTATGGACAGACCGAGATCTTCGGCACCGCTTCCCTGAAAGCGGACTCCCTGATCTACACGACGACCCGAGACATTTTCCTTGTCCTGGCCACCAGCTATACCGAGCAGGATACTGTGAAGGTATGGTTTCTGGACGAAAATGGCACCGTGGTATCCGGTTATGTTGCAGCCAGCGGGCTGAATGACAACTACCTGCTGGATGAGGACATTGGGGAGATCAATTACCTGCCCGCAGGCTCCGGTATGACAGACATCGGAAAGATGACCCTGTTTACCGTGAACGGCAGCTATCCTGCGTCTCCTGCAGAAGAGCCCGCTGTGGAAGCACAGCCGCAGGAGCCTGAGGATGAATCCGCCTTTGCCGAGGAAACGGAACCCCCTGTGGATAACGCTTCCGATGCGGATGACACCGAAGGGCAGGACACAGTCTCCGAGGAACCGGAGGCCAATGAAGCAGGCGAACCGCTGGATGAACCGGTGATCGAGCCGGTAGAGGAAGAGCCTGTGGTTATGCCTGTGGAAGAAAGCATCTATCCTGCGGAGGGTGCCTATGTCGGCGTCACCACGGATACCCGCGTCTTTGCGGAGATTGATGCAGATGCTGCCCAGACTACCTACAGCGGTCAGTATCTGGGGCATTTCGTGAAGGATGCCGTTGTCCAGATCCTGTCCGCCGATTTTGATGAAAACGGCGGCGTCTGGTATCAGGTGCGTTTCCTGTACGGCGATGACTTCGCTGACGGGCGAATGAAATGGACGGATTACAGTACCGCCTGGATCATGGCGGATGAAACGGGAGCTGCCACCGGCGATTCCTGCACCGTCACCGACTTCGCCTATACGCTGGAATACCTTCGGATGACCCGTACCAGCGGCGGCAGGAAGAAACTCATGGCGGCCACGCCCATGAACGGCTTTTCTCTGAAGAACATCAACGGCGCTGTCGGCGGGTTCTACGCCTGGCAGCAGAACCTCTACGGCAGTTCAGGCAAAGACAGTGCCTATCCGCAGCTGGCCAAGTCCGCCGCGCATGGCCTGATCTATGCCACCCCGCATTACCTGGAGGGCTTTACCGTCTTCTGTCTGGAGCATAATTTCTCCGGTCCCGGCGAGGGTTCCGGCTCCAGCCAAAGCGCCAAAGGTCCCTATGTGCTGGTGGACATGGACACCTTCGTCACCAATTCCAGCTATGGCGGCACCACTGAGGTGCGCTATAAGGCCAGCACCATGCATGCCCTGGGCTGGGTGCTGCGGCATACGTATCCCTTCATGGCTCTGAACCGAAGCGATGCCAACAATGAAACCTGGAGTCGCGTCGCCGGTCAGTTCGCCATGCGTGAGGTCATCAAGCAGCTGGAGGGCGCTCAGTACGTCCGTTCCTATTGGGACATGGACAATTTCTACAGCTTTTCCGGCGGCGCGCCTGCGGTCTACCTGGAATATGCCCGCTGGCTGGCCACAAACGGCATCGCCCATGCCAGCATCACTGGCAATATCACGGCTTCCAACAAGAGCCTGAGCGTTTCCGGCAGCAATTACGTCGGAACCGTCACCCTGACCACGGATGCCGATCTGATTCGGATTCCCAAGTCCGTCGGCACCTTGAACGGCAACAGCGGCGGCTCCGACACCAGCTACTACTATGTGAAGAGCGGCGATACGATCCAGATGACATCTACCCAGAACAAGTTCGCCATTTCCATGGAATCCATCTCTTCTGCCGACGAGGAGGCCAATTTCCTGGTAGGCGTACCCAGCGTGGCGATTCAGAAGATCATGGTTCCCCTGTATGGCACGCCCTATCCGCTGAAAAGTGCCAGCGTCACCTTTGAGCTGAGCTATGGGGCCATTCAGGTCACGAAAAAGTCTTCGGACGGCATCCTGCTGAAGGGTACCGTTTTTGAGCTGCTGAACGGCGCGGGTACGGTGGTTGCGATGGCTACGACGGGCGCCAATGGCGTTGCCTCCTTCGCCAGTCTTCAGCCCGGCACCTATACGGTGCGGGAAAAAACACCTTCCCAGGGCTACAAGCTGGCTGCGACTACGACGCAGAGTGTGTCCGTGGTTGCCGGCGTAAATTCCACCGCCACCTTCACCAACACCCGCATTCAGGGCAAGGTCCGCATCGTCAAGACGGACTCCGTGACAAACAAGCCGCTGCCCGGCGCTGTGTTTTCCGTCACCCGTCTGTCCGGTCCTGAATCCGACAATGCATCCGATATCGGTAAGGTGGTCACCACTCTCACCACAAACAGCCAGGGCGTGGCGGAAACCGGTCTTCTGCCCTGGGGTGAATATAGGATCACGGAGACAGGTGTGCCAGACGACTATATCGATGCCGGCTTCACCACCACCGTGTGGATCAAGTGATCAAGGAGGATCTGATCGATGAATTTCATGAAGAGAATGCTTCATCTCCTGCTGGCAGTCGTGATGCTGCTCAGCTGCTTCACGCTCCCGACCGCCATGGCCGAGGATACCGTGACCGTCACCATGAATGTGAGCAACACACCCGTCCGCGGCGATGTGCGTCTGGAAAAGACCGGCAAGCAGCTGGTTCGCTTTGCCGATAAGACCGACGCCTGGGGCAATACGGTCATGACGCCGGTCTTTCAGGACGGGTATCTGGCCGGCGCGGTGTTTGAGCTGCGTGCTGCCGAGGACATTGTCGGTAAAGAGGGCACCGTCTTCTACAAGAAGGGCGACCTGGTGGAAACCCTGACCAGCAGCGCCAGCGGTGCGGTGAAGTCCAAGACGCTGCCCCTGGGCAAGTATGCGCTGACGGAAATCTCTGCGCCGGACGGCTATGTGTTTTCCACCGAGCCCTATCCGGTCACGCTTGCGGCTGTAGACAAGAAGACAGCCGTTGTGGAGGTCAAGGTTTCGGCCTCTAACATCTATCTGCCCGTCCGCGTCACCCTGCGCAAGCAGAAGGAAGCCCTGAAGCTGACTGAGACGGAGAACGGCATGATTCACCAGACCGTGGAGGTGGTTGCTGGCGAAGGCTTTGTCTTCGGCTTGTACAACAGCGCGGTCATCACCTATGGAAATGACCAGAAGCTGCCTGCCAACACACTGGTGGCTTCGGGCATCACAGACAGCAAGGGTGGACTGACCTTCTCCGGCATGTTTCCCCACGGGGAATATTACATCAAGGAGATCTCCGTTCCGGACGGCTGGCTGCTGAGCACCGAAAAGTATCCTGTCACGCTGAACAGCACGAATAAGGCGGTCAGCGAGAATGTGATCACCGTCTACATGGAGGATCCCATCCTGAATCATCTCATCTACACGCCTGTCACACTGACCAAGACGGATATTTCTGGCAGCGAAAAGCTGCCCGGTGCCCTGATCGAGGTCTTCGATGAGAACGGCGACACGATCTATCGCGAGTACACGGACGCCAATGGCCAGATTCCCAATATCCCCGTGGTTCCCGGCACCTACACCTTCCGGGAAACCTATGCGCCAAACGGCTATGCGCTCAATGTGGCCGTGAAAACCTTCAGTGTGAATGCGTCCGGTAAGGTGACCGGCGATACCGTCATCCGGGATGAGGTCAACAAGATCATGCTGAAGAAAACCACCGACAACGGCGAGCCTCTGCCCGGGGCTGTGTTTGGCCTGTTTGACGAGAATGGCAGCAAGATCATGGAGGCCACCTCCACGGCAGACGGCGATGTGGTGTTCAGCAAGATTCCCTTTGGCTCTTACACCATTCGGGAGATCAGCGCGCCTTACGGCTATCATCCCTCTCAGAAGGAATGGAAGGTCTCGCTGGACGGCACCTATGTGAATCCCACTCGTGTTCTGGACATCGTTGAGAACATCCCCGCGCCTGGCAGGATTCAGATTCTGAAGATTGATGCGCTGGATAAGCATCCGATTGCCGGCGTGCAGTTCGACATCTACGCCGTCGGCAGCGATGGAAAGCCCGGTGACATGGTTGCCTGGATGACCACCAATGACAAGGGCGCGGCGGAGTCCGTGGATCTGTTCCCGGGCAAGTATCGGGTGAAGGAGCATGAGAATCCCAACGGTTACGTAGCCGAGCTCTGGAGCGAGGAAATCACCATCGGCATGGATGAGATCGTGACGCGCACGGTGACCAATATGCCGATTCAGGGCAAGATCCGCATCTTCAAGACGGACAGTGAAACCGAGAATGGACTGCCCGGAGCGGTTTTCACAGTGACCCGCGTCAGCGGCCTGCCTTCCCACAACGGGGAGAATGACGGCGAGATCGTCGCGGTCATCACGTCTGGCAAGGATGGTACGGCGGAGACGCCGCTGCTGACCTGGGGTGAGTACGAAATCGTGGAAACCCGTGTTCCAGATGATTATTTGGACGATGGATGGCGCGTGACCGTCAACATCCCGGCTGGGGTGGCGGAAGCTGAGGCCATGGATGAAGCGGAATGATCCGAGGGGGCAGCGGGATGACCGCTGCCCTTTTCCTGCCAACGTCATAGAAATGAGGTTGAATGAATGATTTTGATGAGAAAGAAAGGTGTTCTGACTGCGCTTCTCCTGCTCCTTATCTGTCTGCCCCTCATGGTCTTTGCGGAATCCGCGCAGGTGCAGGACATCACAGTCCCCAACAGGCCGGTCAAGGGTGTGATTCGGATCGAGAAGCAGGGGCCGGTGCTGACGGGCTTCAATGAACACCAGGATCCCTTCGGATACCCGGTGCATACGCCCCTGTACAGTGACGGCGCATTGGAAGGCGCGACCTTTGAGATTCGTGCTGTGGAGGATATCGTCGGCAAGGACGGCACCGTCTGGTATCAGTCAGACGAGCTGGCGGACACCATCACCACCGGCGCGGATGGGCAGGCAGCGTCACAGCTGCTGCCTATGGGGCATTACTATGTGACCGAGCTTTCTGCGCCGGAGGGCTATGTTTTCGATGATGTCCGCTACGATGTGCTGCTGGAGTCGCGGGATCATGAGACCCCGGTGGTGACGGTGCAGGTGAAGGCACGAAACGACTATATGCCGGCGACGATCACCCTGACCAAGGAAAAGGAAGTCCTTTCCACTGATACCGATGGAAACGGCATGGTGCACACCGGTCTTACACAGGTGCCCGGCGAAGGCTTTGTGTTCGGCCTGTACAACCTGAAGGCCATTGCCTGCGCCTCGGGTGATCTGACGGAAGATACCCTGATCGCTACGGCTGTGTCTGACAAAGCGGGAACCATCACCTTTTCCGGGGAGTTTCCGCACGGCAGCTACTATGTGAAGGAGCTGTCCGGGCCGGACGGCTGGCAGCTCAGCACAAAGCGGCATGCGATCACCGTCTCAGACGAATGGAAGACGGAAGCCAATGAGCTGGCGATCCGGGTGGAGGAACCCATCGTCAACCGGCTGATCCATGCGGACGTGCGGGTCTCCAAGACCGATCTCACCGGCTCAGATTACCTGCCGCACACCCTGATCGAGGTGAAAAACGAAAAGGGCGAAACCGTCCTGAAGGACTATACCGGCGAGGATGGATACCTGTCATCCTTTGCGGCTGTGCCCGGTAATTACACCTACCGTGAGGTTCTGGCCCCGGAGGGCTATGAGCTCTGCGTCACCGAGCTGCACTTCACCGTGAACAGCGACGGCGCTGTGGAGGGTAAGACCGCCGTGGCCGATGACTACACCCGCTTCAGCATCCTGAAGGTGGATGCAGATCACAATCCGCTTCCTGGTGTTGCCTTCGGTCTCTTCAAGGAAGATGGCACTCTGGCTGCGGAGGCTGTCTCAGATGAGAAGGGCCTGGTCACCTTTGAGAAGATCCCGTATGGCACCTATACCATTCAGGAAACAAAGGCCCTGCCTGGGTATCTGAAGAACCTGACGAAGGTGCCTGTCACGATTGACGGCACATTTGTGAACCATGCTGAGCCCCTGGCCGTACTGGAAAACATCCCGACAGAGATCCTGATCCGAAAGGTGGATCAGAACCAGACGCCGGTTTCCGGCGCGGAGTTCGGCCTGTACAGTGAAGACGGCAAGCTGCTGATGACGGCTGTTTCCGATACCGAAGGCAATGCGCTGTTTGTCGGCGCTGCATACGGCAGCTATGTGATCCGGGAGCTGTCCGCTCCGGAGGGCTATCTCATGAGCCATGATGTTATCCATATCACGCTGGATGAAGGCTATACCAATAGTGACATACCCGCCGCTACCGTGATCAATCCGGAAAAGAAGCTCCTGCTGATCAAGACGGACACCTCCGGCAACCCGATCCCCGGTGTTTCCTTCTCCCTGATCAATGCCACGACCGGCGAAACGGTAGAGACTGCGGTCAGCGACAAGGACGGCGCGTTCGTCTTCCACTCCTTTGATTACGGCGAATGGATCATCCGAGAGGATGCCGCCCCGGTGGGCTTCTGCAAAATGGAGGATATCCGCTTCCAGGTGCGTGACGGCTGGACACAGTCGGAGCCGATCCTGTGCGTGAACATTCCGAACCATTATGAGTTCCTGAAGACCGACAGCTCCGGCAATCCCCTGGAGGGCGTCAAGTTCCGCCTGGAGGATGAAAGCGGCAAGGATCTGAGCACCTATACATCCGGCAAGGACGGCATTGTCCATATCGAAGGCCTGACCCCCGGCACCTACCTGATCCGCGAGATTGAAACGCTGGAAGGGTACAGCGTGACCGGCGAGGTCATCAAGGTAAAGCTGGATCAGTATTATGCCGTCCCGGAGAAGCTGCGGCAGCTCAAGAACTACACCACCATTCAGACCGGCGTGCACATGGCCGTCACCGGCGTCATGTGGCTGGGACTGGCGGTGATGCTCGTCAGCGGCACCGTAGGAATCATCCGCAGACGGAAAGCGCACATCGCAAAGTGAGGCTGATGGCATGAAACGGCTCTATTTTTTTCACCGACTGGAGGTGCCGCCCTGGCAGCTCCTTTTCATTTCTGACAATGGAGGTGATCCCCCGTGCAGGAGGATATCGAAAACAAAACGGTCACTCTGATCATCAATTCCAGCAAGCTGACCGGACGCACGCTGGCCCGTGCGTTTGGGAAGCTGCTTCGGTATACGAAGGCCAAAGCGCAGGTGCATCACGATGTAAAGCCCCAGGGCAAGCAGACGGTGAAGGAGCTCATCGAGCAGAATCAGGGCGTGGAGAAGACCGAGCTGATGGACAGGAAGGAAGTCAGGGACTTTGACCGGATCGCCAAAAAGTACGGCGTGGACTACGCCATTAAGAAAGGCGTATCCCCAGACGGCAAGCCCCGATATATCCTGTTCTTCAAGGGCCGGGATCGCAGTGCCATTGATCACATGATGGAGACCTACTGGAAACATTACTTCGGGCCGACAAAACAGCGTGCGCCTGTGGAGACCGTGCTGGATCCCACGCAGGCGCTTGGCAAGAAGAAGGACCGTGTGCGGGATAAGGGGCTGGTCAGATGAAAACGGAAAAGCTGAAAAAGCAGTTGATCCTGAATCTGCCGTATGTCCTGCTTGGGCTTCTGGCCACCAAGCTGGGCGAAGCCTGGCGCATGGCCGGCGCTGACGCCTCCGAAAGGCTGCTGCATCTCGCAGATGGTCTTTCCCTAGCGTTTCAGTCACCCTGGCCATCCCTTCAGCCGCAAGACCTGCTGCTGGGCATCGCTGTTGGCGCTATTCTTCGGCTGCTTGTCTTTGAGAAAAGCAGGAATGCCAAGAAGTACCGGCACAACGAGGAATACGGTTCAGCGCGCTGGGGTACGCACAGCGACATCGTGCCATTCATGGATTCTGACCCATTGAACAACATCATCCTCACGAAAACCGAAAGCCTGACTATGTCCAGCCGGACAAAGGACCCAAAGAATTCCAGAAACAAAAATGTCCTGGTCATCGGCGGATCCGGCTCTGGCAAGACGCGGTTCTTCATCAAGCCCAATATCATGCAGTGCACGAAGACAAAGGGCACGTCCATCGTGGTCACTGACCCCAAGGGCACCCTGATTGTGGAGTGTGGCAAGCTGCTGGCCGCTGCGGGCTACGAGGTGCGGGTATTCAACACCATCAACTTCCACAAGTCCATGCACTACAACCCCTTCGCCTACATCCACAGTGAAAAGGACATCCTGAAGCTAGTTACCGTCCTGATCTCCAACACCAAGGGTGAGGGCAAGGGCGGCGACGATTTCTGGGTGAAGGCGGAGACACTGCTGTACATCGCCCTGATCGGCTACATCCATTATGAACTTCCGTCGGATCAGCAGAATTTCACCACCCTGATCGACATCCTCAACAGCATGGATGCCAGGGAGGACGATGAGGATTATCAGAACGAGGTTGATCTGAAGTTTGCCGCCCTGGCGCAGAAAAAGCCAGGGCATTTTGCTGTCCGGCAGTATGCCAAGTACAAGATGGCCGCCGGTGTTGTATGCTCTAAAAGACTTCTTAATCAAGCGGTTAGGAAGTCTCTTAGAACACATAACCTAAAACCGAAGAAAGGAGCGCAAGTTATGAGAAAAAACGAGAAAATCACAGCTCTGTACGAACGACTGAGCCGTGATGACTTTGGCAAAGATGATGACCAACAGCGTGAGAGCAATTCCATATCCAATCAAAAGGCAATGTTGGAGGAGTTCGCCGCACGGCAGGGCTTTACAAACATTGTCCATTTCACGGACGATGGCATTAGCGGCACCTGCTTTGCTGGGGTTAGATAGCGATACTTTTTACATCTACCATGTTACGGCGGTCATGGTTGACAACTTGCGTCGGCTCCTGCTCGGTATCAACCTGTCCGA
>ERZ773218.2872-NODE-2872-length-12337-cov-3.007246_pt1 | contig 12337 bp, 9 predicted proteins | sample MGYA00580527_ERZ773218 | MGnify/ENA primary metagenome ERZ773218 (study PRJEB29015, sample SAMEA2737763) | human gut metagenome | biome: human gut; feature: human-associated habitat; material: faeces | place: China | collected 2012 ...
AACAAATCCGAAAAATTCTGTTTTCTCTGCCGCAGACCTGAGAGCAAGGCCGGTCCGATGATCGAACTTCCAAATAACATACATGTCTGCACAGATTGTATGCAGAAGAGCTTTAATTCTATGAATCAGCAGTTTAATGAGGGGAAGTTCAATTATTCTGACCTGTTGAATATGCCGAATGTGAGTATGATCGATCTGGGCAGCTTCCAGAATCCGGTGCAGCAGCCAAAGAAAGAAAAAAAGAAAAAGAAACAGGAAAAACCGGTTCTGGATCTGAAAAATATTCCTGCTCCCCATAAGATCAAAGAAACCCTTGACCAGTATGTGATCGGTCAGGAACAGGCCAAGAAGGTGATCTCCGTGGCAGTTTACAATCATTACAAACGGGTATTTTCCCAGACAGCCAAAGCACAGACAGAGGAAAAAGAGCAGATGGCAGAGGATGAGGAGGTACGGATTGAGAAGTCCAATATTCTCATGATCGGACCGACCGGAAGTGGTAAAACTTATCTGGTAAAGACCCTGGCAAGACTGCTGGATGTGCCGTTGGCCATTGCGGATGCCACAGCACTGACAGAAGCGGGCTATATTGGTGATGATATTGAGAGTGTGGTTTCCAAGCTGTTAGCTGCAGCGGACAACGATGTGGAAAAGGCCGAGCGTGGGATCATTTTCATCGATGAGATCGATAAGATCGCCAAGAAGAAAAACACCAACACCAGGGATGGCAGCGGTGAGTCCGTTCAGCAGGAATTGTTAAAGCTGTTGGAGGGGAGCCAGGTGGAGGTGCCGGTGGGATCAAACCAGAAAAATGCTCTGACACCGATGGCAACTGTCAATACCGATAATATTCTCTTTATCTGCGGCGGCGCGTTCCCGGATCTTGAGGATATTGTCCGGGAGCGGCTGACAAAGAAGGCTTCCATCGGTTTCCAGGCGGAGTTAAAGGACCAGTATGATCAGGACCCCAATATTTTAAGCCATGTGACCAATCAGGATCTGCGGACTTTCGGCATCTTCCCGGAGTTTTTAGGCCGTCTTCCAGTGGTGGTGACATTTCAGAAGCTGACCAGAGAGGCGCTGGTGGATATTCTGAAAAAACCGAAAAATGCGATCTTGAAGCAGTATAAGAAGCTGCTGGAGTTAGATGAAGTGAAGCTGGTGTTTGAGGATGAGGCTCTGGAATGGATCGCAGAAGAAGCCCTGAAGCGTGATACAGGAGCCAGAGCTCTCCGTGCTATCATGGAAGAGTTTATGCTGGATATTATGTATGAGGTGCCGAAGGATCCAGGCATCGGAACTGTAGTGATCACCAGAAATTATCTGGAAAAGCATGGCGGGCCACGGATCGAGATGCGTGGATAGCCGGTATTTGTTACTCCCGCATGGCCAGAAAGCTTTGATAAAGATTTAACATTCCATACCCCCATTCCGGGTTCGGATAGCGGTAAGCGGCGATCCGGTCTGCGCCAAGCGTCAGGTATGCTTTGATGGAGCGGCTGTTGATAGAAGGCTCATTGCCCTTTACATATCCCCAGGAGTACAGACAGGCAGCGGCTCCGGCCACGTGGGCGGCGGCAATGCTGGAGCCAGTCATACGGGTGTAGGGGAAATCGCCTGGAACGGAAGAAATTCCAGGACCGTAGACGTCTACTCCAGGGGCGGCCAGATCCGGCTTGATCCGTCCATCACGGGTGTAACCACGGCTGGAGTGGATGTAGAGACTGCCATTGGTGTGATCGCAGGCCGCAGCGGTGATAGGAAATGCAGCATTTCCGGGATCGGTGATGGTGGTGGACGGGTCAGAATTTAAGAAAAAAGTGTCCGGTGAGACCAGTCCCTGGGCAGGAAGCCATAGATGAAAGATCCCGGAGAGCGTTCTGGACGGGTACACCTGGATCTTCCAGATCCCGGCGGCAGGAGTCTGGAACCGCAGGACTACCAGATTGGTATTCTGGGTGACGGAGGCAGGAAGATAGGAGACGGTCACATCCGTCTGTTCCAGCGGAAACCGGATGGTGGTGTGGTTGTCAGAGCCATAAGGGATCCGTCCGGTGGCCTGACCGGTGGGAGATACCAGACCAATCGTATAAACCTCGGGAAATGAAGCCCATAATTCCAGCTGAAAGCCGGATTCTCCTTCCCCGGTCCGCAGTTCGATCTCTGTGTAGTGGGAGCTGTCCTCTGCTGCCACGCCGCTGCAGTGATGACGGAAGCCCACTTCATTGCCGGCGGAACAGACGGAACAGACGCCGCGCAGCGTGTTTAGATGGTTTAATGTCTGACTTAAAGGCGAAGTCCCGTCGTGGCTTCCCTGGTTGGTGCCAAGACTCAGACAGATCACCAGAGGCATCTGGTGACGGTATGACAGAAAACGCAGGTAAGTGATGGCGGTCATGATATCATTAGACTGGTAAGCGGTGGCGGATGCCGGAATCTGGTAATAGTCCCGCAGATACTGCTTGGCCGGATGGAGTTTGACGATGCCAAGGGAACAGGAAGGCGCAGCCCCGGTAAAATCCGCATCTTCCTCAGTTCTGCCAGCGGCAATCCCTGCAAGGAAGGTTCCGTGGCCGGAGTCATCGGTGACAGGAACCAGGGACAGAGGATCTGTGGAAGCTAAGGCTTCATCGATCTGTTCTTTCCGGTATTCCTTTCCATAAAGAAATTCATAAGAAGCGCCGCGGGAGCTTTCCATAGAAAAGGAACCGGTGGCAGTCTGATCCCAGATTCCTAAGATCCGGGTGGTGCCGTCAGTATTGCGGAAAAGAGGATTCCGGTAGTCAATCCCGGTGTCGATGATCCCAAGAAGTACTCCTTCACCACCGGTGTTGAGACCTGGCTGCCGCATGACCGGAAGAATACCGGATTGCTCCATATTGGTGGAGTCTAAGAGGGTATAAAGGGCCGGAATGGACGAATAAGAATACCGCGCCAGAGTGATGGGAAGTACCTGATCCAAAGGCGCATGGAGGATCACATATTCTTCGTCCACATAGCTGATGCAGTCGGTTCCGGTCTGCTGCCGGATCAGCTCCAGGGAGATATTGCCATAGCGGTAGATAAAATCAGCGTAATTTTCAGAATTGACGGCCTGGTTGCATGAAACCATAGAAATTTTATTGTATCTGAGGGAAAACCAACAGATACGCTCCATAGATTTTGTATTATCCTATGAAAAAGGAGGAAATAAATATGATTTTTTTGTTTCTGATCGCAGCAGTAGTGCTTTTGGACCTTGGACTGAAGGATACCATTGATGAGATGGATCAGGAGCAGTTTCCTAAAGAACTGGAGGGAAGCAGAGGCTGGATCCTGCTTTACCGGAATCATAACGAAGGATTCCCTTTTGGGGCATTAAAAGAAAAAAAGGAGCTGGTGAAAATGATCCCGCTGGCAGTGGTGTCTGCAGCAGCAGGTATTTTATGCTGGATTCTTCCTAAAAAAGGACAGTTTGTGGAAAAGATCGGCCTTTCTATGGTGATCGGTGGTGGACTGAGCAATCTGTATGACCGGCTGTTCCGTGGATATGTGGTGGATTATTTCAGCATCCAGTGGAAAAAATTAAAAGACGTGGTATTTAATTTAGGAGATATTTTTGTGTTTGCAGGAAGCCTGATCCTGCTTTTGCGGGAACTGTTTTGTAAAAAATAAGATAATGGTTCATAAATAAGGGAATGGTTCCGCAGTTCTGAATTGACAAATATCCGATTATCATGTACAATCACAACTAAAATTATGCGTAAAGGAGTGATTTTTTTTGGATTCGAGTGACGTCATACAGTTGCTTGTGTTAGTTGTATTATTAAGTTTATCTGCATTTTTCTCATCGTCTGAGACTGCACTTACTACGGTGAATAAGATCCGTGTGCGTTCCCTTGCAGAGTCCGGAGATCAGCGGGCCATTATCTTGACTAAAGTGATCGAGGAACAGGGGAAGATGCTCAGCGCAATTCTTATTGGAAATAACCTGGTCAACCTCTCTGCATCATCGCTTATGACAACGTTAACGATCAAGTTGTTGGGAAGCAAGGCAGTAGGAATTGCTACAGGTATCCTGACTTTGCTAATCCTGGTGTTTGGCGAGATCACGCCAAAGACCTTGTCTACGATTTCCGCGGAAAAGATTTCTTTAAAGAATGCGAAAATTATATATACTTTCATGAGAGCATTGACTCCGGTGATCTTTGTGGTCAACAAAATGTCATTAGGCGTTCTGACCCTGATGCATGTGGATCCCAATGCCAAGCATGATGTGATCACGGAAGATGAACTGCGTACCATTGTGGATGTGGGACATGAAGAGGGAGTCATCGAGAGCGAGGAACGCAAAATGATCAACAATGTGTTTGATTTTGGCGATTCCCTGGCGAAGGATATCATGGTGCCACGAATTGATATGGTCTTTGTGGATGTCAATGCCACTTATGATGAGGTGATTGAATTATACCGGGAAGAACGGTACACCAGAATTCCGGTTTATGAGGATACCACGGACAATGTGATCGGTATCATTAATGTAAAAGATCTGCTTCTGATCGAGGATCACGAGCATTTCCAGATCCGGGATCATTTGCGGGAGCCTTTGTATACTTATGAGTATAAGAAGACTTCTGAACTGATGATAGAGATGCGGAAAACCTTCAATAATATCGTGATCGTTTTGGATGAATACGGTGCGACAGCCGGCCTCATCACATTAGAGGATATGCTGGAAGAGATTGTTGGAGAGATCCGTGATGAGTATGATCAGGATGAGGAGAAAAACCTGATTGAAGTTGCACCGGGTGAATATTCCGTAGAAGGCGCTATGAAGCTGGATGACTTAAATGACCGCCTGGGCCTGGAGCTGGAGTCGGAGGACTACGATTCTGTGGGCGGACTGATCATCGGACTGTTAGACCATCTGCCAGAAGAGGGCGAGGAGGTTGCCGATGACGGAATCCGCTTTGTGGTGACTAAGGTGGACAAGAACCGGATCGACCGGGTGAAGATCATTCTTCCGAAAGAGGAGAAAGAGGAAGAACCGGCTTAAGATCAGAAAAATGAAGGCTGTCAGCTGATGACTGCTCCGAATATGCCGCCTCCGATACACATCCCCATGGTGGTCAGAAGATGTGACATGGACACAGTGAATCCTTTCCCGAGAAAGGAAGAGACTGCTGCCAGGATCAGAAAGTAAGAAAGTCCGGCAGCAAGTCCGCAGAAGAAACGACGTTTTCCGGTGGTGCGGGCGAAGAAAAAACCAGCCAGAGCACCGGATAACACGTAGATGACGGCAACTGCCAGTCTGATCTGGCTTTCCTTTAAACGGAAACGATAAAGGAAAAAAGCCGTGGCAAGCAGCAGAACAGCGGACAGAAGATAGGAGCAGAGAAGTGCCTGAAGCAGTTTTTTAGGAGAAAAAAGTTCCATAGAGAAGTCCTTTTAGTGGATTTGCTTTAATCTATTCGTCCGCAAAAGCCGATAGTACAAAAAACTTGCATAGCAGAGATTCTTATGATATAATTTTTGCGAAAACTATAGGCAGTGTGGGATTTTGGCTGCGCTGCGTGAGTTTATAGAATATCAGGAGGGTAAAAACCATGAAGAAAGTAAAAACTTTAACAAACAGTACATTAAAGAGCAGCATGAAGAAGGGTGGATGCGGCGAGTGCCAGACTTCCTGTCAGTCTGCATGCAAGACTTCCTGTACCGTAGGTAACCAGAGCTGCGAGAACGCAAACCGTTAATCGAGCCGGGGATGATAACAAACAGGTAACCCCTACGATCCTTGGGATTGTAGGGGTGCTTTATGTTATAATAGAAATTCTTACGGGATTGGTCAGGATAACATAAGGCACCTGGAGTGCAGAATATTAATATGCGAGGTGTCTGTCGGGACAGGCATCAGAGTTTAGATAAGGAGAAAAGTTTTGATTCATCAGTACAAAAATAATGGTTATGACATCGTAATGGATGTAAACAGCGGAGCAATTCATGTGGTCGATGACGTGGTATATGATGCCATTGCGATGCTGGAAGAAAAACTGGGAGAACTGGAGAAGCCTCAGCAGATTCCACAGGAGATGTCAGAAGAGGTTCGCACAGAACTGGCAAAAAAATACAGTACTCAGGACATTGACGATGCCATGTCCGATATCCAGGAACTGATCGATGCGGAAGAGCTGTTTACCAGAGACGTATACCGTGATTTCGTTATGGATTTCAAGAAGAGAAAGACGGTTGTGAAGGCTTTGTGCCTGCACATTGCCCATGACTGCAATCTGGCATGCCGTTACTGTTTCGCAGAAGAGGGAGAGTACCATGGCAGAAGAGCGCTCATGAGCTTTGAGGTTGGTAAAAAAGCTCTGGATTTCCTGATTGCCAATTCCGGAAACCGTGTGAACCTGGAGGTAGACTTCTTTGGCGGCGAGCCGCTTATGAACTGGGATGTGGTAAAGCAGCTGGTGGAGTACGGCCGTTCTCAGGAGGCAGCTCATAATAAGAAATTCCGTTTCACATTGACGACCAACGGTGTTCTGTTAAATGACGAGATCATGGAGTTCTGCAACCGTGAGATGAGCAACGTGGTATTGAGCTTAGACGGCAGAAAAGAAGTCAATGATAAGATGCGTCCATTCCGCAAGGGAGCCGGAAGCTATGATATCATTGTTCCAAAATTCCAGAAGTTTGCAGAGAGCAGAAACCAGATGAATTACTACGTCCGCGGAACCTTTACCAGAAACAATCTGGATTTCTCCAACGATGTGATCCATTTTGCAGATCTGGGATTCAAACAGATGTCCATCGAGCCGGTTGTGGCTGCTCCAGAAGAGCCATATTCCATCCGGGAAGAGGATGTTCCACAGATCTTGGAAGAGTACGATAAGCTGGCGGTTGAATATATCAAGAGAAAGAAAGAAGGAAGGGGTTTTAATTTCTTCCACTTTATGCTGGATCTTCAGCAGGGCCCATGTGTAGCGAAGAGACTGTCTGGTTGCGGCTCAGGAACGGAGTATCTGGCAGTTACCCCATGGGGCGATCTGTATCCATGCCATCAGTTTGTTGGTCAGGAGAAATTCCTGTTAGGCAACGTAGATGAAGGCATTACCAATACCGAGGTACGCGATGAGTTCAAGCTCTGCAACGTGTACGCCAAAGAAAAGTGCAGAAACTGCTTTGCAAGATTCTATTGCAGCGGCGGATGTGCGGCAAACTCCTACAATTTCCATGGTTCCATTACGGACGCTTATGATATCGGCTGCCAGATGCAGAAGAAGAGAATCGAGTGTTCGATTATGATTAAAGCGGCATTAGCCGAGTAAAGGAGAAAAATCATGAAGAGTAACAAAAGGAAGGGCATCATTGGCCTTCTGATCACCCTGATCTGTATCGGTGTGTTCGGATATTTCGGCTATGATACCATGGATGACATCAAGCTGGGTCTGGATCTGGCAGGTGGTGTCAGCATCACTTATCAGGCAGTAGAGGAAAATCCATCTTCTGAAGAAATGTCTGATACCATTTACAAGCTGCAGCAGAGAGTCCAGAACTACAGCACAGAGGCTGAGGTTTATCAGGAAGGCTCTAACCGTATCAACATTGATATTCCAGGTGTTTCTGATGCCAACGCCATTTTGGAAGAGCTTGGTAAGCCAGGTTCCCTGATATTTGTGGATGAGTCAGGAAATACCATTCTGACTGGAGATCAGGTTGCCAGTGCAAAGGCTGCTATCCAGGAGAAAAATGGTCAGAAATCCTATGTAGTAAGCTTGACCTTTACGGAGGAGGGAGCAAAAACCTTCGCAGATGCAACTGCAAAGAACATCGGAAAGAGAATCGGCATTATCTATGATGGTTCTATGGTTTCTTATCCAACAGTAAACTCTGCGATCACCGGTGGAGAGTGCTACATCGACGGTATGCAGGATTACGATGAGGCTGAGAACCTGGCAGCGACCATCCGTATCGGTTCTCTGTCCCTGGAGCTGGAGGAGCTTCGTTCCAATGTAGTAGGTGCAAAGCTGGGCCAGGAGGCCATTGCTACCAGCTTAAAGGCAGGCGCTATCGGATTTGGCATTGTGGCAATTTTTATGATCGCAGTTTACTTAGTGCCTGGTCTGGCTTCTGTACTGGCGCTGTGCCTGTATGTAGCTCTGGAACTGGTTCTGTTGTCTGCATTTGAGGTTACGCTGACTTTACCTGGTATCGCAGGTATCATCCTGTCCATCGGTATGGCCGTGGATGCTAACGTTATCATTTTCACACGTATTAAAGAAGAGATCGGTGTTGGAAAGACCGTAAAATCAGCGATCAAGACTGGTTTCTCCAAGGCTTTATCTGCCATCATTGATGGTAATGTGACCACTCTGATCGCAGCTGTAGTCCTGTTCTGGAGAGGTTCCGGTACCGTTAAGGGATTTGCATCTACCCTGGCACTTGGTATCGTTCTGTCCATGTTCACAGCTCTGTTTGTGACCAAGGCAATCTTAAACGCTCTGTATAACCTGGGACTGGATGATCCGAAATTCTACGGTGTCAGCAAAGAGAAAAAAGCGATCAATTTCCTTGGAAAGAAGAACCTGTGCTTTATCATCTCCTGTGTTGTGATTGTTGCAGGATGGGTGACGATGGGAGTTCACGGTGCAGGTGGAGATGGTGTCTTAAACTACAGTATGGAGTTTAAGGGCGGTACTTCCACCAATGTGACATTTAATGAAGATATGAGCCTGGAAGACATTTCCAGCAAGGTCGTTCCGGTTGTGACCAAGGTAACTGGTGACGCAGAGGTTCAGACCCAGAAGGTTACCGGAACCAACGAGGTCATCATTAAAACCAAGACTCTGTCTGTTGACCAGAGACAGGCTTTAAATGATGCTTTAGTAGAAAACTTTGGTGTTGAGGAAGATAAGATCACTGCAGAGAGTATTTCCGGTGCAGTCAGCAACGAGATGAAGCGTGATGCCATCGAGGCAGTGATCATCGCGACGATCTGCATGCTGATCTATATCTGGTTCCGGTTCAAGGATATCCGTTTTGCAACCAGTGCGGTTTTAGCACTGCTTCATGATGTACTGGTTGTCCTGACCTTCTATGCAGCTGCAAGATGGTCTGTGGGATCTACCTTTATCGCATGTATGCTGACGATCGTTGGTTATTCCATCAACGCGACCATCGTTATCTTCGACCGTGTCCGTGAGAACTTAAAGGTTAAGACCAACAAGCAGAGTCTGGCAGATCTGGTGAACTTAAGCATCACCCAGACCTTTACCAGAAGCATCAACACTTCCTTAACGACTGTTGTCATGGTTATCGTACTGTTTATCATGGGCGTAAGCTCTGTTCGTGAGTTTGCACTGCCTCTGATCGTCGGCATTGTATGCGGTACTTATTCCTCCGTATGCATCACAGGCGCATTATGGTATGTCATGACTACCCATAAGAAAGAGAAATAATCATGGAATATAAGATTATAGCAACGGATGGCCGGGCGAAACGCGCGGAGATGACCACCGTTCACGGCAAGATCCAGACTCCGGTATTTATGAATGTGGGTACGGTTGCTGCCATCAAGGGTGCGGTTTCCACGGATGATCTCCGGGAGATCCGCACTCAGGTGGAGCTGTCCAACACCTACCATCTGCATGTGCGTACCGGAGACAAGCTGATCAAGGAGTTCGGCGGACTTCATAAGTTCATGAACTGGGATCGGCCGATCTTAACCGATTCCGGCGGTTTCCAGGTATTTTCCCTGGCCAAAATGAGAAAGATCAAAGAAGAGGGTGTGTACTTTAACTCTCACATCGATGGACGCAAGATCTTCATGGGACCGGAAGAGAGCATGCAGATCCAGTCCAACTTAGGTTCTACCATCGCCATGGCATTCGATGAGTGTCCATCCAGCGTGGCGGACCGCAAATACGTGGAGAATTCCGTAGCTCGCACCACCAGATGGCTGGAGCGGTGCAGGAATGAGATGGCAAGATTGAATGCATTGCCGGATACAGTCAATAAAGAACAGCTTCTGTTCGGCATCAATCAGGGTGCAGTGTTTGAAGATATCCGCATCGCCCATGCCAAGACCATTTCCGCTATGGACTTAGATGGCTATGCAGTCGGTGGTCTTGCAGTAGGCGAGACCCATGAAGAGATGTACCGGATCTTAGACGAGACGGTTCCATACCTGCCAAAAGAAAAGCCAACTTATCTGATGGGCGTCGGTACTCCGGCCAACATTTTAGAGGGTGTGGCAAGAGGTGTGGACTTCTTCGACTGTGTATATCCGACCAGAAATGGCCGCCATGGTCATGTATATACCAATCATGGCAAGATGAACCTGTTCAACCAGAAATATGAGCTGGATCATCGCCCGATCGAGGAGGGCTGTCAGTGTCCGGCCTGCCGCTCCTACAGCAGAGCATATATCCGCCACCTTCTGAAGGCGAAAGAAATGCTGGGCATGAGATTATGTGTCTTGCATAATTTGTATTTTTATAATACAATGATGGAAGAGATCCGCGACGCGATCGAAGCACACCGTTATGAGGACTATAAGGCAGAAAAGCTGGAAGGCATGGCGCGTGGAGAAAATTAAAAGAAAAAGATAATTGGATTTCCTGGAGCGAGGCGTCAGGAGACCAGTCAAGGAGGAAAAAACATGAACGGAATTGGATTCTGGGTAGTCTACGCTGCATTCCTGATCGGTCTGATGTATTTCGTAGCAATCCGTCCACAGAACAAAGAGAAGAAGAAGATGGCTGAGTTGTTAGCAAGTGTTGCAGTAGGCGACACAGTTCTGACTTCCAGTGGCTTTTACGGAGTTGTCATTGATATGACAGATGATACCGTGATCGTTGAGTTCGGCAACAACAAGAACTGCCGTATCCCGATGCAGAAAACTGCCATCGTTCAGGTTGAAAAACCAGAAGCATAAATAACAAACTGAGATCCCGTCCCGTTTTATCAGCAGGACGGGATTCTTAATTATACGATAAAGGAGGAGATTTATGGTCAAAAACATCGTATTTGATATGGGAAATGTATTGGTCCGCTATGATTCCATGAAGGTCTGCCGTCATTTTATGACGGATGAGGCGGAGATGGAAAAAGTCTGCACTTCCGTATTTATATCACCGGAATGGCTGATGCTGGATATGGGCCTGATCACAGAAGCTGAGGCGTTAAAACGGATGCAGAAGCGACTGCCGGATGATCACGCAAAGGAGATGGCCAGATTGTGCCTGGAGCACTGGAATGAATACTGTATGTGGAAAGTGCCCGGCATGGAAGAACTGGTCCGCGAGTTGAAAGCAGAGGGCTTTGGGATCTATCTGTGTTCCAATGCGTCCCTGCGCATGGTTACCTGGTACAAGAACATTATCCCGGCGTGGGAGTGCTTTGATGGTATTTTTTATTCGGCTGAGGTAAAATGCATGAAGCCGCAGAGGGAGATGTATGAGCATTTTTATGAACGATTTTCCTTAAAGCCGGAGGAGTGCTTTTTCATTGATGATCTGCAGGATAACATTGATGGAGCGAAGGCCACCGGTATGGATGGATACTGTTTTGCAGACGGAGATCTGGAAAAATTAAAGACTTGTTTAAAACACTTTTATAGAAAATAGCCCAGGTATAACCATAAGTTATAGATAAAATTCCAAATAACTTTATCAGAATTTCCGATGCCTTATTGAAATCTTGAGATAAATGAGATATTATGAAAAGAAATAACCCAATGTTTTAACTTGTTATATTGATAAAGTGTTACTGTGTGGGTTTTTCAGAGCTTCGAGAAAGAGGATAAATGGGAGGAACAGCAGCAATGGAGTGTAAGATCGTAACCATACCGGGAGATGGAATTGGCCCGGAGATCGTCAGAGAGGCATGCAAGGTGCTTGATAAAGTAGGAGAGGTGTTTGGCCACAAATTTGACTATACTCCGATCCTGATGGGAGGATGTTCCATTGATGCACATGGAGTTCCGTTAACGGATGAGGCATTGGCAACTGCCAAGGCAGCAGATGCAGTATTGCTTGGCGCTGTTGGAGGCAACGTAGGTAATTCCCGCTGGTATGATGTGGCTCCGAATTTAAGACCAGAGGCTGGTTTATTAGCCATCCGTAAAGGTCTTGGTTTATTTGCCAATATCCGTCCGGCTTATCTGTATAAAGAATTGGCAGACGCTTGTCCATTAAAGAAAGAGATCAGTGCTGCAGGATTTGATATGGTGATCATGAGAGAGTTAACTGGTGGTCTGTATTTTGGCGAGCGTCACACTGAGGAAGTGGACGGTGTTTTGACTGCCACCGATACCTTAACGTATAATGAGAATGAGATCCGCCGTATTGCCATCAAA
>ERZ773218.2874-NODE-2874-length-12333-cov-3.436716_pt1 | contig 12333 bp, 10 predicted proteins | sample MGYA00580527_ERZ773218 | MGnify/ENA primary metagenome ERZ773218 (study PRJEB29015, sample SAMEA2737763) | human gut metagenome | biome: human gut; feature: human-associated habitat; material: faeces | place: China | collected 2012 ...
TGTCAGACAGTTAAATAATGAAATTACGGCACAGCGTAATGTCCATTTTTTTGCATTTACACTGGTATCGGCACAGGATGTTGATTTTGATAATTCCAGACAACGACAGTTTGAGTGGCTTAAAGATCAGGGGTTTTCGGTTGTTGAATATAAAATGGTTACAAAAGACACGATTTTAGACACGATAGAATGGTTTGAAAAAACAATTGTAACAAATGATTTTCCGTCAGACGGTCTGGTAATCTTATATGATGATATTGCATATGGAGATTCTTTGGGAAGAACAGCAAAGTTTCCAAGAAATGCGATGGCGTTTAAATGGACAGATGAAACCGCAGAAACGACACTGCGAGAAATAGAATGGAGTGCTTCAAGAACCGGTCTGATTAATCCGGTTGCCGTTTTTGACCCGGTAGAGCTTGAAGGCACGCAGGTCAGTCGTGCAAGTGTGCATAATATCAGTATTGTTGAAAGTTTAAAACTAGGTATTGGTGATCGCATTAAAGTATTTAAGGCGAATATGATTATTCCGCAGATTGCAGAAAATCTTACACAAAGCGGTAATTTAGAGATTCCGGAAGTCTGTCCGGTATGCGGCGGGAAAACGCAGATTAAACAGGTTAATGATGTCAAAACACTTTACTGTATCAATGAAGACTGTCAGGCGAAACATGTAAAAAGTTTTGCCCATTTTGTATCAAGAGATGCATTGAATATCGATGGATTGTCAGAGGCAACACTGGAAAAATTTATTCAGCACGGATTTTTAAAGAATTTCTGTGATTTATACCATTTGGAAAAATTCCGTGATGAAATTATTGCTTTAGACGGATTCGGGGAAAAATCCTATGAGAATCTGCTGACATCTGTTGAAAATTCAAGAAATACAACGCTGCCGAAATTTATTTACGGACTTGGCATTGCAAATGTAGGACTTTCCAATGCCAAGATGATTGTGCAGGCATTAGGTAACGATATAGAAAAAGTAATTCATGCCGGAAGACAGGAACTTGAGAAAATAGACGGCGTAGGTGCAGTCATTGCAGATACATTTGCTTCCTATTTTGAAAATGAAAAAAATAAAGAAGAATTTTATAAGCTGCTGCAGGAAATGCACATTGAAAAAGCGCCGGACAATCAGAATAATCAGATTCTTACTGGTAAAGTGTTTGTAATTACAGGTTCATTGGAACATTTTGAAAACAGAAATCAGTTAAAAGAACGCATTGAACAGCTTGGCGGCAGGGTGACCGGTTCTGTGACAGGAAAGACATCATACCTGATTAATAACGACAGCCATTCTACGTCATCTAAAAATAAGACTGCGGCAAAACTGGGAGTTCCTGTAATAACAGAAAACGAATTCCTTGAAATGGCACCGATGAATGATGATGGCAGATGATGACGGTTGCCGATAAAGAGAAAATATGCTATAGTGTGACTGCGTAAGCACAAACCAACAGGAATAAAAGCGTTGTGCGGAAATGAGGAAATTATGCCAATTAAAATACAGAGTGATTTGCCGGCAAAGGCAGAACTGGAAAATGAAAATATATTTGTAATGGATGAACATAGAGCAATGACACAGGATTTCCGTGAATTGCAGATTTTAATTCTTAATCTGATGCCGATTAAGCAGGATACGGAATTACAGCTTCTGCGGGGACTTTCAAACACACCGTTACAGATTGATATTACTTTTCTGCAGATGGCAACACACATTTCAAAAAACACCTCAGCTTCCCATTTGAAGAAGTTTTATGAGGTATTTGAAGATATTAAACACCGCAAATTTGATGGGATGATTATTACAGGTGCACCGGTTGAAAAGATGAATTTCGATGAGGTGAATTACTGGAAAGAATTATCTCAGATTATGGAGTGGTCTAAAACACATATTACGTCAACACTTCATATCTGCTGGGCGGCACAGGCGGGATTATATTATCATTACGGGGTAAAAAAGGTACAGCTGGAAAAGAAGTTATCCGGAATATACCGCCATCATGTAATGAATAAAAAAGAACCGCTGGTACGTGGATTTGATGACTTTTTTATGGCACCGCATTCACGCTATACGGAGGCCTGCCGGGAGGATATTTTAAACAATCCGAAATTGAAAGTGCTGGCGGATTCAAAAGAAGCCGGAATATATATTGTCATGGCACAGGAAGGCAAACAGATTTTTGTAATGGGACATCCTGAATATGACCGTATGACACTGGATCAGGAGTATAAGCGGGATGTGAAAAAAGGCATTATGCCGACTTTACCGGTACATTATTATCCCGATGATGATCCGACGCAAAGACCGATATTATCATGGAGAAGCCATGCCAATAATCTATATACGAACTGGCTCAACTATTACGTATACCAAAGCACACCGTATGAGTGGCACTAATTATAAGGGGAGGACATTCTATGACAGAAAACGAAATGTTACAGGCAATTTATTCTGATATGCAGAATATGAAAAACGATATGCAGGAAATGAAGACTGACATGCAGAATATGAAGGCAGATATGCAGAACATGAAGTCGGATATGAAAGAAATGAAGACTGATATGCAGGGTATGAAGACTGATATGCAAGGTATGAAGACTGATATGCAGGGTATGAAGACTGATATGCAAGGTACGAAGACTGATATGCGGGGAATGAAGACTGATATGCAAGGCATGAAAACGGACATACGGGATTTAAAAGGCCGTGTATCCAGTATTGAAATGACCATTGAGAATGAAACAAACCGCAATATCAGAATTATTGCAGAGGGACATGCCGATTTGTGCAGAAAACTGGATGAAGCATTGAAGGTAGAAAACGAAAAGGAACTCCTTCTTGTCCGGACGAATATAATGGAAAATGATATCCGGAAGATTAAAGATAAATTAGAAATTGCTTAATCAGACTTTGGAGGTGCGTGCATTGAGCAGTCATAAACAGACTTGGATAAAACATCTGCTGTCAGAAAAACAGATGTCTGAAGCATTTGTAAACAGTGTATTTCTGGCATTGTCCGGAGGCTTTCAGGATGCGTATACATACAATACAAGAGATGAGGTTTTTTCAAATGCCCAGACGGGAAATGTTGTCCTGATGAGCCAGCATTTTATGAACCGGGAATGGCAGATTGGGCTGCGGTATTTGTTCCCTTTACTGGCATTTGTGTTTGGGGTCTTTGTTGCAGAAAATGTACAGAACCGCTTCAAGTATGCTAAAAAAATGCACTGGCGGCAGGGAATTTTGTTGGCCGAAATAGGGATACTCGCGATTGTAGGATTTATTCCAAATGCTTATAATATGATAGCAACCGTAATGGTATCGTTTGCCTGTGCAATGCAGGTGCAGACATTCCGCAAAGTGGGTGGCTATTCTTATGCAAGCACAATGTGTATCGGAAATTTAAGAAGCGGAACAGCCGCATTGTCTTTGTATTTAAGAGATAAAAAAGCTGAACATCTGCGGCAGACCTTTTATTATTTTGGAATTATCTTTTTCTTTGCCATTGGTGCGGGCATTGGTGGTATTTTATCTGTCTGTTATGGGATTCATGTTATCTGGATATCTTGCATATTGCTGTTTATCAGTTTCCTGCTGATGTTTTTGGAAAAATTAAGATAGTGATAGTTAAAAGAAGTGGGTAAGCATAAAATGTTTACCCACTTCTTTTTATGCGTAGTAATCAATATTTAAATCAGATGAATCTGCCTGCACAAGACTTGAAAAAAGTTTTTCGGCATATCCTTTTATAATTGTTCCATAAGAAGATGAAGAACCAAACAGATTTTTTACATTTTCGAAATTATCCGAAGAAACGGCTGTTTCGTCAAAAGAAAGTGTACCGTCATCGGTGACTGTAATGCCGACAGGCAGAAGCTGGTTCTTTACATTCTGTGTTGCATTTTTCATAGCATTCAGATAACCGTTTTCTGTTGAATTTAAATCAGCGGAAGTATGGTTTTGCAATGTATTGTTATACTGTTCTGTATAATTTTTTAAATAGGTAACTAAGGTTTGCGCCTGCACGGATGCATAGTCTGTTAAATACAGATTTTTTGTGGCAGCTGCTAAAAGCTGATCAGACTGAGCCAGGGCTGTATTACCGGCAGATACAGAAATAGTGGTTGTTCCAAGTACATTCTCTGGTGTATTTAAAGCCTGCTGCGCAGCAGAAGAAATAGCTTTGGCATATTTAATGCTGTCACTTACAAAATGTTCATCTTCACCAAAAACAGCATCCAGTTTTGTGCTTGTTACATCTGAAAAATTGGTAGTATCGAATTTTAATTTATTCGTTGAAGTCCGTGTAATACCAAGACTTTTTAATGAATCTTCATATTCGGAAAACAGGCTGTCCATTTTATCCATGTACTTTGTGAGTTTCTTGGAACCGGTTATACCGGATGCGGAAGACATTAAATCATTATAGGTATTTACAAAACTTTTGATTTTATTCTGTGTACGTGCAGTTGGTCCGTCCGATGTATCAATATCTTTTAAAGAACGTAATTTATGCTTGAGTGAAGAAGCACTCTGACGGGTTTCATCTGCATCGCTGTTGTACTTTACAATTCTTTTTGTCGATGAAAAAGCATAAGAATTGTTTGCTGTCAAATTATTTAAAATTGCCGAAGCATTAATTGTAATAGACATCTATAAACACTCCATTCTGTCAGACTGACATTTATTTTAATCGTATTTTGTCTGGTGTATTTTTGTATAAGCATTGTACCATTATACTTTTATGTATATCGGCTGAATCTCCAAAAAATTAAGAGTTCTTTTTGTGACTGCGTTTTTCGCGGTTTAAGCCTCCGGACATATGGGTGCAGCCATTATCTAAAAAACGTGCCCGTTTAATACTGTCTTCACCATATTTATCCCGAATGGAATCAACCGCTTTATTCAACATCGCAAACCGTTCATTTTTATCTTCATCAAAAAGGCTCATTTGATGAAAAGCAGTGTCTGTCGCATGTGCCGTGGAAACACCGAGCAGACGGATTGGGACATGATTCCATGTCAGATCAAACAGCCGGCAGGCATTTTCATAGATGATTTCTGTTATATCTGTTGGTGTAGAAAGCGTACATTGACGGGATAGGTGGCGAAATTCATTATCAACAATTGTGACAGACACCACACCAATATAAGCGTGTTCTGCGCGGATTCGTGCACCGACTGTTTCGCTGAGGGAAAGAAGAATGGTCTTTGCATTTTCAGCATCTGTAACATCAAAATGCAGTGTAACAGAATTGCCAAAGCTTTTATTGGCAGCTTTGTGGTTTACCGGCAGTTCAATATCAAATCCATTTGCATAATTCCAGATCAGTTCTCCGTGCTTTTTAAAATGGCTCACAAGCAGCTGCGGATTGCTGGCGGCAACATCACCAATCGTATGAATCCCCAGGGCTTCCAGCTTTTTGCACATTGAAGGTCCGACAAAAAACAGTTCTCCCACAGGGAGCGGCCACATTTTTTTGGGGATTTCTTCAGGAAAAAGTGTATGCACAAGATTTGGTTTCTTAAAATCAGATGCCATTTTAGCAAGCAGTTTATTTGTTGAAATACCGATATTAACTGTAAAGCCAAAGCGGTTTAAAATATCGTCTTTAAGCTGGTGTGCAAAAGCAACCGGATCGCCGTACAACAGACCGGTACCTGTCATATCACAAAATGCTTCATCAATGCTATATTGTTCAACAACAGGTGCAGTCTGTTTCAAAAAATTCATAAGCTGTTCGGACATGGATACATATGTTGCAAAATCAGGCGGAACAATTAAAATATCAGGACATTTTTTCCGGGTCTGTACAAGAGGCTCTCCTGTCTGGATGCCATAGGCTTTAGCGGGAACAGACTTTGCAAGAACAATGCCATGCCGTTTCTTTTCATCTCCGCCGATAACAGCCGGAATCGTCCGGATATCTAACGCTTCCGGATTGTCACGAAGCCGCTTTACAGCAGTCCATGAAAGAAATGCGCTGTTTACATCAATATGATAAATAATGTGTGATGGAAAATCGCTCATGAAAAACCTCCTTATTTTTAACAGTATATCAAAACAAACGTTCTGTGTAAATCTTTAAACAGCATAAAATTATATAAAAAAACATATAAAATCATGTTATAATGTGCGTAAGCAATGAGCCGAAGTCTTTCTGCTCTGGCACGGCGAAATATGCCGTACAAAAAGTAACAAAGAGCTGTGCTAACACAAAGTTCTTTTCTAGACTTCCGGACGATAGGGCGAAAAGGAGAAAAGGTTAAAATGATGGATGAAAAAGAAATTATGCCATACAATTTTTTTAAGTATGGCGGAGTATATACAGGTGAACATCACGGTATGCGTTATCTGATAAAAAATACCGGAGAAAAACCGGATTTTAAATTGATGGTACAGGTCTGGTTAGGACCGTATGCTTCGACAGCAGTTCCGGATGAAAAAAAGACAACACAGTATTTTGAAAGCAGTGTTGAAGGCCGCAAAGAAGCAATTAACTGGCTGCATGAGCAGTATGAAACACGCAGGGGTGAGTGGGATACGGCACCCGCGCTGCTGGATGCCGTACTGCCGCAGTAATTGTATGAAATAATGCTGGAATTAAAAGATTTAAAACTACTTGGGGCAGCTCACAGCCGGGTGCGTTCTGCTGTCAGAAATGAAGATTTTATTAATACCGCAAAAATAAAGACGGCACAGCAGGCACCGGTAAAAAGCCGGAAAAACAGTGAGTCCGTTCCTAAAAACAGCAATAAACGGCAGAACATCTGTGAAAATAAAATTGAAACAGCTGTATATAAAAGCGGCTGCAGGATGTATTTCCAGACCGGAAAACCGATATGAAACAGATGGTTTAAATATAGAAAATGTGCAATGCAGACCAAAATCTGTGAAACCAGCGTGCCAATCAGATATCCGCGGATACCGGTTTTGGGAACGAGCAGAACAAGAAAAGCAATGCGCACAAGAATTCCGGCAATGGTCTGGACACAGGTCAGGGTAGTACAGCCAAGACCGTTTAAAATACTGCCAAGTGTTGTTGTCAGATAGTAAAAAGGACACAGCCATGCAAGAATCATGACAAAATTTTCAACAAGCGGTTCTTTAAACAAAATAGCCCCCATTTTAGCACCATAAAATAAGAAAAGTGCGGTGCTTAAAAATCCCATTGCCATACAGATTTGCAGGGAGCGGTTCAAAGTATGTACAATCCGTGCATTGTCACCGTCTGCCTGCGCACCGGAAACTTCCGGCAGAAGCATGACAGCCATGGAATTGGTTATGGCAGACGGGAACAAAATAAGCGGAAGGGACATCCCCATAAGAATACCATAAATACTTAAAGCCTCATTCTGCGTATTGCCAAAAAGCACAAGCTGTGCCGGAATCAGAATAGATTCTCCACTTTGCAGCAGATGCATTAAAAGACGGTTAGCAGTCAGCGGAATAGAAAATACCACGGTTTTTTTGATACATTCAGGTAAAGAATGAAACCGGAATGTTACGGTTTTATCAATCAGCAGAGCAAGGATACAAATCAGGCAGGAAGCTGCTTCACCGGCAAGATTACCGTAAACGGCGCATAAAACAGAAACAGAGCGTTCGTTTTGTGTACAGTATACAGTGTACAAATAAACGGCACCAATCCGTGCAAACTGTTCAAACAGCTGGGAAAATGCAGGGAGTCCAGCCTGCTTTTTTCCGAGATAATAGCCGTTTACGCAGTTGTGAAAAGTACAAAATGGAACAGCAATTGCAAGAATCCGGATAAAACGGGAGCAGTCTTTGTTTAGAAAAATCCGTACAGCAATAAAATCTGCGTAAGCATAGGTGAAAGATGTAAAAAGAACAGATAGCGGAAGTGCAACGGCTAAACCGGCAAAAAGCCATGTACTTTGAAATTTTTTTGCAGCACAAAATCGTGAAATGGCAGTCTGGATACCGGCAGAGCACAGCGCAAATGCAATGCCAAGCACCGGTGTGACAAGCTGGAACATTCCTATACCATCAGCACCAATCTGGCGGGTTAAAAAAATACGATAAAAAAATCCAGCAATCCGGCTGATAATACCAGCCAGTGTCAAAATTACAGTTCCTTTTAATACAGCATTTTTATTAAATGAAAAGTTCATCGTTGTAACCAACCGGAATGTCAAACAATTATTATCAATATATGCATGCATTGAATATATTATTAATAAGAAATGAAAAAAGGGGATGGCAGTATGATTTATATGGACAATGCCGCAACAACCCGGCTGCACCCGGAAGTTATCAATGCGATGCTGCCTTATATGGGAAAACGGTATGCCAATCCATCCGGTGCTTATACATTTTCAGCAGATGTAAAAAACGATATAAATAACGCAGAAGCATTTCTTGCCCAGACCATTCAGGCAAAGCCGCAAGAAATCTATATTACATCAGGTGGAACAGAATCGGACAACTGGGCGGTAAAAATTGCAGCCGAGGAACACCGCAGGGGACACATTATTACAACAGCAATGGAACATCATGCAATTTTAAAAAGCTGTGAAGCAGTTGAAAAGGAAGGGTTTTATGTGACTTATATCCGTCCGGCTGAAAATGGGATTGTCCGTCTTACGGATATTCAGCGGGCAGTCCGTCCGGATACATTCTTAATTTCAGTAATGGCAGCCAATAATGAGATTGGCACAATTCAGCCGGTTGCGCAAATTGGTGCATTTGCACGCAGACACCGTATTTTGTTTCATACGGATGCAGTGCAGGCATATACGAATATGGATATTGATGTCAATGCCATGCAGATTGATATGCTCAGTACCAGTGCACACAAATTAAACGGACCGAAGGGGATTGGATTTTTATATATCCGCGAGGGCTGTGTAAAGACACCGTTTATCCACGGCGGCGGACAGGAGCGTGGGATGCGCTCAGGCACGGAAAATACGGCAGGGATTATCGGTTTTGCAAAGGCGGCGCAGACTGCCATGGCAAATAAACCGGTGCGGACACAATATGAAATGCGGATGCGGGATTATATGATTCACAGAGTTCTTACAGAGATTCCTTTTTCACGTTTAAACGGGGACAGCAGAAAGCGGCTTCCGGGAAACATGAATTTCAGCTTTCAGTTTGTTGATGGCGGGACGCTGATTGTAATGCTGGATAAGCAGGGAATTTGTGCATCGGCGGGTTCTGCCTGTTCTACAGGCTCCGGTATGCCTTCACACGTATTAAAATCCATCGGACTGCCGGATGAATTAAGTTTCGCAACAGTCCGTTTTACCATTAATGAAGAAATCACACGCCAGGAAATTGATTACGTTGTGAATTGCCTGAAAAATGATATTGCCCAATTGCGGGAACAGTCCGAGGATTACCAGAACTTTTTGTGAAAATATTTTAAAGGCGGATAAATTCAGGCTTTCGCTGATGGAAAAGCGTGTAATAAGAAAAACCGCAGTCTTTGAGTAAATCCACAATAATATCAAAAGCAAATGCCATATCCTGCGGCTTATGGGCGTCGGATCCGGTTGTGAGGATTTCGCCGCCCAGTTCGCGGTAACGTTTCAAAATAAAACAGCATGGATTTGCCTCTTTTAAACCATAACGAAGTCCTGCTGTATTGATTTCAATGCCTTTTCCGTTTTCAATCAGTTTTTTTAAAATCATATCCAGCAAGTCCGTGTAATCCGCAGGCTGGTAGTCTGCATCTTTCTTAGGTGCATAGCGGACAACGTAGTCTAAATGTCCGTAAACGTCAAAATTATCGCAGCAGCAGATACTTTTGTAAATATTTTCAAAATAAGTACAGATACTTTCCTTTGGTGAGTGATGTTCCCAAAAAGATGGATAATAAGGGTCACTTCCGTCCACTAAATGTGTTGATCCAATGATAAAATCCAGCCGGTGTGCAGGGTCATAATTGTTAATTTGTTCACAAAGATGCGGCTGCAGACCCTGTTCCACACCGATCCGGACATCAATTTTATCTTTATAAATTTTCTTTAATACAGATATTTTTTCTAAATAAGCATCTAAATCCAACAAAAAGACGGTTTTTCCATCTTCTTTCGGGTAATCATAATCATTGTGGTCTGTAAAACAGATGTGAGACAGCCCCAGTCTGACTGCGTTATCTATCATAGATTCCGGTGAAGCTTCAGAATCCGAAGAAAAATGGCAGTGTAAGTGGCAGTCCGATAAATTTTCAAAGCCTTGCATCATATCTCCAATCCGCCGTATAACGGCATTTATCATAGTCCTTTTAGTATATCATAAAATAAATTTGAAGAATAGTGTAAGATTTCAACTTGAAAATTAAGCAGACAATTGTTATGATGTAAAGGAATTGTTAAAAAAATTTTACACAAAAAGCACGTACTTTTTACATTACGAAAGAAAATGTGCAGACAGGAGTAGAAGTGAATATCGAGTATATCAGCAGTTTGTTTGAATTTGCAGGAGGAATCGGAATGTTCCTCTACGGTATGAACACGATGGCAGACGGTATGCAGCGTTCCGCCGGCGGTAAGATGAAAAAATTATTGGGCTATCTTACAAGTAACCGGTTGTTGGCAATCATCGTAGGTGCCGTTATCACAGCGATTATTCAAAGCAGCGGTGCAACAACGGTTATGGTTGTTGGTTTTGTTAATGCGGGACTGATGACACTGGTTCAGGCAGTTGGTGTTATTATGGGTGCCAATATCGGTACGACCATTACCGCATGGATTGTATCTTTAGGACAGCTTGGGGATGCGGCAAAGGTAATGAATCCGTCATTTTATGCCCCGTTTTTAATCGGTATCGGTGCATTTGTTATTTTATTTTCAAAAAAGGATAAAGTAAAAAATGCAGGAGAGATTATCGTCGGAATCGGCCTGCTGTTTGAAGGTCTGACATTTATGTCTTCTTCGATTGCACCGTATACAGATGCGCCTATTTTCTCACAGGCATTCCAGATTGTGGGAAGCAATCCGTTTTTAGGTATTTTAATTGGTATTATTGTAACCGCGGTTTTACAAAGTTCCTCCGCCTCTGTCGGGATTTTACAGACACTGGCTTTAAACGGAGTGGTAACAACCAATGCGGCGATTTATATTACACTGGGACAGAATATCGGTTCCTGTGTGACTGCACTGATTTCAAGTGCCGGAACAACGAGAACGGCAAAACGTGCAGCCTGTATGCATATTTTATTTAATATTGCAGGGGCACTTTTATTCGGTACCGTCGGATTTATTTTGTTCAGTATTTATCCGGCACTTGCGGCACATAATATTACAAGCGTGGAAATTTCCGTATTCCATACATTCTTTAATATTACATGTACACTGGTAATGTTCCCGTTTGCCAATCTGCTTGTAAAAATTTCCGGTCTGATTGTGCGTGAAAACGAAAAGCAGGACGATTTTGCGGAACTGGAAGCCAAAGATGCCGTTGCAGCAGAAATTGCAAGACATTTTGATTCCCGTCTGTTAGGTCAGCCGTCCGTTGCAGTAGAAACGGCTAAAAATGAAGTGATTGCCATGGGTAATCTGGCATTAGATAATATTAAATATGCGGCAGAGGCAACACAGAAAAATGACCAGACGATGGTAGATAAGGTCTATGAAATCGAACATAAAGTCGATTTATATGAAAAGTATCTGACAGACTTTTTAATTAAGGTCAACAATTTATCAATCACACAGGAACAGCATCTGCTGGTTAAAAATCTGTTCCATGCGATTATTGATATTGAAAGAGTATCCGACCATGCGGAAAATATTGCGGAGCTGGCAAAATATAAGATTGAACATCAGATAATTTTTTCCGAAAAAGGAACACAGGAACTTAATCAGCTGTGGGATAAAGTTGTGCATTGTTTTGAAGAAGCTGTTAAGGCGAGAGGAACCGGAAGCCGTCAGGCAATTCAGAATGTCCTGAGAATTGAAGACGAGGTCGATGATTTGGAAGAAGAACTGCGCAACAAACATATCGAACGTTTGTCCGCGGGGCTTTGTATTCCGTCAAACGGTGTTGTGTTCTTAGATATTCTTTCTAATCTTGAAAGAATGTCAGATCACGCCAATAATATTGTCGATTGTATACAAGAAGAAAATACCGCTAAATAATTTTTAAATTTACCGTTTTTTTTTGGACAAATAATAGAAAATGGACGGTAATTTGTAAAAAAAGGGAATTAATACTTGATATTTTGGAATGAATTCGGTAAAATACACCATAGTTGATTATTTATTAACAAACTCAATAAAAATTCTATTTTAGGAGGAATGATTTTATGTCAGTAAAAGTTGCGATTAATGGTTTTGGACGTATCGGTAGACTTGCA
>ERZ773218.2879-NODE-2879-length-12316-cov-3.094854_pt1 | contig 12316 bp, 8 predicted proteins | sample MGYA00580527_ERZ773218 | MGnify/ENA primary metagenome ERZ773218 (study PRJEB29015, sample SAMEA2737763) | human gut metagenome | biome: human gut; feature: human-associated habitat; material: faeces | place: China | collected 2012 ...
TCAGTACTTAAGGGTGGTTTTTTCACCCTTTATGTACTGCTACGAGCGACATATAGCGAGAGCGTGCCTGCGTTATTATTTATTATACGATGTAAGATTTCACAGTCCCCAACAGTTTCGCTCACACAACTTACGCAAACTGACTATTATAAAGATTATAATAAAATCCTTTTTTCTTAAGCAGTTCATCATGATTGCCCTGCTCTATTATATTTCCGTCTTTCATTACAAGTATAATATCCGCATTCTGTATCGTCGAAAGCCTGTGTGCAACTATAAAACTTGTTCTTCCCTCCATCAGCTTTCCAAATGCGTTTTGTATCTTTATCTCAGTTCTTGTATCTATTGACGATGTTGCCTCATCAAGTATGAGCATTGGCGGTTTTAAGAGCATTACTCTTGTGATACAGAGAAGCTGCTTCTGCCCCTGTGACAATGTGTCTCCGTCCTCTTTTATCACCGTGTCATAACCGTTTGCAAGTCTTTTTATAAAGCTGTGTGCGTGGGTTGCTTTTGCCGCCGCGATTACTTCTTCTTTTGTCGCATCCGGTTTTCCCATAACGATATTTTCAAATATAGTACCGTCTTTAAGCCAAGTCTCCTGAAGCACCATTCCTATGTTTTTCCTGAGACTTGCCCTTGTGAGATGTCTTATGTCTGTTCCGTCTACTTTTATGCTTCCCTCATTCACATCATAAAATCTCATCAAAAGATTTATAAGCGTTGTTTTTCCGCAGCCGGTAGGTCCTACTATGGCAACTCTCTGTCCCGGTTTTACATCAAGATTAAAGTCGGTGATAAGTTTTTTATCCTCGACATATGAGAAGTAAACTCCTGAAAGTTCCACCTCTCCTTTTACTCCGGTAAGCTCAACGGCATCATCGTCCTCCGGTATCTGAGGTTCTTCGTCGATAAGTTCAAGAACTCTCGCCGCACACGCAATGGCATTCTGAAGTTCCGTTACTACGCCTGAAATCTCATTGAACGGCTTTGTGTACTGGTTAGCATAACCTAAAAAGCATGATAACATTCCCACTGAAAGATACCCGTTTAATGCAAAAAATGCTCCAGTCACTCCTACTCCTGCATACACGATATTGTTGACAAATCTTGTTGCCGGATTTGTTATTGATGAGAAGAATGTTGCCTGAAGTGAATATTTTTGAAGTCTCTTGTTTATATCGTCAAACTTATCAAGTGCTTCTTTCTCGTGTCCGTATGCCTGCACAACTTTCTGGTTTCCTACCATCTCATCTATAAGTGCTGTCTGCTCTCCTCTTGTTGCCGATTGCAATTTAAACATAGTGTATGTCTTTCTCGCAATAAAACTCGCAACAAAAAATGACAACGGCGTTACAATTACAACGACAAGTGTTATCCATACATTGAGGCTTAACATAAAGATAAGCGTTCCAAGTATCGTAAGCACTCCCGTAAATGCCTGTGTAAATCCCATAAGAAGTCCGTCTGCAAACTGGTCGGCATCTGCGATAACCCTGCTCACAACATCACCTGACGGATGTCCGTCAATATATTTTAATGGAAGTATCTGAATTTTTTCAAACGCATCTTTTCTTATATCCCTTACAACATTGTAAGTTATCTTGTTGTTGCAAATGTTCATAAGCCACTGTGCAAGTGCCGTAAACGCTATTATAACTGCCATCTTCTTTAAAATAGCCATAAGTCCGGTAAATTTGACAGCATCTTTTCCGAGCATCAGGTCAACTGCATTACCCGTAAGTATAGGAAGATAAAGTGTAAGCACTACCGTTACCGCTGCGAGTATCAGTGAAAAAGCTATATAAATGTTGTATTTTTTTGTATATTTCAAAACACGCTTTATTGTTTCCCACTGTGATTTTTTCTTTTCCATTATGCTGACACCTCCTCATCTGCTTTTTTATCTTTAAACTGTGACATATAAATTTCATGGTAAACTTCACAATTTTCAAGAAGTTCGTCATGAGTTCCTTTTCCAACGACTTTTCCGTCGTCGAGTACAAGTATCATATCGGCGTGCTTTATTGATGATGTTCTCTGCGATACGATAAATGTTGTCGGCTCATAACCAAGCTGTTTAAGTGATTTTCTGAGTTTCGCATCAGTTGCAAAATCAAGTGCTGACGCACTGTCATCTAATATAAGGACTTTTGGTCGTCTTACAAGTGCTCTTGCAATCGTAAATCTCTGTTTTTGTCCACCTGAAAGATTGCGTCCGCTCTGCTCTATCATATAATCAAGTCCGCCCTCTTTGCCTGCGACTATCTCTGCCGCCTGTGCATTTTCAAGTGCAAAATTTATCTCGTCATCGGTTGCCTTATCATTTCCCCACTTCATGTTTTCTCTTATGCTGCCTTTAAATAACACGGCTTTCTGCATAACGATACCGACAATACTTCTTACTTCCGATACTTTATAATCTTTTACATTTTTTCCGTCGATAAGAACTTTTCCTGCGGTCGCATCATAAAATCTCGGTATAAGGTTTACAAGTGAAGATTTTCCTGAACCTGTTCCTCCTATAATACCTATAGTCGAGCCGGCAGGAGCCGTAAATGATATATTTTCAAGTGACTTATCCCCTGCACCTTTATATGTCAGGTCTACATTTTCAAATACAACCTCTGCACCTTTTGAAATACTGTCTGCTGATTTATTTATTAACTCTTCTTCAGAACCTAAAACATTTTCTTCGTCAGTCAGCTTGCTGCTTTCGGCACTATCTGATTTTTTCATACTACCGAATTCTTCATCGTCTGATACAAAATCATCCATAATCGACGGTTTCATCTCAAATACAGACTGTATTCTGTTTCCGCAGGCAACAGCCTTTGTAGAAAGCACAATGGTATTTGCAAGTTTTATAAGTTCAACAAGAATCTGTGACATATAATTAACGAGTGCAATAACTTTTCCCTGTGTGAGAAGTCCTCCGTCAACTCTTATCGCACCGACATACAAAAGTACGACAAGTGCTACATTCAAAAAGATATATGTCACCGGATTTGTAAGTGCTGATATTTTTCCTACAAGAAGCTGTAGATTTGTAAGTATCTGATTTTCATTGTTGAAATCTTCTTTTTCCGCTTTCTCTTTGTCAAATGCCCTGATAACACGCACACCCGTAAGATTTTGTCTTGTCCTGCCTAGAATACCATCAAGTCCTGCCTGAACTTTTCTGTAAAGCGGCATACTGACAGCCATTATTCCAAGTACGACAACGGCAAGGATGGGGATAACAACAGCAAACACTATTGCAGCTTTTACATCAACCGTAAATGCCATGACTGCTGCACCAAACACAATAAACGGCGAGCGCAGGAACAGTCTAAGTGCCATATTTACACCTGACTGCATCTGGTTTATGTCACTTGTCATTCTTGTAATAAGAGTTGAGATACCGACCGTATCCATCTCCGTAAATGAAAGTGACTCAATATGTTTAAAAAGTCCGTGTCTCAAATTTGTGGCAAATCCGACTGCTGCCTTAGCCGCAAAATATTGTGCCGTTATCGAACTTAAAAGTCCGACCGCCGCTAAAAGTATCAGGACACCTCCGTAGACAAGTATAAAATGAGAATCACTTTTTGCGATTCCTTCATCAATTATCTTTGCCATCACGATAGGCACTGTAAGATCAAAACAGGCCTCTAACAGCTTGAATAAAGGACCGAGGACACATTCCTTTTTGTAATCCTTTATATACTTTAATAACTCCTTCATGTTTTCCTCCATCTCTAAAGTCTTGTGGATTGCAGTATTGCTACGCAATTTATTTATTGTCGCACAGGCTGACAGCTAATGTCAAGCTGTGCAGCGATAAGAGCAGTATGTCTTGCCGCACCTGAAAAGCAATAATTCTGCCACATCTAAAAGCAATATTTTAGGGAACTCTATTATAAAATAAAGTTCCCCTTTTCAGATTATTTCTATTCGCCCCAAAAACCAGCAGACTCCTGTGTTCTGCCTGATATTCCAAATAATATTAACATTATTATACTATATACATCTTTTTTTGCAACATAATTAACACGCGAATTTTACAGCACTATCTTCTCGGCGGCTTCGGTCCCATATACTGATAAAAATATGTTTTCATCATACCGTTATATATCTTGCGGTTTTTATCCGCTTTCCTGCCGATATATTTTTCTGCCTGCTCATAAGCAGTTATAAGATACATTGACCATGAATCGAGACTTCTATAGACATTTCCTATCTCTTTATAAAGTGATGGCATTTCGTCCGGCTCGTCGAGTCGTCTTCCGTATGGTGGATTTGTTATGATAAAACCATATTTCTTGCGGTGGCTCGTCTGGTTTAACGGTCGTCTCTGGAAATGAACAAGATGGTCCACCTCCGCATTTCTCGCATTTTCCATTGCTGCTTTTATCGCATTTTCACTTATATCGTAGCCCTGTATATCCATCTCTATGTCTCTGATTATCATATCCTCGGCTTCATCGATGGCATCATACCACTCTTTTTTAGGAATGATATGTGTCCATTCCTCTGAGATAAACGAACGGTTCATGCCCGGTGCGATATTTGCTCCTATCATTGCCGCTTCAATAGGAAATGTACCACTTCCGCAGAACGGGTCGAGCAGTATGCGTTCTTTATTCCACGGTGTGAGCATGATAAGTGCCGCTGCAAGCGTCTCCGTAATCGGTGCTTTTACGGTGGCAAGACGATAACCTCTCTTGTGAAGCGACTCTCCCGATGTGTCAAGCCCCACCACTACTTCATCTTTCATTATAGTTACCCTCACCGGATAACTTGCTCCATCCTCCTGAAACCAACTTACATTATATTTGGATTTAAGTCTGTCAACCATTGCCTTTTTCATAATGGACTGTATGTCTGACGGACTGAATAACTTACTTTTTATGGATGTGGCTTTCGTAACCCAGAACTTTCCGTTTTCAGGAATGTAATTTTCCCACGGCAGTGCTTTTGTCCCCTCAAAGAGTTCATCAAATGTAGTTGCCTTAAAGCTGCCTATCTTAAGCAGTATTCTTTCTGTTGTTCTAAGAAATATATTTGCACGGCAGATTGCATCTGAATCTCCCGTAAATGTCACTTTTCCATCTTCCACTTTTACTATCTCGTATCCGAGTCGTATTATCTCTTTCTTTAAAACCGCTTCCAGTCCAAAATGACATGGTGCGATAAATTCATATTTTCCCACGATTATCTCCATTCCTATAATATCTTTTACAAGTATCACATTTTAATAAAATATATATTTAATATAAAAATCAAAACATTCCGTCACCGGATATGGCATACAGATAATCAACTATCTGCCTGATAGAATCTACAGTTTCTCTCTGATATACAGTTTCTTTTTCCAATTCATGAGATACATTGTTTACTTCAAATGAAGTCTCCAAAAGCTGATTAAAAATGCTTTCAACTCCCTGTAATGCTTCTTCTTTATCTTTTTCATCACCTGTCTTGAAAGCTGCAAACAGTTCTCTGGCATCACTAAGTAATGTAACTATACGGTCAGTTATATTTATTGAATCAAATGACATCTGTTCAAGATTCATCATTGTATTTTCCATTCTCTCCAATACAACTTCCGTAGTTTTTTCTGTTTCCTTCAACTCCATTTATATTTCCTCCAGCAATTCATATATACTCTTAACTCCTACAAGTTTCATCCCTTTTAACTGTGAACTGTCAATACTTAAACTTTCACAATTTACTTTAGGCATAATACATCTGTCAAAACCAAGTTTTGCAGCTTCGAGAACTCTCTGCTCTGCCTGGTTTACTGCTCTTACCTCGCCTACAAGTCCAACCTCGCCAAAACATATCGTCTTACTGTCAATAGCTATATTTTTATAACTTGAAAGAACAGCAAGAACTATGCCCATGTCAAGTGCAGGCTCATTTATCCTCATACCTCCTGCGACATTTATATATGCGTCGCAGTCGCCCAGATGCAGCCCTATCCTTTTTTCCATTACTGCCAATAGAAGATTTACCCTGTTATAATCAGTACCCGCTGATGTTCTTCTAGGCATATTAAAATTAGTGCGGCACACAAGTGCCTGTACCTCAACAAGTATCGGTCTTGTCCCCTCTATAGAACACGCAACGACCGAACCGGCTTCATTTTCAGGCTTTCCCTGAAGCATATATTCAGATGGATTTAAAACTTCCCTAAGCCCATCTGCACGCATCTCAAATACACCGATCTCATTTGTCGAACCAAATCTGTTCTTTACTCCTCTTAAAAATCTGAACGATGCACCACCGTCTCCCTCAAAATAAAGCACCGTATCTACCATATGTTCGAGAACCCTCGGTCCTGCCACCACACCTTCTTTTGTAACATGGCCGACGATAAATACCGTTATATGAAGCCCCTTTGCTATCCTCATAAGAATACTTGTAGCTTCTCTTACCTGGCTTACGCTTCCTGGTGCAGAGCCTACATCTTCCCTATACATAGTTTGTATCGAGTCTATTATGACAACATCAGGCATCATGTCAGTTATGCTGTTTGATATTATATCAAGATCCGTCTCACACAATATGGAAATGTCTCTAGAAAATGTTCCAAGTCTCTCTGCTCTCATTTTTATCTGGCGAAGTGATTCCTCACCTGATACATAGAGAACTTTTTTACCCTCATCCGAAAGATTTCTGCACATCTGAAGCAAAAGTGTTGATTTTCCTATGCCGGGATCACCTCCCACGAGCACAAGCGAACCGACAACAATACCTCCTCCGAGAACTCTGTCCATCTCTGATATTTTTGTACTTATTCTGTTTTCATCATCTGTGGTAACATTAGAAAGCAGCGTCGGAACTGCATCCTTTTTAGTCGCAGAAACGGTACCCGAAACTCCCGGTACCGCTTTTGCAACTGGTTCTTCAACAAATGAATCCCACTCATGACATCCGGGACACTGTCCAAGCCACTTAGATGATTCATATCCGCACTGCTTACAGAAAAAAACCGTCTTTTTTTTAGATTTTGCCATACTTATCCTCATTATCGGCTGCTGTCCACACTTATGCGTGAACAGCTATGATTATTGTGTCATATTACACTACTTGGCAAGTTTATAAATATTACAACTTAACAACCTGAATCTTATACTGCTTTTCAGGCTCTACCTCTATGCTTATACTAATCTTTCCAGCAAGATTTGACTTCATTTTACCGATATTTGTACCATCTACAAATACTTTATATTCTGTATCAGGCTCAAGTTCAAACGTAATAGAACTGTCCTCCCAGCCCTCTACCATGAAACTCATTTCACTATCAGTATTCTTCATCTCAGTTACAACAGTTCCCGGTACTGATTCATAAACGAACAATCCGTTTTTCTCAAGTTTTGTTATCTCTTTAAAGGTCTTTACCTTATATAAATCTCCCTCATACTCAAAATCAGATTTCTTCTGTTTTGTGTCAAACTCAAAGTTTCCAAAACTTAATGTTCCGTCGTTCTCCTTGCGAATCAATTCCTTTATAACAGCCATAATCTTTCCTCCTATGTCCCTTTATTTTGACGAAATAATTATACGGAATGAATAAGCGTTTCACTCATATTTTCTTTCCGCTTATTGTATTTTGCTTTAAGTAACAATTCATCATTTCTTTTATGACTGAACTGTTACTGATTCACTCTTAGAATATCACATTTTGTTGCAATTTGCAAAAAAATATATCGGATTTTAGTCACTTTTTTGTAACAAGTTCAGTCATAAAAATATAATCGGTAATATCTGAGCTTGCTCATTGTATTGCTGATTATATTTTTATGGTAGAATAGCCTTTCATTTATTACATGAGGTAAACATAAGCTGCGTAGCAGCGACTGACATTTTACCGGCAGATTTATGAATGTAATAAATGGAAGGCTGAACTGTTATCACTTTTTTATAATTTTGATTTCCATTGTCAAGTTGTCTAAAACAAATCGATTTGTTTGAAGCTGCAGCTATTTTCTACTGTCCCACTGATATGATTATCTTTTTCTCAGTTTCATCATAATCAACATTTACTTTCTCTCCCGCCTTAACTTCTCCTGCAAGAAGTTTATCTGCAAGAAGATCTTCTATCTCTGTCTGTATTGCTCTTCTTATAGGTCTTGCACCATAATTTTTGTCAAATCCTTTGTCTGCAATATGTTCTACTGCTTTCTCTGATACAGCAAGATTTATACGCATCTGTGCATTGGTTCTGCTGCTAAGGTTTCTGAGCAGTATTCTTACTATCTCTTTGAGATTTTCTTTGGTGAGCATATGGAATACAAGTACTTCATCAATTCTGTTTATAAACTCAGGCTTGAAGATTTTCTTTACTTCATCCATAACGCCCTCTTTCATCTTTTTGTAATCGGCTTCCTCACTGTCGTCAGTACCAAAACCAAGGCGGCTAGGCGATACTATACGCTGTGCACCTGCATTTGAAGTCATAATGATGATAGTATTCTTAAAACTTACCTTTCTTCCCTGTGCATCCGTAACATGACCATCTTCAAGTATCTGAAGAAGAATGTTAAATACATCAGGATGAGCCTTTTCGATTTCGTCAAAGAGTACGACTGAATAAGGATGTCTCCTCACTTTTTCGCTTAACTGACCACCCTCTTCATATCCTACATATCCCGGAGGTGAACCAATCATTTTTGAAACACTGTGTTTCTCCATATATTCGGACATATCAACTCTTATTATCTCATTTTCTTTTCCGAATACAGCTTCAGCAAGTGCCTTTGAAAGTTCCGTTTTTCCTACACCTGTAGGTCCTAAGAAAAGGAATGAGCCTATCGGTCTGTTCGGATCTTTAAGCCCTACCCTTCCTCGTCTCACAGCTTTTGATACTGCTTCGATAGCTTCTTCCTGTCCGACTACTCTCTCATGAAGTATGCTCTCAAGTTTTTTTAGACGCTCTGTCTCTTCCTCCTGAAGCTTTTGAACTGGTATTTTTGTCCAGTCGGCGATAACCGCTGCCACATCATTTTCATCCACACATACTTCTTTTCTGTTTTTCTCTTTCTCTATGTCAGTGCGAAGTTTTTCAAGTCTTTTTTCTGCATCAGACTGCATTTTCTTTAGCTCTCCGGCATGGGCATAATCTTCATTTCTAATGGCATCCTCTTTTTCTTTTTCCCACCTTAATATATCTTCTTCAAGCTCACGGAGCTCAGGTGTTGAAAGGTATCTGCTAAGACTAACTCTAGCCCCCGCCTCGTCAATAACATCTATCGCCTTGTCAGGAAGAAATCTGTCATTTACATATCTCTCAGACATTTTTACTGCCGATACTATGGCACTGTCACTTATCTTTACTCCGTGGTGCTCCTCATATCTCTCTTTAAGACCTGCAAGTATCGCAATAGTCTCCTCCGTGTCCGGCTCACTTACATCTACTGGCTGAAAACGGCGTTCTAAAGCTGCATCTTTTTCTATATACTTGCGGTACTCGTCTAGCGTTGTTGCTCCGATAAGCTGAAGTTCACCTCTTGCAAGTGACGGCTTTAATATGTTTGCCGCATCAAGTGCACCCTCTGCACCACCTGCTCCGATAATAGTGTGTATCTCATCTATAAATAAAAGAATATTTCCCGACTGTGTAACTTCTCTTACAGCCCTTTTTATCCTCTCCTCAAACTCTCCTCTGTATTTTGAACCTGCGACCATTCCTGAAAGATCAAGTGTGAGCACCTTTTTGTCCTTAATAATATCAGGCACATCACCTGCCGCAATCTTTTGTGCAAGTCCCTCAACTACTGCCGTCTTTCCGACACCCGGTTCTCCGACAAGACACGGATTGTTCTTTGTTCTTCTGCTGAGTATCTCTATAAGTCTTGTAATCTCTCTGTCCCTGCCTATGACCGGATCAAGTTTTCCGTCTTTTGCATACTCGGTAAGATTTCTGCTGTACTGGTCAAGCATCGGTGTTGCAGATTTATTCCTTCTGCTTTTCTGCATCATATACTCATTTTTTGCACTGTTTACATCCTGCCCCGTCGCCGTAAGAAGATCCACATAGAGTTTCTGGACATTTATCCCTCTCGTATTGAGAAGTCTTACTCCAAGACACTCCGTCTCCTTAAGCATTGCAATAAGGATATGCTCTGTTCCCGCCTGAGCTGAGCCTAATCTCTCCGCCTCGGTTATGCTGTTTTCAATAATCTTTCTGGCTCTTGGTGTATATTGCGGTCTTTCTGCCACCGCTACTCCCTCGCCTGTTTCAATCATTTCCTCTATAAGAACCCTGAGTTTTTCTTCCTCCACTCCGTTCTCACGCATAACCTCTGCTGCAACACCCTTAGTTTTCACAAGTGCTATAAGCAGATGTTCAGTTCCAATATAACCGTGTCCAAATGATTTTGCGACACTCAACGAATTATCAAGTGCTTTTTGTGCACTTTTGGTAAATTTATTTCGCATACGTTCAAAACTCCTTCATTTTATTAGTCTGCCTGCAACAGCTAAGTCTTTAATTTCTTATATCCATAAATCTGTAACCAGGCTGTCAACCGCTGCTATACGGCTTTCTTATTTCATAATTTTTACTCTCATTCTCTATGCCAATAATGCGTAATGTTGTTACTTTTTTCCTCAAACAAATCCAAATCTGTTTTTTCGTTATTATCTCCCAACATCTCGTTTTCTGATATATCTGCTCCTGATACATCTTTTTTTGACATACCATCTTTTAGACTGTCAAATTTCGGCATATTTTCACCATATGTGTGTTTTATCTTTCCCATATATTCTATTGTATCTGTGCTGTCAACAGTTCCGGCATTATCAATGCCACCGGCACTGCCGTCTGAAATACCACCATATGCACTTATAATATTATTATTCTGCCTATAATGCAAATATATTGTTATCATTCCTATAAACATCAACAGACATATGATAACCATTATTCCCACAATATATTTCATCGTCTTTAATTTTGTTTCACTGACGGAATCTGAACCTACAACAGTATTTCCGATGCTTTCTTTGTACCATGCTTTTACTTTATCATAGGGCATAAAGCTGTCATTTTCCGTATCATACAGATAAAACTCCGGCTCCTGTCTTCCGCATTTACAATATATAAGTACAAATTTATGCTCAAGATTATCTTCGGTGGCATATGCCGTTATGACATGACCACTTAGAACTATCTCTGTTTTTCCAAACCCTGTCGGAATATCCTTGTCATTCTCTAGCGGAACAACCTTATATTCTTCATTATAATGAATGGTTATAACGCTGTTCTGATATGTTGCGGTCACACTCTTAACCGCATCTTTAGTAGTATTTTTTTTATCATCAGCGTTTATTTTTTTCTTTTTCGTTTTAGGTTTCGGACTTTCACTCGGCTTTATATCATCTTTCGCAGACTCATCATTATTTTTTTTGCCATCGTAAGGTTTTTCTGTCCCTGCCGGTTCTTTACCGTCAGGCTCTTTATTGTCATTTTTTTGGGGTGCATCCGCTTTTTTAGCACTCTTACTCTTAACCATTATATTAAGTGTGTCGGAAGATACTGACATCTTTGAAGAATCTTCTGAATTATATACTGCATATGGCTGTTTTAATTCTATTGATGTACTGCCCTCTTTTCTCGCGACAAACTTAATGGAATATTTAAGACTATTCACCCCGGTCTCCCTGCCTGTATCTTCTATTTGAAACCGGTTGTCATTGCCACTTGCAACACTCCCGCCTGTCATATACTGAAGGACCCTGCTGTCATAAGAAAAACTGCCCTCAAAGCCACTCATGGCATCAGATGAATTTACCGTGATTATCACATAAACTATATCCCCTTTTGAAACCTGACCGGATGATGCCCTTACCGACACCTCAGCACTTGCTGCACTCACATTTACAGCTTTGGTATTTATGCATACCATTAAAAAAAATAATGCAAATGCAAACTTATAAAATATATTAGTTTTTCTTTCTTTTTTCAATCAAATCACCCCTGCCACCACTAATACAATATCATCTATTTTCGTGTCACAACAATTTTGTATTTTCTTGTATTTCCGCTTTCAGATTTCACTTTTACATAGAAAGTATTTGTCCCGACTTCAAGGCTCTTTATTCCTGCGCCTGTCATCGTAGAATGTTTGCTTACCTTTGAAGCACATATCTTTACACTTGAAACACTATTGTTCACCGTAAGTGTATATGTCTTTGTTCCGTTATCTCCAAGCACAAACCTACTGTCAAACGCATGATCTTTAATATAAAGCGTACTCAGATAATTGTTTGGATTCTTGCCACCGGACGGAACATCACATGCTTCCTCAGGCATATTATCATACAC
>ERZ773218.2885-NODE-2885-length-12292-cov-3.488600_pt1 | contig 12292 bp, 14 predicted proteins | sample MGYA00580527_ERZ773218 | MGnify/ENA primary metagenome ERZ773218 (study PRJEB29015, sample SAMEA2737763) | human gut metagenome | biome: human gut; feature: human-associated habitat; material: faeces | place: China | collected 2012 ...
CCCGGTGAAACCCGATGATATCGATTTCTCCCCTGCTGCACCTGTAATTACGCTCCAGAATGTTTACTCCGCTGCGCATCAGATAAGCTGTCACTGCTTCCTCCCAGAAAGCGCCCACCTGTCTTTTATTCATTTAACCTTCTTTCACAAAATGACCGATGAAGCTTCTGCGGTGAATCGCCGTCGGTCCCATGATCTGCAGTGCCTCGATATGCTCTTTTGATCCATACCCTTTATTGCGTGCAAATCCGTAGCCCGGAAAAACTTCCTCATACTGCTCCATCATCCGGTCCCTCGTCACCTTCGCTACGATGCTCGCCGCCGCAATGGATACGCTTTTTGCATCTCCCTTGATGATCGGAACCTGTTGAATTGCCACCTGCGGAATCCTTACCGCATCGTTTAGCAGAACTGCAGGCTGAGGATTCAGCTTTTCAATCGCCTGACGCATCGCTTCGTAGGTCGCCTGCAGGATGTTGATCTCATCGATTCGCTGTGGGCTGACAATCCCGATTCCCACCGCCACTGCGTGCTCCAAAATGACGTCATATAGCTGTTCCCTTTTTTCTGCAGAAAGCTGCTTGGAATCGTTCAGATACAAAATTTCGCAGTTCTTCGGCAAAATAACCGCGCCTGCAACAACCGGTCCTGCCAGCGGTCCCCTTCCAACCTCGTCAATGCCGCAGATCAGGCCTTCCTTTTCATAGTCCCGTTCATACTGCTGCAGCTGATAAATCCGCGCTGTTTCCTTTCCCAGCGCCTCCCGCTGCTTTTCCGAACGCCGGATCAGCGCCTGCACACCGCTTCTTGTGTCTTCCCCATAGGCTTGTTCCAGATTCTCCAACAGGCCTGCCGCAGACTCTGCCTCTGTACGCATGGAGGCTTTTTTCAAGCGCTCTCCGGCTTCTGCAAACCGCGCTTTAATTTCCCCGATTTTTTCCATATCAGATGTCCCTTACTGATGTTTTAACACTCCAAATTTATGAAACGGCCAGATTCTGACCCACGCTTTTCCGATAATTTGATCCCTATGGATATTTCCGACGCTCGGCTCCCGGCTGTCCGAGCTGTTGTTTCGATTATCGCCCAGCACAAAATATTCGTCCTCGCCGAGGGTAATCGGCTCGCCTGCGCGCCCCGGTGACAGCATCACTTCCTTGCCGTAGCCTTCCTCCAGCACCTGTCCGTCAATGTAAATCGTTCCGTCCGTGCCGATCTGAACCGTTTCGCCGGGCAGACCAATAATCCGCTTAATATAGTAAACATTTTCATCGTACTGGAATGGGAACACAATAATATCAAAGCGCTGCGGATCCTTGAAACGATACGAAATCTTGTCTACGATCAGGTTATCGTTATTGCTCAGTGTCGGCTCCATCGAGCTTCCGTTGACCTCCGTGCGCTGTCCGACAAATGTGATCACCAGCCAGGTGATACCCAGGACAACTATGATATATAAAAGCGTGCTTCCGATTTCTTTCAGGATTGCTTTTCCACTCATGGCTTACGCCTCCTTTTTCGGCAATTCCAGCGTCATGCGGCCGAGCCTGCCGCTGCGAAAATCATCCAGAACGAGGGCCGCGCCCTTTTCATATTCCGGCTCGCCGCCCTTTTTCAGACAGCCGCGGGACTTGCAGACTGCTTCCAGAAGGGCGAGGGCCGAATGGAGGGACGCCTGTGCGTCGCCATCTGCGCCCGCTGTATCCAGTGTCAGCTGATACCGCTTTTCCAACGCCTCCGGGTAATTCTCCCCGATAAACACAAGCAGGGAAAGTGCCATTTCTTCGCGGTTTAAGATTTCATCGTTCATCGAGCCGATCAGTGCGAGGCGTTCTCCCACCGCCTGATCTTCGAATTTCGGCCACAGGATGCCGGGGGTATCCAAAAGCTCCAGACCCTTGTTCAGACGAATCCACTGCTTGCCCTTCGTTACGCCGGGCTTGTTGCCGGTTTTCGCGCACGCCTTTCCTGCGAAGCTATTGATAAACGTCGATTTTCCTACGTTTGGAATTCCTGCCACCATCGCACGCACCGGACGGTTCAAAATACCGCGTTTGCGGTCGCGCTCGATCTTTTCCCGGCAGGCTTCCTGAACCTTGCCCTGAATCGCTTTCATCCCGGCGCCGCTTCTGGCGTTGATTTCCAGTACAGCAAAGCCAAGACTTTCAAAATATGCCGTCCAGGCGCGGTTTGCAGCCGGATCGGACAGATCGGATTTATTCAATAAAATCAGGCGTGCCTTGTTTTTCCCCATCTCGTCGATATCAGGATTGCGGCTCGATTGCGGACATCTGGCGTCCACCAATTCGATAATCAAGTCGATCAGCTTGATATCTTCCTGCATCGCGCGGCGCGCTTTCGTCATATGTCCGGGATACCACTGGTATACCATAGTTTTCTTTCCTTTTCTGTAACTGTGAGGGTACTGAACAGTTACCCTTTTCTTTATAATATTCTGTGTAATTTTCAGTGAATCAGTCCCCAGCCATCCGTGCCGTTTCCGAAATGGAACCACGCCTCGCCGACGATTGTGCTGCGCAGCACCGGACCGACATTGGCGGAACGACTGTCCTCACTGTTATTACAATTATCGCCGAGCACGAAATATTCGTCCTTGCCCAGCTTGATTTCATTCTCTGCAATACCGGCTGACGCGATCAGATCCATCTCTTCATTTTCCTGCGCCTTACCGTCTATATATAAAATGCCGTCCTGAATCAGGACGGTCTGCCCCGGAACCGCTACAACACGCTTCACATAATAGTGGGCATTCTGATTACCGTTTGGCAAAAATACCACCACATCCCCTGTCTGCGGAGAAAAGAAACGATACTTTAAGCGGTTAACCAAAATTCCCTGTCCGTTCGTCAGCCCCGGCTCCATGGAAACGCCGATCATGTTCGTGCGCAGTCCGACCGCCCAGATCACCATAAACGCCAGAAAAACTGCCAGTACAGACAGCACAATCCAACTGAACACCTCTTTGACCGCCTGCATGCTGAGCCCTTTTTTCTTCCGGTAAAACTGCAGTCCACGCTGTCTTCTTCTCATACAAATCTCCATTCCGCAGCCGCCGTTTCGTCCTGCAGACATCCTAAAAAGCAAAAAAGGGGCTGCCGTTACTGGTGCCCCTCTCTTCGCAATTCTTATTTTACAACTTCTTTGACCTTTGCGCTCTTGCCGACTCTGTCTCTTAAGTAGTTCAGCTTTGCTCTTCTTACTTTACCCTTACGAACAACTTCTACCTTCTCAACGTTGGGAGAATGTAAAGGCCAGGTCTTTTCAACGCCGACGCCGTTGGAGCTCTTTCTTACGGTAAAGGTTGCACGGTTGCTGCCGCCCTGTTTCTTTAAAACAACACCTTCGAATACCTGAACTCTCTCACGGTTGCCTTCCTTGATCTTACCATATACTCTTACGGTATCGCCTGTCTCAAATGCAGGTACTTCAGCTTTCAGCTGAGCAGCTTCGATCTCTCTGATAATTTCGTTCATTGCTTTTCCTCCTGATTTCTGGATGTTCTTAATACGATTCCCGTAACAGAGGACCATCTCCTTTTTTCGCAACATTTGCAGTATAACATAGTTTTCTTAAATATGCAAGGAATTTCTTCCTAATATAAATATAAAAAATACTGCGCTGCAGTTGCCGCCGTCGGCACACCCGACTTTGACGGCAGCACCTAGGATACCCAAAAAACGCTCCCCGGTGCAAAGCGCATGCCGGATTTTTTCTGCAGTGCAACGGAAATTTCGTTTTCCACGAATACATGCGCATAAGGCACATGACCTGCCGCAAGCTCCCGCCGGATCATTTCAGTCTCCAGGAGTCTCCCGATCCCTCTTTTCCGGAAGGGCTCCAGCACCTCCAGCATTCCCATGCCGCCGTCGTTGTGCACGCCTGCAAAGCCTGCCAGCTCCCCATCCAGAAATGCGCCGATCATCTGACGCGATGCGATCCGCTCTCTGATGTAGGCTTCATCATGATAAAGATGATAATGTGCCTCTACGTTTGCCGCATACGTTTCGTCCAGATCCCGGATTTCAACGGCTCCGTCCGGCTCCGGAAGGTCAGGCGCTTTCTTTTTCGGATAAATCACCTGATAGCATTCATTAAAATTTTTTAACCCGAAGCGCTCTAAAATGCTCGTCAGCACAAATTTCTGATGGCAGACATAGACCGCGCCGGTCGGGTCCGTCAAAGACAGCAGCCGTTCTCCTGCGTCCTTTGTTTTAGCAGTGATCCGATACGCACCGCCTGACCTGTCCTTTGTCAGCACGCCGTCCTCCCGGACTGCCAGGATGTCAGCTTTGCCTCTCCGGATATCCTCAATCATGTCCATGTGAAGCATTTTATCTTTTAACAAATATTCCAGCGCACGTCCGGGCAAATCGTACTTTTCATATAAATCCGGTCGCCGAGCTTTCGTCCGCTCCTCAGACTTTTCCAGGCGCCATTTGTCTATCCTTGCATGGTCGCCGGAAAGCAGGATATCCGGAACCTTTTTGCCCTCCCAGACCTCCGGTCGGGTGTACTGGGGATATTCCAGCAGATTCTCCTGAAAGCTTTCTGTCACGCCGGAATCCTCATTTTTTAAAACACCGGGAACCATACGGGAAATCGCGTCGATCATCACCATCGCCGGAAGCTCTCCTCCGGTCAGCACATAATCACCGATGGAAACCGGGTCTGTCACGATCTCTTCGATCACGCGCTCGTCGATTCCTTCATAATGCCCACACAGAAAAATCAGCTCTTCTTCCTGTGCAAGCTCCCTTGCCATCTCCTGGGAAAAGGTTTTGCCCTGTGGGCTCATAAACAGCACCCGCACTGGTTTTTTGCCCTCTGCAGGCTTTGCAACCGCTTTCCAGGCGTCGTAAACCGGCTGTGCCTGCATCAGCATGCCCGCACCGCCGCCGTAAGGGTAATCGTCCACCTTATTGTGCTTATCCTGTGTGTAATCGCGGATATTGACCGCATGGATTCCGATCAGTCCTTTTTGGATCGCCCGTCCTAAAATGCTCGTCTGCAGTCCGTTTTCCACCATTTCCGGAAACAATGTCAAAATATGAAACTGCATTTTTTCGTCAGTCCTCCAGCAATCCGTCCAGGATATGGATTTTCATCCGTCCTGCTTCCACATCGACATCCAGCACACATTCCTTGATTGCAGGCAAAAGCAGCTGTCTGCCATCCTTTAACCGAATCTGATAAACATCATTTGCGCCGGTTTCAATGACATCCTCTAAGGTTCCAAGCTCCTGCTCCTGTTCATCCAATACATTCACGCCGATCAGATCTGCGATAAAATACTCGTCCTTCTGTAAGCGCACCGCATTTTCCCGCGTCACATACAGACTCTTTCTCCGGTATTTTTCCGCCTCGTCTATCGTATCGATTCCACGGAATTTCAAAATGGCGAATTGCTTGAAAAATTTCACGCTCTCGATTTCCAGAATCCGGTTTTCCTTTCCCGTATCCAGAATCACTTCTTTTAACTTCTTAAAACGGCGCACATCATCTGTCGTCGGAAAAATCTTGACCTCCCCGTGCACACCGTGTGTGGAAGCGATCACTCCCACCTGCAGTCTTTCTTCCATATAACCTCTCATTTCACAAACAGCGCCTTGCTTTTGCAAGACGCTGTCCATTTCAGATGTCAGATGATATCCACATCCACTTTTTTATTATCTTCCATCGCCGCAGCCTTTACCACAGTGCGAATTGCCTTAGCAATACGGCCCTGTTTACCGATTACCTTGCCCATATCGGAGGGTGCAACATGAAGTTCAACCGTCAGGCTTCTGCCGTTTTCCTTTTCGGAGACGCTCACTTCATCCGGATGATCCACAAGTGCCTTTGCGATCACTTCCACCAAATCTTTCATAATCCACCTCCATAAGCCTGCTACAGTCAGCCCCACAGCTACTGCTCTTTTGCGTAACCGTCTGCTTTACAGAGCTGTCTTATTTCTCGATTCCTGCTGCCTTGAAGATCTTGCCTACGATTTCGGTGGGCTGAGCGCCATTGTTGAGCCACTTTTTAGCCAGCTCTTCGTTTACCTTGAAAGTGCTGGGATCTGTATTCGGATCGTATGTGCCGATCTCTTCGATGAAACGACCATCTCTGGGAGATCTGGAATCTGCTACGATGATTCTGTAAATCGGGTTCTTCTTGTATCCCATTCTTCTTAATCTGATCTTTACTGCCATTTTTCTTACCTCCAAATGAAATATAAATATGTTTTCTTGTGTGCGATCTGCACTATTTATCAGAAAGGAAGTCTGAACTTACCTTTTCTTGCACCTTTGCCTCCCAGCATTCCCGGGAACTGCTTCATCATTTTCTGACTCTGCTCAAACTGCTTGATAAATCGATTGACTACGCTGATGTCCACCCCTGCGCCTCGTGCGATACGGTGCTTGCGGCTGGGATTTAAAAGCTTGGGATTGCGGCGTTCCTGGGGCGTCATGCTCAGCACGATCGCTTCCATTCTTGCCAGCTGTTTTTCATCGATCATCGATTCGATATCGCCCATCTTCGAACCCATGCCGGGCATCATGCTCAGGATACCGGACAGCCCGCCCATGTTGCGCATCTGCTTCATGCTTTCCAGGTAGTCCTCAAAATCGAACTTGCCCTTCTTCATGCGCGCCGCCATCTCTTTTTCCTTGCCAGCGTCAATATCGAGGTTCGCCGAAGCTTTTTCAATCAGGGTGAGCACATCGCCCATTCCCAGAATTCGGCTCGCCATACGGTCGGGATAAAACTGTTCCAGATCGGAAAGCTTCTCTCCCATACCAACATATAAAATCGGCTTGCCGGTAACGGCTTTAATGGAAAGCGCCGCACCGCCTCTTGTGTCACCGTCCATCTTGGACAGGATCACGCCGTCGATTCCTACTTTTTCATCAAATTCCTTTGCTACATTGACCGCATCCTGACCGGTCATGGCATCCACTACCAGAAGTGTCTGATGGACCGTCACTGCCTGCTTGATCTTCTGCAGCTCCTCCATCATGCCCTCATCGATATGCAGGCGACCCGCAGTATCCAGAATCACGACATTATTGCCGTTTTTCTCAGCATGCTCCATCGCCGCTTTTGCGATGTCAACCGGGCTGTGGCTCGTGCCCATGGAAAAGACTTCCACCTGCTGTTTCTCGCCGTTAATCTGCAGCTGTTCAATCGCTGCCGGACGGTAAATGTCACAGGCTACAAGCAGTGGCTTTTTGCCTTTTAATTTAAACTTGCCTGCCAGCTTCGCAGTCGTTGTCGTCTTACCTGCACCCTGCAGACCGCACATCATAATCACGGTTGTCGCTTTGCCGGGCTGGAACTGTAATTCCTGTGTCTCGGAACCCATCAGGGAAGTCATCTCTTCGTTTACGATCTTGATGACCATCTGACCGGGATTTAATCCGTTCATGACGTCCTGACCGATCGCCCGTTCTTCCACAGACTTGACGAACTGCTTGACAACCTTGAAGTTTACATCCGCTTCCAGCAGTGCCATCTTGACTTCCTTGAGCGCAACTTTGACGTCTGCCTCTGTCAGTCTGCCTTTGCTGCGCAGATCCTTAAACACATCCTGCAGTTTATCGGTTAAGCTCTCAAATGCCATTCAAATCCTCTCCCGCGATCCGTTACAGTTCTTCTAAAATCTGTCCCGCCAGTTCTCTGACCTGCGTCTCCGTGCTGATCTGTTCGATCTTCTCTACGGTGTGCTTGACTTTCTGAAATCTCGCAATCAGGTGCAGCCGCTCTTCATAGCTCTGGAGCGTCCGGTCGCATCTGCGGACAAGATCGTGTACGCCCTGTCTGCTGATCCCCTGTTCCTCTGCGATCTCACTCAGGGACATGTCGTTTAATACCACATCCTCATAGATCTTTCGCTGATGCTCGGTCAGCAGTTCGCCGTAAAAGTCATACAGCATACCCTGTTCTACGATTTTTTCCATATTGCGTCCTCACCTGTGCTATCATACCCGAAAAAAAAAGGTGTGTCAAGTAAAAAATCTTGACACACGCAAAAATTTTCAGACCTGCATGACACGACCGATGAACTCCTTCACACGGGCATTCGGGTTTCCGAACACTTCCTCCGGCGTACCCTCCTGGCAGACCAGACCCTTTTCCATGAAAATCACGCGATCCGAAAGTTCTTTGGCAAACTGCATCTCGTGTGTAACGATCACCATAGTCATGTGCTCGTCTGCCAGCTGCCGGATGACGCGCAGCACCTCGCCGGTCAGCTCCGGGTCAAGCGCCGAGGTCGGCTCGTCAAAAAATAAAACCTTTGGCTGCAGGGCAAGCGCTCTGGCAATCGATACTCTCTGCTGCTGTCCACCGGAAAGCTGATAGGGATAGGCATCTGCCTTATCCGACAGCCCCAGCTGTTTTAACAGCTTCCATGCGCGTTCTTTTGCTTCTTCTTTGGAAACACCATCTACGCAGACTGGTGCATCGATGATATTTTTCATAACTGTATAATGCGGAAACAAATTGAAATTCTGGAACACCAGGCCGAAATTTTTCCGGATTTCCTTTAATTGCTTCTTATTTGCATAGACACATTTTCCGTTTTCTTCCCACGCAGCCTTTTCTCCGAGAAAAGAAAGCTCGCCGCCATCCATTTTTTCCAGCATGGTCGCACAGCGCAGCAGTGTCGATTTGCCGGAGCCGGACGGACCGATAACCGATACGACTTCTCCCTTATGGACGGAAAGGGAAATATCCTTTAAGACCTCCAGCTCCCCAAATGTTTTTTTAATATGATTCATTTCCAGATAAATCTGACTCATTGTAACTTTGTACCTTTCCTGAATTTCCGTCTGACTGCAGAAATAGAGCTTCGCTCCTCTAACTGTCTCTCTGGCATCCTGCATTATCCGCGGTAATAATTTAACTTCTTTTCCACATGCTCCATAACAACTGCAACGACCAGATTAAAAATGTAATAAAATACTCCTGCTGCCATCAGAGGCATTACGGAAGCCTGTGCTGCCGCGATCTGCTTTGCAATCGTAAACATCTCCGTTACTGTCAGCACAAAGGCCAGGGATGTATCCTTTACCAGTGTGATCATTTCGTTGGTCACTGCCGGAAGCACCCGCTTGATGACCTGCGGCAAAATAATCCTGAAAAACGTCTGAACGCGGCTGTATCCCAATACTTTTGCTGCCTCATACTGCCCGACCGGCATAGACTCGATTCCAGAACGGTATATTTCTGCAAAATATGCCGCGTAGTTTAGCACAAATGCAAGAATTACCGCGATCATCCGGTAGCTTTTGGAAATTTTCATTCCAAACACATAATAGGGCGCAAAATAGACCACAATCAGCTGCAGCATCAGCGGCGTTCCGCGCATAATCGAAATATAAAGCTTTGTCAAAAAGCTCAGCACTTTCAGCCTTGCCATCCGCCCAAAGGCCAGCACCATACCAAGGGGCAGGGAAAATACCAGCGTCAGCGCAAAGATCTCCGTCGTGATCAGCATTCCTGTTCCCAGTTCCCGAACCATCGTTCCTAAATCCATTCCCGTTCTTCCTTTTCCATACCGGCTTTGATCCGGTTTTCTGTATTCTTATCAGCGCACAAACGCAGGCCAGAGTTTTCTCTGACCTGCATCCTATTGTTTTACTTTCCCAGGCACACGCTGTCTACCAGACCATAGTCTGCATACTTCTCTGCGATTTCCATAAAGGTCCCGTCGTCTGCCATTTCCAGAAGCGTCTTTTCTACCGTATCCTTTAATTCGTCGTTCCCTTTCTTAAAGCCGATACCATACTGCTCGGTGGAAAGGTACTCGTCCAGAACCACATAGCCGCTGCCTCTGGAAGCGATCTGATAATTTGCGACGCCGATATCCAGTGCCAGCGCATCGATCGCACCTGCCTCCAGATCCATGAAGCCCGTATTGTAATCTGCATACTGCGGCAGGTCTGCAAAGGTATCTGCCAGAGCCTTCTCATCGCCCTGCAGTGCCGCCAATGCGGAGGAATCCTTCTGTACGCCGACTACCTTACCCGCAAGATCTTCCTTGGAGGTGATGCCGGAGTCCTCTGCCACAACAAATACCTGACTGTTATCCACATAAGGTACACTGAAGGTGTACTGATCTTCTCTGCCGTTCATGGTAAAGCCGTTCCAGATACAATCGATCGCGCCGGAATCCAGCTCCATATCCTTTGCATCCCAGTCGATGGGCTGTTTTACCAGTGTCCAGCCAAGTCTGTTACAAACCTCCTGTGCCAGATCCAGATCAAAGCCGACATATTCGCCGCTATCATCCTTGTAGCCGTAAGGCGGGAACTCTGCATCGAAGCCCACTACAAACTGTCTGCCGGCCTCTGTCTGTGCATCTGCACCTTCCGTTTGAGCATCTACAGTGCTTTCTGTTGTTTCTGCTGCTGTGCTCTCTGCAGCAGGCGCTGTACTTTCTGCCGGTGCTTCTGCGGCTGTGCTTCCGCAGCCAACCATTCCAAGCGCCATCACGCCTGCCATAACCATTGCCGATAATTTTTTCATAACTCATTCTCCCGTTTCTTTAGCGATTCATCAATTTACCACGCTAAATTGTTGTTGGGACTATCCTAACATAGGAAACGAGCTATGTCAATCGGATTTTTTACTTTTTCTATCTTACATTTTCCTACGCTTCTGCCTGTTTTTTTCTTTTCTCCGTTTTTCTTTTTGTCACTTCTGCCCGAATTATGAAACTACTTTCAGAAAAAGCTTTTTCTCTTTTCGCTTCTTACATTTCCTTATATAATTTATTAAGAATAAAACAGTCTTCCGCTGAAATCTTTTTTCGGGAGACGGAAAGGATTTGTATCATGACTAAAATTTTATATGTTCCTCTGGATGACAGAGACTGTAATTATGAATTTCCATGGCTGCTTTCCAAAATGACGGAAGATATCGAACTTTTACGTCCCCCCTATGAATGGATGGGATTTTTAAAAACTCCGGCAAAACGCGATAAAATATGGCAATGGATTTTTGAACAGGCACCTTTTTGTGAATATGCAATTCTATCCGTTGATACACTGATTTACGGCAATATCATCGGTTCACGGACCCATCACTATACCCTGGAAGAATGTTCCCAGACAATGGATCTGTTTCGTCAGCTAAAGGGGCAAAATCCACATCTGCATATACATGCTTTCAATCTTGCCGCCAGAGTTGCCGCTTATAATGATAGCCATGAAGACCCAGAATACTGGCAGGATTTTGGCTATGACATCTGGCGCTACACATGGCTTTTAGATAAGCAAAGTCGTTTCCATATTACTGCAGAGGAACTTCAGGAACTTACCGACCTGAAAGAAAAAATTCCATCAGAAATTCTGGATGACTTCCTGACACGCCGAAAAACCAATCGTCTGGTCAACCTTACTTCTGTAGATCTCGTCAAAGAAAACGTATTTGATATTCTTACAGTTCCAAAGGATGATACTGCGGAATATGGTTATGCTGCTCTGGATCAGATCGCCATCATGGACAAAACACAAAAGGAAAATCTCACAGACCGCGTATACTGTTATCCAGGAGCAGATGAAGCAGGAAGCATTATTTTTGCAAGAGTGTTCGGTCTCATCAAGCATCACTCTCCTGTTTTTTATGTACGTTACTCTTCTCTTTCCGGAAGCAATGTTGTTCCGCTATATGAAGATCGTCCATTAGGAGAAAGTATTAAATGGCAGATTTTTTCTGCAGGCGGTATTTGCACAGAAACGCCGACTGACGCCACCTGCATGCTCGCGGTCAACGCGCCCGGTAAGCAGCAGATTGAATCAGGAAATCAGAAAACCGGAAGGATTTTTGCTTCTGATAATGCCACAAATCCAGAAGAATTACTGCGTTATATTCATTTTTTCAGGAAACAATACGATAAACCAGTTGGCATTTCGGACGTTACAATGGCGAATGGCTGCGACAACATTTTCATGGAACGCGCGCGCTGTCACAAAATTTTTGATGAGATTACTGTCCTTGGAGGATGGAATACAGCCGAAAATACAAATGGCGTTGTCATTGCCGTGCTAAGCATTGCTTCCTATTATCAGAATTGGAAAGAATATCCTGTTCTGAGAAAAGAGGCAGATACTTTCCTCCTGCGTGCGTTGATCGCCGACTGGCTCTGTCAGGCCAATGTTTTACAGGATTTTGTTTCTGACTACGCTCCTGCGCATCAGATCAATCCTTATTTTCTGGAAGAACATACTGATGAAGCAACGGATTACTTTATAACAAATCTCCGACAGTTAGTCCTGGACAAGTT
>ERZ773218.2891-NODE-2891-length-12278-cov-3.074286_pt1 | contig 12278 bp, 9 predicted proteins | sample MGYA00580527_ERZ773218 | MGnify/ENA primary metagenome ERZ773218 (study PRJEB29015, sample SAMEA2737763) | human gut metagenome | biome: human gut; feature: human-associated habitat; material: faeces | place: China | collected 2012 ...
TCAACAACTATATTTTTTGCCTTATTCTCTATGAGTTTATCTGCGATTTTTTCTATAAGTCCGCTTGCCGATACCATTCCTATCTTTACCGCATCAGGGTAAATGTCCGTGAATATCTCGTCAATCTGCTCTCCTAAAAATTCAGGTGTCACATCCATGATAGCAGTCACACCCGTAGTATTCTGTGCCGTAAGTGCAGTTATCGCACTCATCGCATATACACCATTGCTTATCATTGTCTTTATATCAGCCTGTATTCCTGCTCCTCCACTGGAATCACTTCCTGCTATTGTTAATGCTGTTTTCAAATTTATGTCCTCCTTTTTTTATTTATGTACTCTCGGTATCTGCGAAACTATCACCAATCTGCCTGAGTCAAACGGATATTGACAATCCGTTCCACTGCCTGCTCGTAACACTATTAACTGCTATCGCAGAATATCAGTTTCGCAATTTCCTATAATCGTGCTACATCATATAAAAAGCCACAAAAAAAGAATATACATAACTACCATGCATATTCTCAACATAAATCATTGCAAATCTATACCGACAACTTCCTACGCTGGCATTATCCATCAGGTTATAAGGGTTAAGATACGCAATCTACTCTCAGCCTGTTTCACGCACAAGCTCCCCCGCATCGGCTATTATACATTAAGTTTATAATTAGTGCAAGTTGTTTACAGTATTTTTATGGCAGAACTGTTAATCTTCATCAAACTATGGTATAATTATTTTAGAAAGAAATTTTTCAAAGTTATAATCTAAAAACAGACCAATAGGTCAATAGGTCAAAATGAAAAGGAGGGATTTCTATGGATATTGCAGCACTCTCTATGGGCATATCACAGGCAGATGTAATAAATAATGTTGAAACCGCAGTTCTTGTAAAAAGTCTAGATACAATGAAAGAAAGCGGAGCCGGTCTTATCGACATGATGAATCGTTCTGCTATGGAAAGGTCTGTCAATCCGGAACTCGGTGCAAATATTGATATTACGATATAAAACTGTTTTCTAAAAATCTACCCCATCTGTATTATGAATATTTTCATTATACAGATGGGGTAGTTTTTTATTCTTTTTTACTCTATTATTAAATGAGCTGTTGACCTTATAATATCAGTAAAATGCTCAACTTCTTTAGAATATCCATTATTTTCTATCTCATAAGAAGGTAGCTGTCAACACCTAATTTTACATCTATATACAATAATCACTCCATCCACCCTCATCAGTCCCTACACAACTGTTTCGTACCATAAGTTTTCCCTCAAGCTCTGTCCTGACAACACTTTTATGTCCTCCACGCATACGGTCAACTAAAAGATATAATGCAAACTTCCCCATCTCCTCTTTAGGAAGTCTTACTGTTGTAAGCATAGGTCTTGTATATTGTGCTTCTTCTATATCATCACTTGCTATTATAGATGGAATATAATACCTGTTTTTATTTGTTTCAAGGAATTTTAACATCCCGATAGCCGTTATATCGTTTGCACAATATATTCCTGTCGGTCTGTCCTCCGACTGCATAAATTTCTGCATTGCCGCAAACCCCTCCGCTTCTGTCTGCCCGGTCTGTACTATATAATCTGCCTCCGGGTCGATGTCATGTCTGTGCAATGCCTCAAGATACCCACGATACCTCGCTTCATTGTAGCAGTCACCAACATAACCTATACTTGTATGCCCTAGTGATATAAGATATTCTACTGCCATCATGGCAACTTTCTTTCCGTCACACAAAACCTCATCAACCTCATAATTTGTTGAATTACGGTTTACCGAAACGACATTTTTAAATTTGTTATTGAGTTTTTTCAATGCGTCTTTATTACATTTACCAATGATTATAAGACCGTCACATTTCTGCTCAAGCTCATCATACATTTTATCTACCAGCAGATTCAGATCCTCATGGCGGCATTTTTTATCATTTGAAAAAACAGGCATATACCAGACCTTTGTCAATATTGCAACCTGTTTATGTATCTCACTTTCTATCACCCGAAGCAATTCATTAAAAAACGGATCTGCCGTTGCCTTTTCCATTCGTGTCATAAGAACACTGACATAATAGACTTTTTCTTCCTTCTCCTTAACTCCCATCTTTAGATTTCTTGCAGCAGTATTTGGGGTGTAATTAAGCTCTATCGCAATCTTCCAGATTTTGTCACGAAGCTTGGGAGATGAACATTTATAATTTGGATTGTTGAGCACGCGTGAAACAGTCGAAGCCGATACACCTGCTCTCTCTGCTATTTTCTTGATTGACATGATTTTTTCCTTTCTTACTTAAGGATGTACTCTATGAACAACTTTTGACTTTTCCCACTTACATTATATTCATACTCTTTCCCTAGGACAACAATAATATTTGAAATCGTTTTCACACACTGCAATCCCCTGATATTCAGGTATTTCATAATTATATACATATAATATTTCAGCCAAAAAATCCCCTGACATAGCTAATCAGATATCTGCCCCTTCTCTGCTGCCTGCCTGATAATGTTAAAATTGCCGGGTTTTCCGTATTTTCATCCTGTTTCCACAAACTCTCCACAAATAACTTTATTTGTTCACATTTATTAACATATATTTCACATTTAAAACATTACAGGTTCACACTTCCACGATAATATAAACCTATCAAATGAAACAAAATCATTTGATAAGTGCTTAAATTTTTTTCATACCTTCTCCAAACAGTTAAGCGAAAGCTTGACTGTTAGAACCGCTTTCTCCAGCGGTTCTTTTTTTTAGGCAAAACAAAAAACGCAGCTTTATGAAACTCAATTCACAAAACTGCGTTTTTTATCTGACATACTGTCGACAAATCAATAGTATAATGTGCTATTATGTTGGGCAAAAGGTATTTTGACCCTAACTGATGCTATTTGACTACGATACCTTTTTCCCTGTTTCTACAGGAATATATACTTACATACAAACAATACCGCAAGTATATACATTAAAGGTTTAACTTTCTTTGCTTTTCCACAAAATACATTGATAACTACATATGATATAACACCGAGTGCGATTCCCTCTGAAATACTATACATAAGCGGCATTGCAAGAAGTGCAAGATATGCCGGTACTGACTCTGTAAGGTCTGTAAAATCTACACTTATGATTGATGAAATCATAAGGAAACCTACAAAGATAAGTGCAGGTGCAGTAGCAAATGACGGGATTGCAGTAAATATAGGTGCGAAGAATATCGCAAGCAGGAACATAATACCCGTTACTGCTGCCGAAAGTCCGGTGCGTCCTCCTGCAAGTACACCGGCTGATGACTCAACATATGTTGTAGTTGTTGATGTTCCAAGAACAGCTCCGACTGATGTTGCGATAGCATCGGCAAGAAGTGCAGGCTTGATTCTTGGAAGTTTTTCGTTTTCATCAAGCATACCCGCTTTTGTTGATACGCCGATAAGTGTTCCAAGTGTATCAAAAATATCTACAAAGAGGAATGCAAAAAGTACAACGATAAAATCAAGGATTCTGATGCTTGAAAAATCGGCTTTAAAGCACTGTCCAAATGTATCTCCGATAGCTGTAATATCTATCATCTTAAGTGTAGGATATAATGAATAAAATCCGGTGTCAGGATTCGGAACATAAATTCCGACAAGCTGGCACAACATTCCAAGTATCCATGTACTTAATATTCCGATAAGAATAGAACCTTTAACATTTTTTGCATAGAGAATAACTGTTATAAACAATCCGACAAGTGCAAGTAATGCTCCAATTCCTACAGTATGGAAATTTTTTGTAAATCTGACATAAGTAAGAAGTGTAGAATCATCAGCTACTACTATCTTTGCACCCTGAAGTCCGATAAATGCAATGAATAAACCGATACCTGCACTTACACCTTTTTTAAGTGAAGACGGAATTGCATTAAATATAGCTTCACGCACATTTGTAAGCGAGAGCACGATAAATATAAGCCCTTCTACAAATACCGCAAGAAGTGCTACTTTCCATGAATATCCCATATTTGCACAAACTGTTCCTGCCATATATGCATTAAGTCCCATACCCGGTGCAAGTGCAAATGGATAATTTGCAAGAAGTGCCATAGCCATACAACCGATAAATGATGCAATAGCTGTCGCAAGAAGTACCGCATCACGGTTCATTCCCGTGCCGCTCAGAATGTTTGGGTTTACGGCAAGTATATATGCCATAGCCATAAATGTAGTAAGACCGGCTATAACTTCGGTCTTTACATTTGTATTATTTTCCTTTAACTTAAATAACTTATTTAACATAAATAATTATGTCTCCTTTTTTGTATTCTACTTTCCCTCATATGTAATCAATGATGTCACATCATACTTAGCAAGTTTTTCTCTTCCTTTAAGACCGGCAAGTTCGAGCAGGAATAAAATCTTAACTACTTCACCGCCGAGTTCCTCGACAAGCCCTGCACAGGCTTCAATAGTTCCGCCTGTTGCGATAAGATCATCCACAAGAAGAACTTTCTGTCCCGGCTTTATTGCATCCTTATGAATTTCAATCTCAGCCGTTCCATATTCAAGGGCATACGATGCTGTAACTGTCTCACATGGAAGTTTGCCCTTTTTGCGGCACGGAACAAATCCTTTGCCGAGTGCATATGCAATAGGCATACCGAAAATAAATCCTCTTGATTCAGTACCGACAACAACATCAAAATCAACATCCCTGACAGCCTCTATCATGGAATCAATAGCAAGTTTAAGCCCGTCCGGATCCTGTATCACTGATGTAATATCACGAAACATTATGCCTTTGCTTGGAAAATCCGGAATACATCTTACATAGTCCTCTAATTTCTTCATTTTATCTGTATCCTCCTTTTAAAATAAGCTAATAAGTAATTGCGAAACTAATTTTAGGTTGTGTTAATTGCACACATTATATGCATTTCGCAAATGCTTAAAATAAGATAATGTCACCTCTCCTATAAGGGAACAGTAACTGCATTTAACTATGCACAATCTTTTTTATTATAGCAAAAAATCACCATATTATCAATATTGGCAACAGTTCAGCCTTAAAAATAGTAACAGCCCCTCATTTATTACCGATTATATTTATATGGCTGAATTGTTACTAAAATTAAAATAATGTAAATTTACAAATATATACAATGACAAATACTATCAGGTACACAACCGGTATGCCACGATACAGTCCTTTAAAGTCCTGTCTGCTCATAGTCATATGTAATATGATTGAAATAAATACATACCACAAAAGTACAGTCTGCCATACCGCTAATGCCGCACCATAAACAGTAAGATAATAATAAATACCCGCACTTGTCAATGCACCGCAGAATACCGGTGCTATCGAAGCCAATGCCTGCTGAATTGACCTCATTATTATATTTCCCCTTGTCACATACTCGACATATCCGAGCCTGTCACCGTCAGGATGAAAGAATACTATTTTGGTAACTTTCGCTCCCGTAACCGTTGCAAGCAGGGCATGAGACAGTTCATGGTGGAATACTCCTATAAAAGTCAGTCTGTTAAATATAAAATAGGTGAAACTGTCGCCAAGAAAGGCTGCTGTCACCGAATAAAGAAGTTTTACAAACTGCTCTATGACAACTCCCGCACCCGGTATTGCAAAAGTCAATATCAATGCTGTCAAAAGATAGTTTACATATATATTATCCATAAATTTCTCCTGTATATCATAAATTAAATATCTGTTAGACAAAAATTTGAGGTGCGGCACATCCGGTACCGCACCCACATACTTCTAAATATGCCAAGTTGTTAAGCTATTTTCTTTATTTCAACATCATCACTTGTTTCTCTCTATTTCCTGCGTCTGAATATAAGTGATAAAGCACATAACTCCGCCCCAACAAGGCAGATTATTGTAGGAATAGTCAAGCACAACCCCTTCTTTCACTCATTCTGTTATTTATTTTCGTACTATCAGCTTTCTTATCATATCTACCGGGATAATAAGCACAGCAAGCAACATTGACACAACAAGTGCTTTTACGCTAAGCATCGTTGTATCAAATACCGGACCGCCTATCTGAATGATAATTGTTTGCAATACAAATATTGCTCCCATTACAAGCCCAAAATTTTTATTCTCGCTTATATGCTCAAAGAGATTAAATCTCTCAGATCTTGTATTTAAACTATTTAATATTATCGAATAGATAAAGAAGGCAAACATAAATGTCTTTTCGTAAAGTTCAGGATTTTTACATCCTTCAGGCATTACAAATGATGTTATACCGCCCACATTTTCAAGTATCAGTATTGAACCTAATGTGATAAATATAGCACTGACTCCTATTGCTGACTTGATATACCCGGTGAGGATATTGTCAGTTCTCTTTGCAGGCTTCTCGTCCATATATCTGTTAAGAATAGGTTCGCCACCAAATGCCATTGCTGCAAGCGTATCCATTATGAGGTTTATCCACAATATCTGCACGATTGAAAATGGCTCTGTCCAGCCAAGTATAGGTGCAAGGATGTTCATAAGAAGTGTACTTATATTTACCGTAAGCTGGAAAATAAGGAACTTGCCGACTGATTTTGCCATTGTTCTTGAGTTAAGTACGCAGTCTTTTATTGAAGTAAGACTGTTATTAAGAATAACTACATCACCGGCTTCCTGTGCAACTGCAGTTCCGTCACCCATAGCAAATCCTATATCAGCCTGTTTTAACGCAGGTGCATCATTTACACCGTCACCAGTCATACCACAAACATTGTCAAGCTGCTGTGCGATAGATACTAAACGCTTCTTGTCGAGAGGCTTTGCACGGCTTACAACCTTAAGATGTGGAAATTCTTTCTTAAGCTCCTCATCTGACATTTTTTCAAGTTCTTCATGTGTGAGAACAACATCGTTCTTCTCATCCACGAGAATACCGGCTTCTTTTGCGATAGCTGTCGCTGTCTCCTCAGCATCACCTGTCACCATGACAACCTGTATTCCGGCACCGTTAAGCACCTCAACTGTCTCGATTGCATCTTTTCTGACATTATCCCTGAGACACAATACTGCAAGAAGTATTTTCTTTCCATCTGCTATCTTTGCAACAGATAAAAGTTTCATAGTACGCTTAGCCTGTGCTTCCATCTGTTTTATAACCTTTTCTTTGTCAGCAGCAGTAAACTCTTTTATGCTTCCGTCTGCTGTCTCATAGTGGGTAATGTCATCAATTATCTGCTCTGTTGCACCTTTCCAGTAAACTACACCGTCGTTAAGTTCCACGATGGCACATTTCTTTTCAGAGTCAAATCCATTATTTTCTTTAACTCTTTTTTCAATTTCATCCTCATCCGGCTTTGCATTGTTGGCAAGAGCATAAGAAAGAAGTGCCCTGTCCATGTTGTTACTTCCGATAGCCTTTCCCTCTGATACTTTAGCAAGGTTATTGACTGTTATCGCATCCATAAAGTCAGCATTTAACAGTTTATCAGCAATCTCTCCATCACCTGTGATAAATTCTACCAAAGAGAGATTTCCCTCTGTGATAGTACCTGTTTTATCACTGAACAAAAGATTCATATAAGCGGAATCTGAAAATGCAGCTTTGTGGCTTACTAAAATATTCTTTTTATACATTGACTCAGTATTCATTGACTGCACAAGACTGTTCATCATCGGAAGTCCCTCCGGAACAGCCATGATAACGATAGAAGCCATAAGCATCACTGCCTCCGCAACAAGCAAAATAACAAATACCGGAGTAATTGCTTCATTCGCTCTTACGATATTTAACACTACCTGTAAAACACCTGCTATGGCTGCTGCTGAGACACCGAGTTTACCGATACCTGCAGCTACTACCTCAAGTTTAAGGCTTGAAGTGTCTTTTCTTTCCTCTTCCTCATTATCTGTAAGTGCCTTATTTATCTTACCAAGCTCTGAAGCATCGCCTATAACAGTTGCCACCATATAAGCCTCACCGCTTGTAACTACAGAACCCATAAACACTTTATTTTCTGATGAATAATCTGTCGACTCTGCATCATCCATATTGTCTGCTGCCACTTTTGACTCATCTCTTGACTCACCGTTTAATGCCGCCTGAGAGACTTTAACATGACCGTCAAAAATAAGTCCGTCAACCGGTACTTTGTCACCAGCCTGTATAAGTATCGTATCACCTTTTACGATTTCATTTGTAGAAATCTTTAAAAGTTTTCCGTCTCTCATTACTTTTGCAAAAGTTTTACTGTACTCCTCCTGCAAAGCTTCACTTCTTGAACTGTTTCTGTACTCCGACAATGTTGAAAAGCCCGTTGCAAGTGCTATTGCAAGAATGATACTCACGATTTCTATTGCATCGTTTCCGCCTGAAATAGCCGGAAATATAACACCAAGTACCGCAAGCACAATTTTAAGCAGAAGTGCAAAACATAAAACTTTTATCCATATATCATCAAATGCTCCTATAAACATTGATAATAATGACTCCTGTTGTTTTTTTGCAAGCTCATTTGTTCCAAACTCCGCTTTACTCTTAGCTGCCTGTTCACCGGACAAGCCTTTTTTAAGGCTGTCCTTGTTCCTTATTTCAATCATGATTAGAAAATTTCCTCTCTTTTTTATATTCACGCAATACTTTCTTAAAGCATCACGGAATTACCTGCTATCAATTCTTTCTAAAATAAACTTTTTCTGACTTTCAGCATATGCCCTGTCACTTATAATGTCTGCATAATTCACTGATACTTGTATCCTTTGTCCCCTGACCTATGGCATTGAACTTCCACTCTCCGTTATGTCTGTAGATTTCTCCAAATATCATCGCAGTCATTCCCGAATAGTCCTCTGAAAGGTCGTATTTGCACATTTCCCTGTTTGTTTTTCCGTCAACTATTCTTATAAATGCATTTTTTATCATACCAAATTCCTGTTTTCTCTTTATACAGTCATAAATATTTACCACAATGACTATCCTGTCATACTCAGCAGGAACTTTTGAAAGGTCTATAAGTATCTGCTCATCGTCACCCTCACCGTCACCTGTAAGATTGTCACCCATGTGCCTTACAGTCCCTGATTTATGTTCGAGATTTCCAAAATAAACCACATCATTCTTATCGCAGAACTTTCCGTCCTTTAAAAGAATTGCAGTCGCATCACAATCTATGTCGGCTGCCTGTGTTCCAAATAGTGATGTAAGAAAACCTTTCTTACTCTCCACAGCGTCCCAGCCAAGACCTACAAGTACATTTGAAAGACCGGCACTTTCCTTTGTAAGGCTTACCTTCTGCCCTTTTTTTAAGCTTATTGACATTCCATACCTCCTTTTTAGGCAACCTCAATTCCATAGTGTCCGCAAAGTGCAGCAAGCCCCCCCTGGAAACCGCTTCCTATCGCATTGAACTTCCACTCTCCGTTGTGTCTGTATATCTCGCCAACTACCACTGCCGTCTCGATTGAAAAGTCTTCTCCGAGGTCGTATCTTATAATCTCCTCATTAGTCTCAACATTGACAAGTCTTATATAAGCATTTGACACCTGACCGAAATTCTGTCTCCTTGTCTCTGCATCATAAATTGTTGCCGTAAATGCGATTTTTTCAATATTTGCAGGAATATCAGCAAGATTTACCTCTATCTGCTCATCATCTCCCTCACCGTCACCTGTCCGGTTGTCACCCATATGCTTTATAGCACCTGATGGATGTTCAAGATTTCCATAAAATACAAACTCTTTTTCTGTCGGGCATTTACCATTTGAATCTACCATAAATGCGGCTGCATCAAGATCAAAGTCAGCCCCCGAATCAAATGCATTAACATCCCATCCAAGACCTACCATAACATTTTTAAGTCCAGGATTTCCTTTTGTAAGATCTACTTTCTGTCCTTTTGATAAATTAATTGGCATAACTCATTTCCTCCTCTTTTTAAATGTAAAAATTTCATTAATATAAGTATAACACTAAAAGTATTTATCTAATACTTAAGTTTTTATTAACGCTTAACAGCACCGCCATATGTTTCCATAAACTCTTTCTTAATCTGGTCAAGTCTTGCTGCATCATCAATACGCTGTTTTCTGGCATTTTCCTGAATAGCTCTTGTCTCGTCAATACCGTTTACAATGGTTCTCCATGTCTTCTCAAGCGTATCTATCTTTATTGAACTGCCCGATGCAAGTTTTGCCGTCATCTTTGACTGCTCAACAGTATTCTTTGCATTTTTTATAAGCATCTCATTTGTCTTTTTGTCAAGTTCAGACATTGCCTCTGCCTGTATCTTTTGTCTCTTTAACATAATAGCCTGTGCAAGTGCCTGCTTAAATACAGGTAATGTGACGATAAATGCAGAATTTATCTTTCTGACAAGATTCATGTTGCTGTACTCCATCGTCTTAATCATAGGAATTGACTGCATGGCAATATTCTCTGCAGTCCTTAAATCCTGTGTTCTCTGCTCAAGCATCATCAACGCATTATTAAGGCTTGAAATTTCAAGCTGAATGGCATTGTCAGCCGTATTTTCATAGTCCTGCTGTCTCTGTGCAATATAATTTTCGAGTTCCCTGCATCCCTGCTCACCGGCAAGAATATATTTGACAAGTTCATGATAATAACCAACATTTGCATCAAACATCTGGTTTAAATTTCTGTTTGACTGTTTTATCTCACTCTCATACTGCTTAAGCTGAACATATATCTTGTCGACCTCATCACCCATTGTATGATATTTCTGTAAGATTTTTTCAAGCTGCTTTCTCAGATTTCCAAATAACTTATTAAAAAGTCCCTTGTCCTCCCTAATCTCGTCAATATCAAACTTTGACATTATCTTTGAAAGTGCATTGAGCATCTCGCTCGACTCATCAATCTGGCTCATGCTCATACTGTTAAGAACTATATCAGAAGCCTTTGAAATCTCATCTGCTGCCTCAGCACCAAAAGACACTATCGTTTCAAGGTTGTTTACCTCGATAGTGCTGACAAGTGCATCAACCTCATCTGAACCCACAAGCTCGTTGTTCATCTGCTTTCTATCCTCGACAATATCATAAACATCGACCGCTTCAATCTCATTCTGAACTGCCGGCTGAACTGCTGCCGGTTCTTTTTTTCCAAAATCAAGTCCCATACTTGTCCTCCTTAATATTTTTGACTATCAATCTTCTTGACTTTCATTCAAGATGCGTCCCTCACTTTCAGCTTTTAGTTCTCATCTTAAACTTTTGTTTAGTTAATATCTATTTTTTAACAGTCTATTTTCACAAACTTCTGCAAACTGCCTGCTCAGAAATAAATATCTGTTTTTATTTTCTCAACCATGCCTGAACAACCTGTCACGCCATGATGTGTGCAAACTTAACGGAATACTTTCCCAGTCCGGTATCTGAATATCATATATATAGTCACCGAGCTGATGTTCTTCCATAAGTTTCAAATTGAAATATTTTTCCATATTGTAACCCGTAGGCACAAATAAAGCAACATCAAAACCGAGCAAATGCAAAAAAGTAAGATAAATCGTATCTTCTAAGGAAATCAGCTCGTCTGATGTATTTATATACAAAAGTTTTGGATTTTTCTTAGTAAAATCAAATGCCTGCAAAAGCCTTGTCACTTCCTTAGGCAGATTAAGAGCCACTGAAACTATAGTATATTCAGTTCCATTTTCAAAAGTCCCCTTAATATATTTTTGTGCTATCAAAAATTCCAGCTTGTCAAGAATATAATCCTGCATCTCATCACGCAGAAAACCATACCGGTATGCCCTGCTTTTTTTTATCTTGTCCCTGTGCAGCCTGCCATTCTTAAAAAATTCTGTGGCATATTCTTTAATCGGATTTGCATCTGTCGAAAGAATATTAGGAACTTTGTCTACAACAACCGTTTCAGGTGTCATAAGCTTTTTTAACATTATCATATATTCTCTGACATTTCCGTCTTTTACACCCGAAAACTTAGAAAAGATAACAGGAATATTTACAAAACCGTCAACAGTCGAAAATCCCGGTCTGTACTTAATCTCAGTCTCCCACAAAATCTTGATTTCCCTGTCCATAGTCTGCAATGAAACAGTCCGTGCTTTATCATACTGTTTATCCCTGAATATGGTATCATCGTTATACATAAGCGTGTCAAGCTCTCTCTCCGCATGGTATGCCGCCGTACCTATGTGCAGCCACGAATTTTGTATAGGAAATTTATCTATGGCAAGCTGTTCCTCATAGTTTATATCATACAGAATATTATCCTCAAGTCGGCATCTCTCTGCCCTGTTTGGACATAAAATAAGC
>ERZ773218.2902-NODE-2902-length-12223-cov-248.056788_pt1 | contig 12223 bp, 12 predicted proteins | sample MGYA00580527_ERZ773218 | MGnify/ENA primary metagenome ERZ773218 (study PRJEB29015, sample SAMEA2737763) | human gut metagenome | biome: human gut; feature: human-associated habitat; material: faeces | place: China | collected 2012 ...
ACAACAAGCTTGCTTGATTGTTATGCTGAGGTGAAGCCTATCTTATGCAAAGATAGTGCAAACCGAATGCAGGACAACAAGCTTGCTTGATTGTTATGCTGAGGTGAAGCCTATCTTATGCAAAGATACTTGTTTTTCCCCCTTCTGCAAATTTTTCCAGTCAGTTTTTTGCAGTGTTGTCAAGTTGTAGTATATTTGCATCGATAGACATATTGCCGTATTAGTAGACTCCCGTTTGCAGGATGTCGGCAGAATGCGCAAAATACCAATCAGTACCACATTATTTTGGCGTATGACAGATCGCTACTATACCTTAAATACATTTCGAAAAATCCGACTATTATTCTCTGTGCGCAGCGCAGCCTTCCTGGTTACGTGTGCCATAATCCTGACTCTCATCATGTCGTGCCATAGTTCACCGTCGCCACGCGTCCTCGCCATGAAGCGTGATGCCGCCGACAGTGTGGTAAACGGCATGAAAGACAAAGAACAACTCGACAGCCTGGTGAAAGAAGCCGAAAAGAGCGGCGACTATATGCTTGAGATGAGATCACTCCAGAAGCGGGGACGCTTGTGGCGAGATGAAAACCGCTTCATGAAAGCCATAGCCTGTCATAATCGTGAACTGGAACTCGCAAGGAAACTCGGTGACACCATCGCCACAGTGCAGGCGCTGAACAATATCGGAACGAATTTCAGAAGAATGGGAGTGCTCGACGAGGCAGTGGACTACCACTATTGTGCGCTGCACCTCGGCGACCTGTTCAGTCGGCGAAACGACAAGACGGCAATGAAAAACCGTGTGGTATCCCTCAACGGCATCGGAAACATCAGTCTTACTCTCGGCGACACCGAAACGGCAGACTCTATGTTCCGCGCTGCATTGAAGGGAGAGAAGACACTCGGAAGCCACCTCGGACAGGCCATCAACTACGCAAATATAGGTTCGGTATTCGAAAAGCGAAACATGCTCGACTCCGCATGGGCATGCTACAAGCAGTCGATGCAGCAGAACAGACTCGCCGATTCCGACCTCGGCATATCGCTCTGCTATACCCACTTCGGACGCCTCTTCGAGAAGCAAGGCAGACGGACAGAAGCAATAGCCGAGTATCGCAAGGCATACGAAATAATGGGAACGTCAGAAGACAGGTGGCATGCCATGGAACCATGTCTCGCTCTTGCGGAGATATACATTAAAATCGGCGACGAAAACACAGCGATGACCTATCTCGCCACTGCCGACCGCCTTGCCCACGACCTGCATTCGCTCGAACACCAGGCGCAGATTGCCAAGCTGTACTACGACATCTATGCAAAGAAAGACGACTGCCGGCGCGCTCTTCACTACTACCGGACGTTTGACCAACTCAGCGACAGTCTGACGAGCGAGAAGAATATTGTTCACATGCAGAACATGCGAGTGCGCTATGAGCATGAGCAGAGGCGTGCCGAAGTGAATGCCCTGAACGAGGAGTATCAAACTGAGAAATCGCTTAAGTGGGTCAGCATTATGGCTGCAGTCCTTTTGTTCGTGCTCGGTGGTGTGACAATGAGTTTCATGCTCTACGCCCTTCGTAGCCGTAAGCGCAAGCAGATGGAGCAGCATCAGATGGAGGAGATGAGAATAAGTTTCTTCACTAACATAACACACGAGTTTCGCACCCCTCTCACCGTTATTTTCGGATATTCACGGATGATGGAGGAAGGCAAGGTGCCGGCAGGCGATATGGCAAAGGTGGGAAGCATGGTGTCAAGACAAGGCACGCGCCTTCTGTCGCTCATCAACCAGTTGCTCGACATACAGAAGGTGAAGTCGAATATCGGACATCCCGACTGGCATCATGGCGACATCGTGCTCTTCATGGCAAACATCATAGAGAGTCATCTCAATATGGCACACTCCAGACAGATAACCCTGATGTATGCCCCAAAGCAAAAGAAGATGATGTGTGACTTCGTGCCAGACTATGCCCAGAAGGTGTTGTGCAACCTTCTGACAAATGCCATAAAGTTCTCCAAGGAGGGAGGACAGGTGCTTGTGGCGCTTGAGGTGGAGAACGACATGCTGATCCTGCGCATTGCCGACTATGGTAGCGGTATACCGGAAAATGAGCAGCAGCATATCTTCGAACCCTTCTATCAGACAGAGAGCGACAAGAAGGCCATCGGGTCGGGAGTGGGACTGGCCCTCGTGAACCAGATAGTGAAAACCCTTGGCGGCAGCATAACGCTCGACAGTAAGGTGGACGTCGGTTCGGTATTCACCGTAAACGTGCCCGTCAAGGCCCCGGCGGGTGTTGACGTGAAGCCGCTTGAGTCACTCGGAACAATCCCTGACGACATGCTGCTTGGAGCAAATACTAAAACAGGTGGCAATAACGGAACTTCCGGTTGTGGAGAGGATAATAATCCTGTGGCAGGCGACAAGAGTGATGCCCTCGTGGATATCGGTGCGAATAGTCATGATATGGATGATGATGGTGGTGATGTGGCTGACGGCAGTTCTGCTGACACCCGTCAGTTAGTGCTCATCGTGGAAGACAATGCCGATGTGGCGGAATACATGACAATGCAGCTTAAGGCAAGATACCGCCTCGTGTTGGCACGTGATGGTGAGGAGGGACTGCGCATTGCCACGGAGACGGTGCCCGACATCATCATCACCGATCTCATGATGCCACGCATGGATGGCTACGAACTGTGTCAGAGAGTGAAGGAATCGGAGGTGCTCAACCACATTCCTGTCATCATCGTCACGGCGAGGACAACCCAGAAAGACAAGCTGCGCGGACTGCAGATTGGTGTTGATGCGTATATATATAAACCATTTGATGCTGAAGAACTATCCGTAACTGTCGGCAACCTGCTGGAGAAACACCGCTTGCTGCGCCTGCGCTATATGCAGGCGCCAGCCGACGACAAACAGGCTGCAGTGGAGACGCTGCCGCCTTGCGACCGTGTGTTCCTCAATAGGGTGGATGCCGCAGTGGACGAATTGATGGCGACGGACCTCTCCGTAGACAGTGTGTCTATAGCCCTATGTATGAGTCAGCAGCAGTTGCGCCGAAAGCTCAATGCTGTGTCGGGCGACACACCGATGGCATATTTCCGCAAGCGCCAGATGCAGAAAGCCAAAGATATGCTGGACAACCGCGATGACATGTCGATCAGCGAGATAGGAATGAAGTGCGGTTTCTACGATATGTCGCATTTCACAAGAATATTCAAGCAGGTGGTAGGAATAACACCGTCGCAGTATCGCAAGAAAGCATAACCCCCCAAACGGTCATTATGCCGTTTGGGGATAAAATCCGCTCTTCTGAAAAAAAACACAATCCAGGCTGGCCATGATGACCGATTTGGGTTAAATGGTTTGCTGACCGTTTTTGAGATTATAAGAATAGTGGTCTTGATTTCCCAATTGAAGAAATCAAGACCACGAATGTTCCTTTGCGAAAATTCCCCCCTGGCGTGGGGAATGAATCCCCACATTAGGGGGTACTGTTCCCCACGCTGTGGGGAAAATATGAGGCCTATGGCTTGTCTTGTTCCTATTTCATGCAAGCCTTGAAGATTTCGAGGATATCCTGTTCCAAGAGAGGAGCCCATGCCTTGTCGAGACCTTCATTGTCTGCCACGTGTTTCGCCATTTCAGCAAGGCGGCTGTCGTCGATGCCGACCTCAGGCAGAGTCATCGGGATGCCGATGTTGCGATAGAAGTCATGTATTGCCTTGATTGAAGCCTCTGCGTTTTCAGCTCCAAACACGTTCTTGCCGAACTTCTCGATGCGCTCCACCACCTGGTCGTGCAGTTCGCCTGTAGAGTGGTCGAGGATATGTTTCATCCAACGTGGCGTCACGATGGCAAGACCCTCCCCGTGGGTGATGTCGTAGTATGCCGACAGAGCGTGCTCCATGGCGTGCATAGGCCAGCCACTCGGACTGTTGCCGAGACAGTAGATGCCGTTGCAGCCAAGAGTAGTGGCATAGAATATCTCAGCCCTGGCGTTGTAGTTCTGTGGATCTTCCAATACAATCTTCACGTTCTTCACGAGCGACTTCACGGCACCCTCCATGAAAGCGTCGTTCATGTCGATGTGGTCGCCACAGAAATACGACTCCATGATGTGGTTGATGCAGTCGGAAACGCCTGCCAACGTCTGTTTCACAGGCAGTGTGAAGGTATATGTAGGGTCGATGAAGCTCACTGCCGGGAATACGAGTTTTGAGAAGTATGCCAGCTTGTCGTTTGTCTCAGTGCGCGATATCACTCCGCCCATGTCATATTCACTGCCGGTAGCAGCCATGGTGATGATGTCTACGATGGGCACTGCTGCCGTTGTGGGCTTGCGTCCGCAAACGATGTCCCATGCCTCCTCCACATTGTCCGTCACCTTAGTCTTGAGCGTTCCGGCAACACCGGCTATAGCCTTAGTGCAGTCGAGCACCGAACCTCCACCCACGGCGAGTATCACATCGATGTCGTTGTCCTGACACATGCGCACACCGTCAAGCACGCTGGGGTTGAACTTGGGATTAGGCTGTATGCCGCCGAGCTCGAACACCTGCTTGTCTGTCAGTGTATCCTTCACCAGGTCATAAAGACTCTTGTCGTGTCCGGGAGCGGTGCGTTTGATGCTGCCGCCGCCATAAGTGATGAGTACACGTTTTCCATACTGGTTCATTACGCTTGCGAGTTTTTCGCTTACTACACCCCTGCCGAAGATGAGGCGTGTGGGTGTCTGATAATCAAAATTGACCATAGCTCTTTGATTTTAAAAAGGTTGTTTATACATTGTCGTTGTAGATGGCAATCTTGGGTTTCGGTTTGTCGGTCATGGCAAACCTTCCTTTCTCAATGTATGTATATGCTTTCATGTTATTGTTGGTAGTTTATGTTATATAGACAGAGGGTCAGAAGACGGTGTGTCATTTCCTGCCCTTTGTGGCGAAGTATTTCCATAGCGGTGCTGCCATCATAGCCTGATGATACTCGTCGTTCATGAGCATGCGTACCACTTCGTCCTCGTCCAGTAGCACGACCTTGATGTCTTCCGACTCTTCGAGATGCTGGGTGGAAAGCCTTTCCACCCCTGTGGCAAGGTATGTATGACTGTAGTTGGTGCAAGCCCCGGCATTGGGACTAATGGTCATCAGCTTCGACCATTCGCCGCCGCCATATCCCGTCTCCTCATAGAGTTCGCGTCTGGCAGCCTCCATCGGGTCTTCGCCTTTCTCCACGCATCCCGCCGGAATCTCTATTGCCGTGAGGTGCTGGGCATGGCGGTATTGGCGCTCCATGAGGAATTTCCCTTCTTTGGTTATCGCTATGACATTGCAGAACTCTGGATATTCCAGAACGTAGAAATCCTGTATCTCAGCGCCAGTAGGCAGTTTCACATGTTCGCGCCTTGCCGTCAGCCAAGGTTCTCTGAAGAGGTATTCGCTCTCTATCACCTCCCATGCCATAGGGTCTTTGTCTTGTTTCATGATTTCTGATATTTCATTTGATTAGGAAAGGTGTCCATTGGAGGCATACGATTCCTAATTTCTTCATATCCTTTCGTATTGTAGATTTTATATGTCTTGATAATTTCTGTCTCTTCGTCTGTTCTATCTCTTCATGTCCTTGTCCACCATTGCACATACACAAGAGTCAGACCATACGTTTTCTGCCGTCTCTATCATGTCGATGATGGTATATATCGGCAGGATGATACCCATGATGCCGATTGGCGCATTCACTCCCGACATCAGCGAGAGGGTGAGGAAATAGCAGCCCATTGGCACTCCGGCATTGCCCACTGCCGACAGCACGGAGATGAAGAGCCAGAGAATCATCGTTGTCAGCGGCAGCTCCATTCCGCCGTTCTGCATCAGGAACAGGGAGGTGACGAGGATGAACGCCGCACAGCCATTCATGTTGATAGTGGTGCAGATAGGCAAGACGAAGCGTGACACCTTGCTCGACACTCCCATCCTCTCTTCTGCCGTCTGCATGGTGACAGGCAGCGTGGCAGCCGAACTCTTGGTGAATAGAGCCATCAATACCGCCGGCATCATGCGGCCGAGGGTGCGGAAGGGGTTGATTCCCCTTGCCATCAGGAACAGGGGCAGTACGATGAAGAACTGTATCACGTTGCCACCCAATATCACCGCCACGTATTTTCCGAGCGATGCCATCACGATGCCTGCCGAGAACTGTGCCGAAAGCTGTGCTGCAAATGCTACGATGCCAAGTGGCAAAGCCCATATCAGACCGTGGATGAGCATGAAGAGCAGGTCTTGCAGACCGAACAGTCCCTTCACCACCACCTCCTTCTTGTCATTTTGTGGCATCTTTGCCAATGCAATGCCCACGGCAGCAGCCAGCATGAGGATGGAAAGCACGTTGCCGTCGGCAAACGGTTTCACTATGTTGTTGGGAATCACACCCAATATGTGGTCATAATAAGATGTCTCGCCCAGGTTCTGAGGCACGTCAGCCATACCGCTCTGCACCAGAGCCGCCGGCAGGTTTCCGGGAGCAATGACATTGTAGAGCACCAGTCCCACGGCGGCAGCGGCAAATGTGGTGAGCAGCGTGTAAGTGATGGCATGCCTGAAAATCTTTCCCGTGTCGGCCTGATTGCCGAGCGAGGCGAGAGTCGTCATCACCGCCAGGGCTATCGTCGGCACCGCCAGGAGCTGGAACAGACGGGTATATACCGTAGCGATGAAGTTCATCAACCCGTTGAGCCATGCTATGCCCAACATTCCCAATGCTGCACCTACTACCAGTGCACCGATCCAAAGCAACAGCTGCTTTGTCTGCTTCTTGTTGTTTTTTCCTTTTGCTATATTGTTCATGGTGTTATTAGTATTCAGGCTTGTTATAACTTACGCTCTTTCAAATTCTTTGTATTGTATGACCGGCGGTCCGTCATGCGAACAACTCATTCTTCTTTCTGTCACGGCAGAGCGGTTCGAGATGCGCCACAAGCATGTTGAGGCGTTCCCCGATACCCCTTGCCTGTACCGGACATACAGCTACGCATCGCATGCAGCCGATGCAGAGTCCGTTGTCGTTGCCTCTCAGATTGTCGGGAGAAATGGCTCCGGCAGGACATTCGCTCGCACACGTTCCGCAGCCCGTGCAGTTGTCATTTGCTGTGGGGTAGGGACCCTTGCAGCCCTGCTTGTATGGTCGGTTGCCCGGCAGGGAGAGAGGTGCATACTCTCCATCCCCTTTGATCTTGCAGAGGATGTCGGCGGCAAACGAAGCCAGTTCGTTGGCATCTTCTGCATCGGGACGGCCGGAGCCATACATGCGGCAGATACTGTGTTCGGCGATGGCGGCAATGGCAGCCACCACACGGAATCCTATGCCAGTTGCCACATCCTGCATCTCCACCAGAGCGTCTTCGTAAGCCCTGTTGCCATATACGGCAATGATGACACACCGTGCCCCGTTAGCCTCGATGCCCTTCAGTCTCTCCACAGCCATGGCAGGCACACGGCCGGCATATACGGGCATGGAGATTACCGTCAGGTCGTCGGTGTGTATACCGGGGAGTTTCAGATTCTCTTTCTTTGTGCAGAGTTCAGTAGTGACACACTCCCCGCCAAATTCATTGCACAGCAGTTCGCCCACGCGGCGTGTTCCACCTGTGGGACTGAATGTTATGTTGTGAATTGTCATTCTGGCTCTTATCCTTTTATAGCGTTTAATATCTGCTCCGCATGAATCTTTGTCTTGATTTCCTTTGGGGTGAAGATTTTCTCGATTATTCCGTTTTCGTCAACGAGATATGTGGTGCGCAGTATGCCGATGGTCTTCCTTCCGCATGTCACCTTTTCTCCCCAGCATCCCAGCTCTTGCAGCAGAGTGGTCTCCGTGTCGGCTATCAGCGGGAACTGCAAGCCGTGAGCGTCGGCAAACTTTTTCTGCAGTGCCTGTTTGTCTTTGCTCACACCGATGATTTCATATCCGGCGGCTGCCAGTTCCTCTTTGTGTGCCTGCAGCGAACAAGCCTCTGCAGTGCATCCGCTTGTGTTAGCCTTTGGATAGCTGTATATCACCAGTTTCCTGCCGCGATAGTCGCTTGCCTTAATCTCTCGTCCGTCCTGGTCGATGCCGAGGACCTCTGGTATTCTGTCTCCGATATTCATAATGATTTAGATTTTAGTTTTTTCTATATTTTGAATTAAATGATTATTTCATTTTACGGTTGCAAGTCACGTTGCTTTTTTGTATGAGCACGCCTTCGCCGTAGTCTTTTGCCATAATGCTCGTATATTATTGAATCTGCCTATATTTCTTTTGGAGATTATATATAACTATCCCACAATATGGAATGTATTGTGACTTGCCGGCTTTAATGTGCATTGAGCGGTATTTCTTGATGTATTTCTCTATTACGGCTTTGTTCCATGCATTGCCTTTCTTTATTGCAATCAGTTCCCTCTTTACACTTTCCCAACTCTCTTTCCTGTTCTGTTCTTTAGGCTCTTTGTTTTTCGTTATCTCTATCATGACTAATCTTCAAAGAATGATAATGTTGCCTCTATTCTTGTCAATTCAGGATTTGCTTCACTGCCTGGACGTTCAAGCATCATATCAAGCAATTTTCTTGCTTCTGAATATTCTTCTGCATCAATGAGCTTTTCTATTGCCTTTATTTCTGCATCGATAGCCAAGTCACGAGGTGTCTGGTCCATGTATACATCCATAATCGTCGAAGCGTCCAGACCGTAAGTGTTCAGCTCCTTATGCGAATACTTCCCATCTTTGTATTCCAGCTTATACACCACATTGTCTTCGTTTGTTTCCACCGACGACATCACCAATGGGGCATGGGTGCTTACTATGAACTGAATTTTGGGGAACGTCTCATGCAAAGCCTTCATGATGCGCACCTGAAGTTCCGGATGAAGATGTTCGTCAATCTCGTCGATGATTACTGTTCCATGAGTGTGCTTGTATGCCTCGTCGCCATACATGACTTTGTTGAGAAGGGCGCAACGGAAAGCTATGTCAACCACAATGCTCACCAGGCGTCTGTAACCGTCGGAGAGGAGATTGGAGCGCACTTCTCTGCCATCACAATAGTGGAAGAATACCTCACCGTCGTTGTGTCTTATGTCCATATCGTCAATGATGCCACATCCCTTAGGACCTAATGAACGGACCACAGCCTTTCTCACACATTCTATTTCGCTTTCTCCTTTTTTTGCTTCTTTGAGCACAAGCATTCGCTTTATCCAACAGTCAAGCAGTCCCTTACAGTCGAAACTTTCAAAATATCCGAACGAAGGTTTCTGAGGATATTTCTTGAAATTCTTCTTTTCTTTGTCAAACTTTCTTGTGGTGTGGATGTCCTCGGTGGTAAAGTATGCAAACAAAGGAAGGGCGTTCTTTTGTATTGCTACACCATTGTTGATGGTATGTGATGACTTTTGCAGCATAGAAGAAAAAGCCTTTAGGTTCTTAAGACCGGTAACAAGATTGCGGGCATTCTTCTTTGATTTCTTTTCAATATAAAATCTTGCACATCCTTCCTCCACTTCCGGTTCGTTCGTCTGTAGGCAGACCTTTTTACCGCCTTCCAATACAATATCCGGCAGGTCTTCTTTGTCAAGGTCAAAGGTGATGTTGATAGGAAGGTCGTTGTCAACCACATCTTCGCTTTTTATCTCACGAAAATCATCATCGTCTGCACTTTTCCATACTGTGTTTTCGTCACTATATCCGGAAAAGAAGGCGTTCATCACTAAGTTGCATACACGGAGCAATGAGGTCTTGCCTACTGAATTGTCTCCAATCAATAGGTTAATGCCACGACGAAATCTTATGACTTTTTCTTCGTAACAACGAAAGTTCTTAATTATAATCTGTCGCATATATTGCTATGTTTTTTTTTATGGGTTATATCTCTATTTCGCCATTCAGAAGTTTATTCTGTCATGAAATATTTCTTGTAATTCTTTTTCTGTCATGATGCCTTGTGTTCTCTGTTTGAAGATTCTTATTTGCAAGGTCGCTCATATTTATAGCAAAATTACAATTTTGTAATGACAAATATGTAAGATTAAGCAAAAAAATAACGAAATGGAAGTGGCTTTCATTGCTTTTCCGCCAGATGTCATTGCAAGAACATCTGGAATAAGTGGTTTGGGAAACTATTGTGTTGGCAAGGATGTAAAATGCGGCTATGGCGAACAGGGCTAAGACTCCAGCAGGAAAGTCAGTCCGCTTATGCCGATATAGGCATAGATGATGTATTTGAGCAGCGGGCCCGTGATGTGTCTGAACACCCATGCCCCCATCATGTTGCCAATCACCACGCCCACGATGCCGTAGACATATCCCATTGCCACGGATGTGGTGAAGAATCCGTTGTATGCCCTCGCCATGGTCATCATCAGATTGCCTATGAAGAAGTAAGCCTGTGTCTGGGCGAGATAATGGTCCTTGTCGGGTTCGGAATTCACGAAATACAGCACCGCCGGCGGTCCCTGCATGCCGAAGAATCCGCCCATCAGTCCGCTCAGTCCGCCGGCCGTGACCTGCAGCGGCTTGGTGGGCTTTATCTTTATGCGCTTGCTGAAAAACGAGAAGTATATGCTCACGACGATCAGCGTGATGCCGAGCAGAATGTTCAGAATGCTGTATTCCATGCGTTTGAGCATGAATATGGCACCTGCCGACACCACCACGAAAGTAATCAGTATGGGCAGCAGTCTGCTCCATACGATGTATTTGTGTTTCTGTAAGACGATGATGAATGAAGTCGTCATCGCCAGGATGCCGGAGAGAGTCGTCGCCTGTCCGTAAGACGACATTATTGCCGGCAGCATGGTCATGATGAAGATGCCGAAGCCGAAGCCCGTGGTGCGCTGCACGAAGCTCGCCCCGATGCTCAGCAAGAAGATTTCAATAGGCATACTGTCCTCATTATTTTGACGGTATCACGTAAACATGCTCTTCCCCGTGGTTGCCGCAGTCGTGATGGTCGCAAGATTCCGCCGAGTCGGTGAGTTTGCCGTCGAGATATGCTTTCAGCACATCGTTGATGTCGCCCTTGCAGCCGCGTATCACACTTATTCCATGTGCAGAAAGCTTGTTGAAAGCTCCCATGCCCATATTGCCGGCAAGCATCATCGTGATACCCATCTGCTGCATCACAGAAGCGATGTTCGACTTGCATCCGCAGCCCTGTGGTGAGTCAAGGCGCTCGGTGGATACCACTTGCTTGTTGTCGTCGATGGTGAATACGGAGTAGTGGTCGCAATGTCCGAAGTGGTCATCCACACGACCTTCGCGTGTGGGAATAGCTAACTTTGTCATGTTTCCTTGTTGTTTAGATTTATTCTGCAAAGGTATAAATCTTATTGTATACCCGCAAGTTTTCAGTGTGATAACCGCCTGCCTGCATCTATATTGTCAATATTGGGAAAGACAGATGGAACCGTCCATACCGCTGATGGTGACGAGCATTTTCACTCTTTCGCCCAGTGCGTCGGTGAAGGACACTGCATATTCAGGCAGGTCGCCCATGAATTGCATCTGCATGTTTACCGACTGTCCGGCTTTCAAAGGCGTGCTCAACAGCACTTTCCCCTCATTGGCGATATTAATGACCGATTTGGATTAAAATTGGGCACGGTGCTTGCCCAACTGGGGCAACGTGCTTGCCCATCATGGGCAACGTGCTTGCCCCTGTTGGGCAGATTTGCTGTCAGGCGTCTGCCCAATAAGCTAATGTTGTAACACACATATTCCTGTTTTCAGAATTCTGCCAACGCATGCCATTCCTGCAGTCTGAATTACTCAAAGCTGACATTCCTTTCATCTGACAATTCCTCACATCTGACGATTCCTCACACTTGACAATTCCTTTCATCAGCAAACCATCCAGACAGTTGGCTGACAATTGTTGAACAGTCAACAGCCTGACTGTTAGAATGTTACGACGAAAAACCAGATGGTCTGACAGTTTTTTAGCAATTCATGATTTTACTGAGAATCAAGCGATATTTACAACTTTTACTCATATCTGTCAACATAAATTAATTCCGCCAACGAGTTAAACCAAATCGGTAATTATTCCAGATACCGGACTACTGATTATTGTTAGGAAAGTATCGTTTGTATAGAGTATCGGGAAATAAATTACCAATTTTAAGGTTCTTCCGTTAAATGCATAGATAGAAAAAAAATATTTATATTATGATAAAA
>ERZ773218.2913-NODE-2913-length-12175-cov-8.196865_pt1 | contig 12175 bp, 8 predicted proteins | sample MGYA00580527_ERZ773218 | MGnify/ENA primary metagenome ERZ773218 (study PRJEB29015, sample SAMEA2737763) | human gut metagenome | biome: human gut; feature: human-associated habitat; material: faeces | place: China | collected 2012 ...
AATTCCTCCATTCATGGCCGTATTATACTTCTTATTCTAATTAGATAACGTAATTTTAGAAATTTATACTAGTAAACAGCAGGGACTCGCTTCCGTCTTTCGCAATAGCGTCTTTTATCTTTCCTGCGATCGTATCAAGTGCTTCATCCCATGAAATTGCAACGAATTTTCCTTCGCCTCTTTCACCAACGCGTTTCATCGGATGAAGAACGCGGTTCTTTGCGTAAAGCCATTTAATACGTGACAAACCTCTGGCGCAAGGTTTGCCGTCGAAAGCGTTTGCATTGCCGATTTTTACGACTTTGCCGTCTTTTACAAAGGCTTTGAGGTTGCAGTGCAAACATTCCATGGAGCATGTTGCCTGGAAAGTTTTAAGACCTGCGTCGGGATCTTTAGCTTTTAAAGCCTGAGCCATCGCTGGGCATCCTGCGGAAGCAGAGGTCAGACCAGCCAAAGCCAAAAAATCACGGCGGCTAATTTGGGGACTTGCCATAGTTTTCTCCTGAATTTGAAGATTGCGGTTGGGGCTGCATTTGTCCAGTCTAGAAACTGACAAATACCCGGTAAATTAGTTAATGCGGCCCTTATTTACTCAAACAGGAAAAAGCTTTTATCCAAAAAAGAACTAAACAAGAATCTCTTCCGTTCTCGCTTCCGTCGGAGTTAGTCCGTATTCTTCTTTGAATGTCCTAGAGAAATGAGAAAGGCAAGCGAAGCCGGTCATGGAACTTATCTCTCTGATACTCAGTCCTCGGCAGTGTCCTTCTCGGAGCATGACGTTTGCTCTCTGGAGTCTGTGCTGCATCAAGGCTTTCAGAGCAGTCGTTCCTGCATGTTTGTAAGCCTCCGACAAATACCTCACAGATACCCCAAGCTCTTGTGCGATATCCGTTAGCCTAAGGTTCTTTTCTTTAAATCTCGCCTCAATTATTCGGTCAGCCCTCTGCTTCAATACCTCCAAGGGATGAGTAAGCTGAACCTGAGTTAGCAGCCTTTTTTCATTGAACACCGGTCTCAGGAAGGAAAATATTCCGTCTATGACCAATTCATGTTCTTCTAAAGGAAGAGAATGGAGAAACTTGAATGTTGTATTAATAATCGATGCAAAGAGCTTATGTGAAGGACTTTTCTCCGCGAATACTTCCCCTTCGAAGTTCCGATTCCAATAAGTTGTATGTGTCAACAAATAGTCTTCATTCACAAGGGCAAGAAGAATGTCCAGTCTCTGCGAGCCCTTGATAGTCAACGGCTTAGTCGAATCACAAAAGATAAAGGCTTCCGACCCCAACTCGGCGGATTCCTTGCCGGCGAAACCAATTTCGCATTTTCCGGAGAAATTAAAAATAAAGAACTGAGCCTTCTGACGTAATTCAAACGGATTGGATTGCAAAGCAAGCTGACATGGATCTGCGGTAATCCTTAAAAACAATCCCAGCGATGTCTTCTCTTGAGTAAGCTTGAAATTGAAAGCCTTCGCCTTAAGCGGGCGACATTCTTGGAAAAGAAAAAAGAAGAATTGATTATTAAGTCTCTCGAGAAAACTCGAGAAACCATCTTTTTTATTATTCCCTTTGGAGGAATCCCAGTTGCTTTGATAAAGGCGGGGACTAGAACTTCGAAACATTTTTCTAATAAAGAAGTTTAAATTTATCTAAACAAGAAATTTTTACTTCTTTTAACTTACCAAAAATATGCGAGGTTTTGCCCAAAACAAGATTAGTTTTGCATTTTAGACAATGAAATTCCCACGCCAGTCCTTTATTTGTGGGTCATGATTTCGAGTACCTGACGATCGGTCTCGATCATCGCTTCCTTACCAATTAAAGTAAGGTTATGGATTGTCTGATCGACGTCCTCACTGACAATCCCCTCAATACTAGATACGCATCGGCCGTTCATCGCCAACATCGCAGACATCAAGGCTGTTGACACTCCTGAAGAGATTTTCATAGAACAGGCCGGCTTTGCACCGTCACACAGCATTCCCGACAGGTTGGCCACCATATTTTTAACGGCGGCACACGCGTCTTCATATCCGCCGCCCATCAGCCAAGTAATAGCAGTAGAAGCACCGGTAGAAGCCACAACACATCCGCAAAGAGCTGAAAGCCGACCCAAACTTTGTTTGATATAGACACTTGTTAAGTGGCTGAGCGTCAGCGCGCGAATCATTTGCTCTTCGGTTGCGTTCATATCTTTAGCGAAAACAACAACCGGCAAAGTCGCGGTAATTCCTTGATTGCCGCTGCCGGAATTAGACATCACCGGAACCGTGGCACCGCCCATGCGGGCATCACAAGCAGCCGAAGTAAATTCAACCATGTGTGCCAGAGTGGAGTCGCCCATGTACTTCACTCCGTTATTCCGGATCATGGCTCCGAGAGAGTGGCCGTAATCACCTTTTAACGCGAATTCTGCGGCCTCTTCATTGAGTCTCTGAGCTTCTTTCATGAATCGGATTTCTTCTAACGGAGCCGTCGTCGCAAAATCAAAAACCATTCTGAAATTCAGCTGCACGTCATCTGCGTCTTGGGCATCACCGTTTCCGGCACCCTCTTCCTCAGCAAAAATCGTCCTACCGTCTTTTTCCAAGAAAACAAAGAAGGTGTGTTCGCGCGAAATAACGGCTCGAGCCGAATGACCTTGAGCTCGGACCTCAACGTCAACATGAAGGTTAGAAGGAGAATCCGGCAAGTGTTTGATATTGATTGGAACCGATTCGATAAAAGCTTTCCCTCTATCGACCGCCTCGGGGGAGACTTCCTTGAGGACCTCGAGACCGTATTCGGATTTTCCGATGAGACTTCCAAGAGCGATAGCAATCGGCAGCCCGATCATCCCGGTTCCCGGAATGCCGACTCCCATGGCGTTCTTAATAATGTTGCCGCTAAGACCAAGATTGATTTCTTCGGGCTGCATACCTAAGAGCTCGGTTGCTTTAGCAACTGCCAAAGAGACCGCGATGGGTTCGGTGCAGCCTAGTGCAGGCACAACCTCCCGACGAATTAAGGAAATAATCTTCTCTCTCGTTGCCTTGTCGATCATGTGCGGCCTCTTGGACGGGTGAATAATTAGATCGACACTCTAGCGGTTTTTGATAAAAAACTAAATACCCACTTGGCGGAAATCCTGAGAGACAAGTCGAGGTCTGATGTTTTTTCCTACGGAAGTTAGGAGACCTATTTTGTCTTGGGCTCTTCACAATAGGGTTGAGGCAAATTCCGTTTTTCTAAAACAGAACTAAGCTTTCTCGGATTTCTAAAATAGTCCAATTCTATTATTAATATTAAATATTATTTAACATTAATATCCAATATTATTGAATATCATTATTAAATAATATTTGATACAAGTATTGAATAAAATTTCACCTGTACTTAAAATTTTATATAAGTACGAGAGGAGCCCTGATCATGAATTACCTACCACGCACTATTCAACCCGTGATTGAAGAAGCCTCCAAATTCTTTAAGATCGTCATGGTTTCAGGAATGCGGCAGGTCGGCAAAAGCACGCTGTTAAAACAGTTATCGTCGGATAAGCGAACAATCATCAGTTTTGACGACATTAGTAACCTAGAAGCAGCAAAAAGTGCACCGCTCCAGTTCCTGCAGCTGAATCCTCCTCCTTGTTTTTTCGACGAAGTCCAGCGTGTTCCTGAAATTTTTAGGGCTCTAAAAATTATCGTTGATTCAAGATCGGATAAGGGCTTGTATTGGTTGAGCGGTTCGCAAAAACTATCATTAATGTCTCAGGTATCGGATGCTCTGCCCGGCAGATTAATGAATTTCGAGTTATGGCCTTTTTCTATTTATGAAATCGCAGGAAAGGGCCTTGAACAGAAGCCTTATCTTCCTAGCTTTTCTCTTTCATCCAGTCTCCCCATTCTTGCTCCCGAAGATACCTGGAACGCCGTTTTCCAAGGATTTTGGCCGGAATTAAAGGAAGCGACAGAAACGGAGAGAAGTTGGTTTTTTAGATCCTTGGTCGACTTGTATCTTTCAAGGGACGTCCGAAGCTTATCCGGCATAGAGAAGTTTGATGAATTCGAAAAATTTCTCATCACTATTGCTAGACGAGTGGGCCAGGAACTCAGGCTTCAGGAGATAGCCAAAGAAGTTGGCGTTTCTCAGCCGACTATTAAAAGGTGGTTATCAATAGCCGAAGCTTCCGGCATTATTCACTTCCTTCGTCCGTATGCTCACAACATCGGAAAGCAGTTAGTGAAAAGCCCCAAGCTCTACTTCACTGATACCGGGTTAGTTTGCCATCTTCTTAATCTTCAGAATGGTAAAGAGTTGAGCAACTCTTATTTGGCTGGAAATATTTTTGAGAATTTCGTCGTTAACGAAGTTAAGAAAAGCTGGGCACATAACGGAAAAGAGGCTAATTTTTTCTTTTTTCGGGACAATACCGGAATGGAAATTGACCTAATCATTCACGCCCAAGGGAAGTATAGTTGCGTGGAGATTAAATCCAAGACTTCTCCCGACGCACATGATGCCAAATGGCTCAAAAAAGCCGAGGACCTTCTTCCGGATTTAGCTAAAAATGCATCCGTTGTTTGTATGACTGAGAAAGCCTATCCTCTTTCGCCATCTATTGTTGCGCACAGTATCTGGCAAATCTGACCGATATTTCCTTGTCCGCAAAGGCTTAGAGGATCCAAAAATTCCGAAATCTGCTCTGATCGCTTCACGTCAGATCAATTGGTGACCGCTGCCCAACGAACAAATCTTCTTTCGCTAAGCGAGAAAACAAGAGCAACTCTTTCCAATTTTTCTACTGCATCCTGCTCACCATATCGGCGTGATGTAAGTTGGTCGAATGCTTCTTGTAATGCAGCATCTGCGCTTTTTTCCTCGTGAGCCGTTTTTAGCTCGAAAACCCAAAGTCTTGCGCCTACCTTAACTTCTAAATCACTTCTTCCGTGAGAGTTGTGGCGTTCGACTTTCGAATCAAGGCCGGCCCCAGCTAAATAAACTTGGATGAAAGCCCGCACAGTAGCTTCATCTGTAACGGGATAGTTTTGATAGTCAATTGCGGTAAAAAGTCGATTGAGCGTATGAAATACTTCCTCAGGATCTCCATTTCTGAGGACTTGGACAATATCTCCTGCACCAACTTGACCTGCAACCTTACCTTTCAAAAGCAGCTCGGTGTAGAGCAAACCCATCGCTCGCTTAACTTCTAAGTTTGGATAGTCAAGAAAAACAGTGTTCCCATACTCAACAGCTTTAATGGTTAAATAACCCGCTTGAGTCAACAATCCGATATCCGATAAGCTTTCTAAGTCCGAAGAGCCTGACAAGGAGGCCAAAGAAATTGTCTTTTCCCGACCATATTCTCTCGGATCTCGGATACTGTGGGACTTCACGTACTCCAAAAGCACTGACGGCCTTCCGCCGCTTTCGAACCAATAGTCATAAAAACCGAGACTCGGAGATGCAAAAAAGTTAAGCAGCGACCATGGAGAATAAACTTTCTGTTTTGCTGTGACTTCAAAACAGAAACCATCGTATTGTTTCATCAACGTTTTTAAAAGTTCTTCCTTGGATAAGTTCAATGCCGTGGAAGCTCTCAATAGGTAACTATCGAAATACTTCTCAACTTCCTCGTGCGTATAACCCAACAAAGAACCAAACTGTGGATTCAGCGAAATATCTATGTCAAACGACAAATTCAGGTACCCCACAAATGAACTGCCCCCTAAAAAAGCGACACTTAAGGAGGTAGCGTTTTGCGTAAAGTCTATTCAGTTGAAACGAAACAATTGGTCTGTTCTCTTTTTAGAGAATTCAAAAGTTATCGAGAAATAGAGGCGTTAACCGGGATTCCTAGAGACGTATTGCGGTTATGGAAAGCGCGTGCTCGTCATGATGAATCTTGGGTCTTGGAAGTTGAAAGGAAGTCTCTCCTTTCCTATGAAGAAAAAGAAGAAATTGTCAGACTCCACTCACTAGGTGATTCTATTACCGACTTGGCAATTCGTTTCAATGTTTATAGAACCACCGTTAAGAGCATCATTAACAGCCATCGTAAACGCGAAGGCAAGCCTGCCAAGCGTGTCCAATCCCAATTTTTTGCCAGTTCTATTGCTGATTCCGTGATTGAAGGCCGATTTCCTTCTGCAAAACAGGCGGCCGAGTTTTATGGTTTAGAACCAAGAACTGTCCAAAGATGGGTTAAATCAGAATTACAAAAGGACAGAGACCGTGCCATAGTAAGGGAAAACATTTCAGACGGAGGCGTACCTATGCGCTATTCAGCCTCGGCAGTCTTGGCCTACACAATGGCAATTAAAGAGTGGATCCTTAAAAATTTCAATCTGAAAGATCACTCAGACGAAAATTTAGTCTCGATTATCGGCTCTTTAACCAAAAAAGGCGTTCCTATCAAGGAGGCTTGTTCTTGGCTGGGCATTAACCGCAGCACGTTTTACAGGAAAAGAAAACGTCAGCTTCAATCTCAGGAGCCTGATCCTTTGGTTATTCAAATGACTGAACTCCAAAAACGCCGTAACTTTTCATATGGCGCTAAAAGAATGGCCGTTTACCTGAGCAAAATAAACGGCTTTGCGGTCAATCATAAAAAGGTTGCCAGGCTTATGCGGCTCCACGGACTTAATTCTCGAGTTCGACCTAAACGAAGGTGTTCCGCTAAGTTGAATGTAACAGACCAAACCAAAGAGCCTCTGGTAAATCTCCTTAATCGGGACTTTTCCTCTACGAGTCCGATGAAAAAACTAGTTACTGATATGACTTTTATTCCAGTTGTGGAAGGATGGCTTGTCTTAAGCACGGTAAAGGACTTGTTTAATCACAAAATCGTTGCATGGGAAACTGCTCCATCTGCAACACTTCAATTGGCATTGAACACGATTAAAAAGTTGGTATCGGATTCCGGCAAACTTCCAGAGAATTCCGTTATCCACAGTGACAGGGGCGGAACTTACACGAGCGAAACCTATATAAAGGCAGTGAAAAACATAGGAGCACGTCCAAGCTACTCTCGGAGCGGCAGATGCTTAGACAATGCAAGCATGGAAAGCTTTTATGGGCATATGAAGAGCGAGACATTTTATCGAATGAATCCAAGAGACAGAATTCATTTAACGCGGGAAACTGCTCGGGAAATAATCGCTGATTACGTAAGATGGTATAACACTGAACGAATCCAGAGATCTCTTGGATACCTGTCACCGGAGCAATACAAAGGTCCTTCTTGATGCCGGCATCTAATTGTTAGATAAGCCGGCAAAGACTAACATTCAGGAAGTCGTTGAAAAACGCCTTTGGGGGTGTCTTTGCCTTCCAGCTACGCTTCCAGGCAAAGACACCCCCGAAATGATTGTAAAAATAACAACTCTGATTAAAATTAAAAGAGTCTAAACACTAGATCGAGTCCACCCCTAATTCATTTAAATAAGTGTTGCACCTTATGGGGTCAGTTCAATTAGGCGGCTATTCTATGCTGTCGCGTAACAGCTGCCGACGCTTTTTTAATCCCAATTCAAGGTAAATTTAGAATCTGTTGCAACAATCAAGCCAGCGCCAGATTAAGTAAATCGGCTGTTCCCCGGCAACAGGAATTACTTTTCCGGGCCCCCATGATTCAACAACCGCACCGACTTTGTGAGATCTCTGTGTATCTGCTACGGGGTGAGCCATCGTGAATTTGTATTGTGTTTTAGGAAAGTACGGAGCTATGTAACCGTTGCACAAGGCATCGTCTCCCATCGTAGCCCAGGCAAATCCTCTCCTATGGATTTGCGTCATCACTCGGACGGCCCCTAAAGAAGTTCGTCTCAATATTCCTAACCGTTCGTTTATTCTGCCTGTAAGGGGATACACAAGCCCCCAGGTCCCTGCACACCAAAATAAAGATTCAATAGGTTTATTAACCATGCTGGATAAAGCATCAGGGATGCAGGAAGCCAGCGCTGCCGGGTTCGCAAACAGTGCCGCCTCAGGGTTAGCAAAATAACTAATCTCACCGTTACTCCATGTTGGATCCAATTCGCTGATGTACATCAGATCTAAATCTGAGTATCCTCCCGGGTTACACCCTTTTCCCGAGAAAAGCTCCAACATATGCACGAGCGGGAACACGTAATAGTGGTAGTGGTTGAAGGCTGCTTGATCTGGTGATCCTGTGGGCGTTGTACCGTGAGTACCAAGATTCATTGGATTTATATTAAGCCTCGTACCGTTAAGAGTAGCAAGGCATCCCGGGATCGTCTGAAATTCAATCAGACGATAAGGCTCCCAAAAAGCAGTGACAAAACCCGGTCGTGGCACTCCGAGCTGATCCTGACACATACACACCGATTGATCCGAAGCGCCATCCGGCACTTCTTCTCCGCTTCCAAAAAGGGCTGAAACGCCTTTTCCCACCCAATCCTGAATCCCTTCCATCCACTTGCCGTTTGATCCGGAGGACCATCCATCTGAAGAGCCGGCAGGTATTTCTCCCATGTCTTCCTTTATTGCGTTAAATGGATTCATTGTTGCTCCTGCAAGTTTCATCGGAAAAATGCAGCGCCAACAAATATTGGTAATAAGCTTAGGTCCAAGTAGATTCGCACTTTTACATACGAAGTCCTGAGAGTTTGCGGTAAAAGAAAACAATAAGAAAAAGGAAACAGCTAGAGCTTTTAAATTATTTTTGAGTTGCATTCAGTTTGTCTCCCGGCGTTAAATATTGTTCCTCAAGTTTTTGGCGAACTTCGTCAATCGGCGCTTCTTCGAGACGCTGTGCAGCTCTTTCCTGAGCGTTGTACCTCTGACCTTTGTAATCGCTTGGTCCGCCTGTTCCCGTGAGAGCTTCCATCGTGAGTTTTTCCACGTCCGCTCCCATAAAGCCAGCCTCCTGACTCATTGCAACCCATTCATCCAAGTTGATTGCATCCCAATTTACCTTTCCGAAATCTGCAATGGAAATCCCTTCGCACTGCGGATGCTTGGCACTTCCGAAGTTTGCTGATCCGTAAAGCTGGTTTCTAATTTGCTCTTGGAGAATGCGTCCGAGCGGTGATTTGTAGCAACAATAGCTATAACGTTTTTCAATACAAGCGCCAAGAACCTTGCTCTTGCAATAAGAACCCACGTAATGGCATTGTCTCAAAGCGCGGTTGGAGGCAAGCTCGAACTCTTTTTCTTCGCATTTGTAGATTGTCTGAATTACGAGCATAGCCACCTGATAAGCTACATACACGTATCCGACAACAGCAACGGCTGTCCCTATAGCCTCTGAAACTTGATTGGCCGTGACCTTCGCCAATTCTTTGGAACTTTCTGCAGCACCTGCAGCGCCTGCCCCAGCTTGAATGCCCATCTTCTGAAGCATTGAGTTGATCATATCTGCTATAGCTTGGGAAATCTTTTTCTTTATTTCTTCTATAGCTGCGGTCAGCGGCTGAAAGAAATTTTTGACGGCACCGGAAATATTTTCAGCATAGCTGGTAAGAGGTTTCGTAACAGGCGAAAGCCCCTGTTTTACGATTTCTACCGCCGAATTATGTAAGTCTTGATAAGCTCCGACAAAAGAAGGTTGCGTTGTCCTGTTCAGACTCATCATCGCACTGTCTGCCAAGTAAACCTTGAAAGTCATTGTGATGTAGTCAACGAAATTCACGCTGGTAGGCTGTTCACAGCAATTTTGAATTCCGCCAACAGCCTTTTTACATTCGAATCCTGATCCGCCGAAGAGTGTGCAAATCACATCTTCAGTTCCTGTGGCATTACCGTTTTCGTCCGTCCCTGTACAGGTCATGTCTTTTGAAGCCTGTTGCGCAACATGAAGAAGGGCCGCCGCTTTAGTAAAGTCTGTACTTTGGGTGAAATCGGTCGTTATGCAGTCCGTTCCCATACAAGCAACGCTTCCGGAACATTTGAAAGTTCTTTCGCTAACCGGCGTTGATACAACCTGATCGTAGCCACAATCGTAAGTATTGGTATAGACGTAACAGTTACCAGAACTTCCCTGCGCTCCGTCTGTACACTCGGATTTAATGTAAGTACAGCCCGCATCCACAAGCCTCTGACAGTCGTCTAAATTTCCTCCTTCGTTCTTCGGGCAAACAAGAGTACCGTCCGCTGCCGTGTAGCAATCCCTATCGCCTTTATAAAAGGAATAATTAGCCGTTACATTTACTTTGCGACATAGCGGGTTGATTCCTTTTAAAGGAGATGCTCCAAACTTATCCGAGCAGACTTCGTAACCTCCGAATGAAACACAGCTGCCTCCTGCATTAGCATTTCCCGGCATTTCTACACATTCAACGGACCCCTGTGCCATGCCGTCAGAGACGGCCTTGGCCAGGTCAAAACATTCTTCAGGAGTCCACAAATCCCCCTCAAGAATAGCCCCAGGATCGTATTGAACGTTAATTCGTGCGTATGCTTCACCTTCACCGCCTACTGCGGCACGAATCTTGAATCGAATTATCCCGTCTTTACCTGCTTCTTTGATCTCATTGGTGATATCTACTGGCGGCATATCCGATTGAATCTTTCTGCAAGATCTTTCGGTGCAACCGGGGCCGCTTCCCGTCGGATCCCAAATCCAATGAGTTGAGTATTCACAGCGCACCCCATCTATTCTTTGGTTATTGTCGTCATAGGGAAATGGGCTGTGCGTTTCATAGATCATGCGTTCCTTGCCTTTGGGACCTACATAGACTCTCATCAAGTCGTCATAGGCGGCATAATCGAGTTTGACGGATTTCAGAGCCTTGGGTTTTACTACCCGAAAACTCATCTCCTCTTCATAGTAGGAGCAGGATCCCCCCGGGATATAGTTATTCCCGACCTTACCAAGCCAAATGCTGATACAACCTTCACCGCAGGAACTGATGTTGTAGGGGCCATCCTGATGTACTACTGGTTCAGTAAGATCGTATAAATGCTGAATCTGGCAAGATCCTGTCTTATCTATGACCTTGGTACATTGCTCGTAAATTGGTTCGTGTACTACTCTCTCCTGCAACAGATATTCTTCCATTGCCGTACAGTTGGCTAAGGTCTTGGAAAAATCTTCCAGTCCTTCAAGCGTTTCTTTTGTCTTTTGAACGATTGGATCATTTTCGGTAATTTGGTTTTTCGGGAATGCCGAAACAGTCTTCAAGACGGAATAAGCCGCCGCTTCCGGGTCTGACGAATCAGCGTTTACCGAGCGTTTTTCGAGATCAACGATATAAGCGTTACCTTGCTTCCTGTACTCATCGTTGTCCTTATAGATTCCCATGAGTTTTTGAACGTCCTCAACGGTCATGCCTTTTCCGTTGTTGACGCCATTAACAGACTGAGGCACAAGGTCTTTGGCTCCGTAACCAAGTTTATTTACGTAACCCTTCAAGTCACTGATGGCAGAATTTTGCATCTCTCGCCCGGCCATTGCAGCGCTTTGCATATTCGCATTAGTGGAAGATGTCTGAGCTGAAGCCGTTCCATAGTATGGGAGCGAGACAAGGGAAGCACAAACCGTATAAACGACAGTTTTCTTAAGTAACAGGCTGATTCTTCTAAGCATCTTGGTTGCTTTGTTGATCTTTTACGACTTCTTTACTTTAAAAGATCCTGAAAACCAAGCCTGTCAGAAACATTCCGAAAAACAGAAGAATCGCAACTCTGAAAAAATCAAAAAAGGACCTAGTAAGCCGTTAACTCGGTTTCAATCACCGAACCACGAAAGGAGATGAACTTCATCCGAAGACCTCGCCCTCGAAATCTGCGCCTATCCCTTAATTTTAGGACTGAGATTGTGCGTTTCTAGATCTTCATTATTTTAAAAATCCTCAATAAAACATAAAGTTAATGTTGAAGTTGAGGATTTTTTGTGCTAAACTAGATCATTGTATATGGAGATCTATCAATGGCAAATCCGAAGCTTCCTCCGATTCTGATTAACAAGGCAGGTTCCGTTTATTACGTTTACACCTATAAAAACGTTTGGGATAGAGAACTCAAGCGAAGCAAAAGAGGTGAATCCAAAAAGATTGGGACAATCCTTGGCGGACAAAAGGACGGAAAAATTCGTTTTGATGAAGCTTTCCTTCAAGAACATCCTGAATTTCGGAACTATCAGGTTGAGAGGAAAGGAAAAGATTATGTCTTTACTCAGATCTCCGAAGAAGGCATCACTCTTGAACAGGCTCGCAACATAAAGAAGCTTC
>ERZ773218.2918-NODE-2918-length-12154-cov-4.263576_pt1 | contig 12154 bp, 9 predicted proteins | sample MGYA00580527_ERZ773218 | MGnify/ENA primary metagenome ERZ773218 (study PRJEB29015, sample SAMEA2737763) | human gut metagenome | biome: human gut; feature: human-associated habitat; material: faeces | place: China | collected 2012 ...
CGGCGCCTCGAAGGCGGCGGCACCTTACTTTTTAAGGAGAAGAAACACTCCCCTACCCTACTGAGAAACATTTAGGAGGAAAACTGAATGGCAGAACATCGCGCTGTTCGCATGGGCATTGACGTCGGCGGTACTTACACCAAGTGTGTCGCCATGGACAACCTGACCCATGAGATCATTGGCAAGAACGAAGTTAAGACCACCCACGACGACAAGGACGGCGTTGCCGCCGGCGTTGTGCAGTCCTTCAAAAACTGCATGGCCGAGAACGACATTGCCCCTGAGGACGTCGTCTTCGTTGCGCACTCCACCACCCAGGCAACCAACGCCTTCATCGAGGGCGACGTTGCTTCTGTCGGTGTCATCGGTGTTGCAGGCGGCGGCCTGGAAGGCTTCCTGGCAAAGCGCCAGCTGAATCTGAAGGACATCGTCCTGGACGAGAAAGTCGGCCGTAAGATCCCCGTGCATAACAGGTTCCTGAAGAAGAAGGAAATGACCGACGAGAAGATCAATGCCGCCATCAAAGAGCTGTGCGGTGAAGGCAGCCAGGTTATCGTTGCCTCCATGGCTTTCGGCGTTGACAACATGGACGAAGAGGTCAAGATCCATGACCTGGCCGAGGCCCAGGGCCTGCCGGTTTCCATGGCTTCTGACATCACCAAGCTGTACGGCCTGACCCGCCGTACCCGCACTGCCGCCATCAACGCTTCCATTCTGCCCAAGATGATGGCTACCGCAAACGCCACCGAGAGCTCTGTCCGCAACGCTGGCGTTACCGTTCCCCTGATGATCATGCGCGGCGACGGCGGCGTTATGGAGATCAGCGAGATGCGTAAGCGTCCCATCCTGACTGCTCTGTCCGGCCCTGCTGCTTCCGTCATGGGCTCCCTGATGTATCTGCGTGCTTCCAACGCCATCTACTTTGAGGTCGGCGGCACCACCACCAACATCGGTGTTATCAAGAACGGCCGTCCCGGCGTTGACTACGCCCAGATCGGCGGCCACGATACCTACATCAACTCTCTGGATGTCCGCATCCTGGGCTGCGCCGGTGGTTCCATGGTCCGTATCAACGACCATGGCGTTGAGGACGTCGGCCCCCGTTCCGCCCACATCGCTGGCTGCGAGTACGCCTGCTTCACTCCTGAGGAGGAGATCGACGCCGGCCCGCTGACCATCGAGATGCTGAGCCCGAAACCGGGTGACCCCTCTGACTACGTTGCCGTCAAACTGGCAAGCGGCAAGCGTATCTGCTTCACCAACACCGACGCTGCCAACGTGCTGGGCCTGATCGACGAGAAGTACTTCGCACACGGCAACGCCAGCGCTGCCCGCAAGTGCATGCAGCCCGTGGCTGACAAGCTGGGCATCACCGTTGAGGAGCTGGCTACCCAGATCCTGGACAAGGACTTCGAGAAGGTCAACGCCTGCATCAATGCCCTGGCTGACAAGTATCAGCTGGACCACGACGCCATGAAGCTGGTTGGCTGCGGCGGCGGTGCTGCCTCTCTGGTCCCCTACTGCGCCAAGAAGATGGGCCTGCAGTACTCCATCCCCGAGAACGCCGAGGTCATCTCCTCCATCGGTGTTGCCCTGTCCATGGTTCGTGACGTTGTCGAACGTGTTATCCCGAACCCGACCCAGGAAGACATCAAGGAGCTGAAGAAGGAAGCTACCGACGCCGCCATCGGTTCCGGTGCTTCTCCCGACACGGTTGAAGTTCATATCGAGATTGACAGCCAGACCGGTAAGGTCACCGCTATCGCCACCGGTTCTACCGAGGTCAAGACCACTGACCTGCTGAAGGAGTGCGACGAGGCTGAGGCTGAGCAGCTGGCTAAGGAAGACTTTGGTGCCAAGGTCTCCAACATCCGCCTGGCTGAGAAGACCGATAAGTTCTACGTCTACACCGGCGACATGGGCGATCGTCATCCCATCCGTATCGTCGATAAGAAGGGCTTCATCAAGGTCCAGTGCTCTGACGGCGTGGCCGCCAAGGTCAAGGCTGGCGAGTACAAGGAGAAGGTCGAAGAGTTGTGGAAGGATATGGCCGTGTTCAAGACTGATACGGTCCTGCGTCCCGACTACTTCGTCTGCGTTGGCCCCCGTGTCTGCGACTACTCTGCTGTTGACCTGGATCAGGTCATGCTGCTGATGGATCTGGACATCATGGATCGTGAGCCCGATGAGGACATCATCGTTGTTGCTTCCGTGAATGACGTCCGCTGATTCAACCCAAATAACACAAAAGACGGCTCCGCGCTCTGCGGAGCCGTTTTTGGAAAGTGAACGAACATGACAAAGGAACGGTTTCAGGAATTACTCAAACCCATTGCCGACGGCCTGTTTGGCAAGCAGCGCACCCGTTATGGCGAGATGCCCCACTACACGGTACGCCCGGTAGGCATGATCGTAGAAGATCTCTGCCGCATCCCCGAGGACGAGTGGGCCAAGTATGCTTTCTCTCGCGAGCCGCTGAATGGTAAGTTCAATGATGAACAGCGCCTTGACCTTACACGTCAGGCCATTGCCTGCGGGCGTGAGTACGCTGAGAAGCTGGCGAAGCAGTACGGTATGCGTGACCCTGAAAAGCTGGCCAAGCAGCTGGGCTTGAATGTGGATTATCCTGATATGCCGCAGAATGCGGAGCGTGTCCTGTTTGCGGAGTTTCGCGAGCCGAACAACATCCACATCTATATGGACGGCGTCCGCAAAGGCCGCGCTTTGTTAAGCGAGCCGGGTGTCTCCCATGCGCTGACCGGCCAGCTGGATATTGCCAAGCTGCTGCTGGGGCATGAGCTTTTCCACTTTGTGGAAGAGAAGTATAAGAAGGAGATCTGGACCCGCACCTACAAGATCGAGCTGTGGGCACCCAAGCCGCTGCATAACCGCTCCGGCGTGTCGGTGCTGGGCGAGATTGCGGCCATGTCCTTTGCCAAGACCCTGACAGGTATTCCCTACTCCCCCTACGTAATGGACGCTTTTTTGGTGTACGGCTACTCGCCCGAAGCCGCCAGCGGCCTGTATGAGGAAATGATGGAAAAAACCGGCCGCACGCCCCGCCTGCCGAAGGCTGTTGATACGGACGCAGCCCCCGAGGCTTTGCCGGAATAATGCTTACAGAAAGGTGCGGATTTGACCCATGAACATTTTCTGGGATGCTGAAAAGTACAAAAAAGATTTTTCGTTCGTGCCGGAGTACGGCGAAGCCGTTATGGATCTGCTGGATGCCGCCCCCGGGTCCCGCGTGATAGACCTGGGCTGCGGCAACGGTGCGCTGACAGAGCAGCTGGCTGCCCGCGGCTATGATGTAACCGGCGTGGATGCCTCGGCAGAGATGCTGGAGCTGGCTCGCGAGGGTCACCCGGAGCTGAAGTTCCTGCCCGGCAACGCGCTGGACTTTACGCTGGACGAGCCGGTGGACGCGGTGTTTTCCAATGCCGTGCTGCACTGGATTGATGCCGACAAGCAGCAGGCCATGCTGGACCACATTGCCAGCCAGATCAAATCTGGCGGCCTGCTGGTCTGCGAGTTTGGCGGCAAGGGCTGCGCCGAGACGGTGCATGCTGCGCTGGAAAAACGGTTTGCCGCCCACGGGCTGCATTACCGCCGCACCTTCTACTTTCCTACCATAGGCGAATACGCGCCGCTGCTGGAGAAGGCCGGTTTCCGTGTGGAGTTTGCCACGCTGTTTGACCGCCCCACCAAGCAAAACGGCCCGGACGGACTGGCCGATTGGATCCGTATGTTTGATACGGCTCCCTTTTCCGGGGTCGATCCCGCGCTGGCGGCACAGATCATCGACGAGACTGTAGAGGATCTGCGCCCCGTGCTGCTGCACGACGGCGTGTGGTACGTAGACTACGTGCGCATCCGCTTTAAGGTGCGCAAGCTGTAATTTCCTGTAATATACAAAAATCCGCTGGGCTGCAACGCCCAGCGGATTTTTTATTGTGTATTGGAGTTATTTAACTAGGTACTCATCCAGCACGCCGTCCACATAAGCTTTCTGCTCATCGGTCAGGGGGCTGAAGGGACGGCGGGCCTCGCCGACGGGGTAACCCTGACGGGCCAGCTCGTACTTGATGGCGGGGATCAGGCCCACACGGCACATAGCCTCCATGCAGTTGTTGGCTTTGTGCTGCAGGGCGAGGGCTTCCTCCCGTTTGCCTGCGTCGAACAGGTCGAAGATCTTCTTGTAGTGGGGCAGCATCATGTTGAAGGTGCTGCCGATGGAACCGCTGCTGCCCAGGGCCTGGCCAGCAACCATCGTTTCATCGTAACCGTCAAAGGCGATGAGGTCTGGGTTCAGGTTGAGGATGCGCTCCATCTGGAACAGGTTGTAGTTGGTCTGCTTGACGCCCAGGATAGCACCGCTCTTGAACAGCTGGATGTAATCCGGGTTGGCAACGTCAAATTCGCGGTGGGTATTGCCGGGGAAGTTGTAGATCAGCACCGGGCTTCCGGAAGCTTCAGCAATGTCGTAGTAGTAGCGGCAGACCTCTTTGGGAGAGAAGCCGTAGTAGAACGGGGCGGTGGCGGCAACCACATCGTAGCCCATGCCCATAGCGGCCTTGGCGTAGCGGACAGCCTCGGCGGTGCCGATGGCGCCCACGTGGGCGATCAGATTAGTTTTACCGGCGTAGGCTGCGGCAGCTTCAAACACCTGCACGCGCTCGGCTTCGGTCAGCATAAAGCACTCGCCGCTGCTGCCGCCCACAAAGAAGCCTGCAGCGCCCTCGTTGATGTTGCGCTGCATCAGCTTTTGCAGCGCGGCAGCGTCCACATTGCCCGCCTGGTCATACGCAGTAATGCTGGCTACGTAGATACCGGCCAGTTCCTGTTTGGTTTTCATATTGACTCCTCCTGCACTTGGTTGCAATTAAACAAACCATTCTTAATTGTATGATAGCACAGGACTGCGGCACATACAATTGACTTTTGCGCCAAAAAAGAAGGGGGACTTTTCAGCGATTCGACAGGATTTACACAGGCAGCTCGGACCAGCAGGTCAGATGGTGCATGGCTCGCACAATGTTGCACTGCTCCAGCAGGGTGCCTGCACCATCGCACATGGTGGGGTACCACATGGGATGGCTGAGCTTGCCGTCTGTACCAACAAGGGCGGTCCAGCCGGCTGCATACTGGAAATGCAGGTGGCTCAGCAAGCCGCCATGGGCACGGGCGGTGCGCTCCGGCATCGGCGGCATGGCCAGCAGGCAGCGGAACTGCGGGTGCTGCAGGGCACCGGCGGTCTCAAACTTGGCACAGACTTTTCCCTCCAGCCCTTTTTCCAGTGCGCCGGTAAAGTGGTAAACGGCGCTGTCCAGCGGCTGACCGGCAGCATCCAGCCAGGTGATGCGCAGGTCCTGGGCGTTGGCAGCTTCGATCTGCCAGCCACCCAGTACGGGGCCTGCCAGTGCCGTGCCGCACGCCCGCTGCCAGAACGTTTTTACGCCCGCCTGAAACATCGGCAGGGCTTTGGCGGCTTCTTCGGCCTGCGTCCAACATGCCTGCATGGCGGGGGCGGTGCTGACCAGATAGCTCTCAAAATTCTGCCAGCTGCCCAGCCAATCTTTTTGTTGGTAGTTCATCGTCCTCTTTCCTCCTTGTCGTTCCACTGGATCACGCGGTCGCACCAATCGGCGGCCAGTTCTTCATCGTGGGTGATGACCAGCACGATTTTGCCTGCCTGTTTTAACTGCTGCAACAGCTGGCCGACCTGCTGCATGTGGGCATGGTCCAGGCCGCTGGTGGGCTCATCCAGCACGATCAGATCCTTGCCGGAGAGCATGGCCGCGGCCACCACAACGCGCTGCTTCTGCCCGCCACTCAGGCTCATGGGGTGGCGGTCGGCCAGCGTGGTCAGGCCCAGGGCGGCCAATATCTCGTCACAGCGTTCCGGTTGGGCAGCGCCCAGCAGCACTTCCTCCCGCACGCTGTCGCTGAACAGCTGATAGTTGACATCCTGCATAACCAAAAAGCTGCGGCGGGTGCAGCTGCGGGGCTTGGCCGGTGCGCCGTCCCAGAGGATCTGCCCGCCCAGAGGTTTGAGCAGCCCGCAAAGGGTGCGTGCCAGCGTACTTTTGCCAATGCCGTTGTGGCCCATCAGGCCCACGATCTCACCATAGGCCAGCGAGAAGTCAGGCAGTGTGCGGATGGGGCTGCGCTTGCTGTAGCCCAAGGTCAACCCTTTGCTTTGAATGGCCGCCTGCGCCGGGGCTGGCCCATTGGAGGCCGCCGACTTTTCCCTCAAGCGGGTGCGGCAGGTTGCCAGTTCCCGGGCACGCAGACCGCGGGCGGTAAGGGCCTTCGCCGTGAGGGCGGCAAACGCGGTAGCCGTCCACTGGGCAGCCAGGCGGCCCTCCTCAAAGAAGAAATAGCGGTCCGCCTGGTCGGTGATCCAGGCCAGGCGGTGCTCTGCCAGTACGATGGTGACGCCCGCCTCTTTCATTGCGGCGATCATATCGTGCAGCTGTACGATGGCTCCGGCGTCCAGGTTGCTGGTGGGTTCGTCCAGCACCAACAGGCGCGGACCCAGCATGCTGGCGGCGGCAAAGGCGATGCGCTGCTTCTCGCCGCCAGACAGGCGGAAGATACTGCGGTCCATCAGCCCAGTCAGGCCGAACCGCCGGGCGAAATCCTGCACGCGGCTGCGGATCTCGGCCGAGGGCATCCCCACATTCTCGCAGGGGAAGGCCAGCTCGGCGGTGGTGTCCACATTAAAATATTGGGTCTTGGGGTTTTGGAACACGCTGCCCACCAGCGGCACGTATTCCTCGATGGCGGCAGTGCCTGCCAGCAGGTCGCCTACGCGGCAGCTGCCCAGCATCCGGCCGGGGAAAAACGCTGGAGCCAAGCCGTTGAGCAGACGGGTGAAGGTGGTTTTTCCGCAGCCGCTTTTGCCGCACAGCAGCACGCACTCCCCTGCCCCGATGGACAGGGTCACGTCCTGCAGAGCCGGGGTCTCGCTTCCCTGGTAGGTAAAGCCGACGGCACTGGTCTCAATCAGCGGGGCGTTGGTATTATTTTCTGCCATCACAGCACACCTCCCCAGAAGAGCAGCATCGGCAGCGTGCAGAGCAGCGAGTAGAGAATGTCCGCCGCCTTGGGGCACAGTTCGATCATGCTGGTGTGCCGCCCCGGCAGGCCGATTCCCTTCGTCAGCGCCGCGACCGAGAGGTCCTGCGCCACATTGTTACCGTTCATCAGCAGTGGCATCAGGATGTACTCCAGCGATTGTGCCGGGTGGAGCAGCAGCGCCGCTTTGCCCTCAGCGATGCCGCGCAGCGCCATGGCCGCGCGGATCTGGCGGTAGTCCTCGCCCACCGTGGGGAAAAAGCGGATGACCACCGCGCAGGGAATGATGACGCTTTCCGGCACGTGCATGCTGCGCAGCGCGCAGACCAGTTCCCCCGCCGTGGTAGTGGAAAACGCATACGCACCGGTGATGATGCAGGGCAGCATCATGCGGATACCTACCGAGAAGAGGGCCACCACATTGAGAAACGGGCTGTTCTCGGCCCGGGGCACGGCCCATAGGTCCAGCGCCAGCAGCACACCGTAGATGGCTGTCAGCCGCAGCCCAGCCGCATAGCACCCGGAGAGGAAAAACAACAGCAGAAACAGCGCCGCCATGATAGCCTCCGCCGCCAGGCTGACGTGGAAAAAGAGCATCAGGTTCGCCAGCAGCAGCAAATACAGCTTGGCACGCGGGTCCATGCGGAACCGCATCAGACGATACCTGCTTTGGCGAAGTGCTTTTTGATCATCTTTTGACCAAACAGCCCGCCAATGACCGCGCACACCAGAATAGACACAAGGCAGACAATGAAAGTTCCCGTGTTGATGGGCGCAAACAGGGCGTCGATATAGGCGGCGTCCTTGCCGCGGGCCTGCAGGGCGACCACGTAGGCATCCTTCATGAACCACAGCGGCAGGATGGGACCGGTAAGACCGTAGGAGAACAGGATGTAGCTGACGAACAGCAGCTTGCGGTCATAATACTTGCCCAGCGAGGCCACCCAATCGGCCAGGACGCCGAACAGGATGTTGGCAGCAAAGGACAACACAAAGTGGCCGGAGACGAAGAAAAACAGCCCCATGACCAGACCCATGATGGTGATGCCGCCGAACTTTTGCAGTTTGGCCGCCAGCAGCATGTAGACGCTGCCGGAGATCAGCGCCGCGATGGCAGGCAAAAAGATGTTGGACACACCAGGCAGCAGCAACGCGCTGGCAAAGGTGGCGATGGTGACCAGCACAAAGTAGATAGCCGTAAACACGCCGATGGAGATCAGATCCGGGATGGTAAGTTTGTTGTTGGATTGCATAAGTACCCTCTCTATAAAAAGTTAGTATGAGCTAACCTTTGGCACATAAAAATTCCCCGCACGCAAGGTGTAGGGAATCTGGTTAGCTGTGAAGCATGGTTAGTATAACATAACCATGCGTTTTTGTCAAGTAGCGGCAGGTTGTGCCGGGCTGGAAGTTTCTGCCTGCTGACGGGTCCAGTGCAGTATCTTCTCCGCCATGCGGTCCGGGTCCACGGGCTTGGCCAGATAGTCGTTCATACCAGCATCTTTGCACTCCTGCGCAGCCTCCCTGGTATCCTGGGCCGTCATGGCCAGGATGGGCACCCCAGCTGCCGGGTACGGCAGGGCGCGGATCTCCCGCGTAGCTGCCAGGCCGTCCAGCACCGGCATCATCACATCCATCAGCACAACGTCAAAGCGCCGGGGTTCGGCTTTGACTTTTTCTACAGCTTCCCGGCCGTTCCAGGCCTTGGCCACGGCCGCACCGCGCTCGGTCAGATAGAATTCAGCGATCTCCATATTGATCTCATTGTCCTCGACCAGAAGCACCTGCACACCGGCCAGCTTGCAGGATTTGTCCGTGCTGATAAGCGCCTGCGTTTCTTCATCCTGTGTGTCCACCGCAAAGGGCAGGCGGAACGCAAAGGTCGTGCCCTGCCCCAGGGTGCTGCTTACCTGGATGGAACCGCCCAGTTTGTTCAGCAGCTCCTTGACGATAGACATCCCCAGGCCGGTGCCCTTGTACTGGGTGCGGGCATCGGATTTTTCTTGCGTAAAGGGGCGGAACAATTCGTTCTTTACAAACGCCTCGCTCATGCCCACGCCGGTATCGGTGATGGTAAACTCGTACCAGACGGTGCCGTTCTCATAGGAAAGTTCTTTGGTATAGGTGTCTATGCGGCCGTTGGGGCGGTTGTACTTGATGGCATTGCTGAGCAGGTTCACCATGATCTGCCGCAGCTGCACGGGGCAGCCGATCAGATGGGTGTGACTGCACTCCGGTTTATGGCGGGTGTGGGTGATGCCGGTCTCGATCAGCTGGGCGTCCACAAGGTCCGCAGCCTCTTTCAGCAGCGCGGTCAGCTCAAAGGGCACCTTTTCCAGCGTAGTCTCCTTGGATTTTAGCTTGCTCATGTCCAGCACGTCGTTGACCAGCGCTTGTAAGTGGCTGGCGGAAAGCTGGATTTTTTGCAGGCAATCGTCCACACGGGCTTCATCGTCCCGGTGGCTGCGGATGATGTCCAGCATACCCATAATGCCGTTGATGGGCGTGCGCACATCATGGCTCATGCGGTTCAGGAATTCGGTCTTGGCCTTGCTCTCGAAGTCAGCCGCCTGATAGGCGGCCTCCAGGCGGCGGTTCTCCTGCTCATCTTTTTCGTGGAAGGCCGAGGTGTCTTTCAGCAGTGTGATGCCGTAGAGGATCGTCCGTTCGTGGCCCAGTTGGCGGTCGTAGACGGTGTCCTCGGACATCAGCATCGTTTTCTGCAGCCAAATATGCCCACCGTCAGCGGTAGTCTCCTGGTATTCGACGGTCACCTGCCGTTCGCCGTTGCGGTAGCGTTCCAGCATCTTGGCTGAGGAGTCCATAATGCGGAAGTTCTCCCGTGTGTCCGGGCTGACCAGATCGCTGCGGATGCGGCAGTATTCGTCGTAGGAGCATGGCACCTCCACCTTGGCGTTGATGCGCTCCCGCGCGCCCTCACGGCAGAAGATGTTCTCCACGCTGTCGTGGGTCAGGTCCACGGTGTAGACGGCCTCGGCCATCTGCATCAAGGCGTCCACGTAGTCGCCGCTTTCCAGGATGGATTGCTTGACCTGCTCGTAGTATTGGGTCAGGGGCTTGCGCTCGTTAACGATTTTTTCGTCGCTGTCACGGAAATATTCTACGCCCAAGACAAAGTGATGCAGCTTGCCGTCGACCGCATCGCCATACAGCGCGGTCAGACGGCCGCGGTGGATGGTATCTTCGTCTTTGCGCTGGAACTCCAGTACCAGCGGCGCGTCCGGTTTTAACACCTGCTGCAAGTTGGCCAGCTGCAGCGCGTCGCGCAGGGCATGCCGCTGGCCTGCATCGCACAGCTGCCAGGCGATCTGCTCGGCAGCGCCGGTGTAGTTGCCATCCGCCGCCAGAAAAGTCTCTGCCCCGGCGCGCAGGGTACGGTAGCGGTCCTGCTGGGCGTCGCAGTACATGCACGACGAGAAATGGTAGCCCTGCTTTTTGACAAAGTTGAGCATGGCCAGATTGGTGCGGTGCTGTACATCGGCCTCCTCCATCTTGGCGCGGTTTTTGTCGATGTACATGTTTTTGTCGGCCTCGCGGAACAGTTCCCGCATGGTGGGCCCTTCCAGGTCGGTGGAAAGACCGTAGCCGACCGCGTAGCTCATCGGCATTTCGGGGTGGTGGGCTGAGTAGTCCAGAATATGATGACGAATTTGCTGCAGGCAATGGCGCACGGCGGCATGGTTCATCCCGCGCAGAATCATCAAGAATTCATCGCCGCCATCGCGGCCCACAAACTGGTCCTCAGGCGCAGCGATGCGCAATTCCTGGGCAAAATTGCGGATATACTCGTCACCCTTTTCGTGGCCCATTGTATTGTTGATAGTGCGCAGGTTATTTAGGTCAAACACGCAAACGGCGACCTGCTCCTCTGCTGGGATTGATTCCTTCCGGTTCAGCAGTTCCTCACATTTGTTTTTGTTGGGCAGGCCGGTAGCTTCATCTTTGTAAACCTTGGTTTGCAGCACACGGTTCTGGGCTGCAAACTGCAGCGCGTGGAAAAGCTCCAGGGTAATCAGCGCCACCAGGGCAACAATGTCCGCTGCGGCTACATTTTCTAGGTAACTCAAAATTGTGGCACGGCGCTGGGAGTAGGCCGCCGCCAGGCCGGTTGCCTCATCGCAGATGGCAAAGAAGTCCTCACTCTGCTGAATAATATCGGTTTGGTTGCAGCCGACCGTGCGCACGAGCTGGATCTCCTTTTTCAGCGTTTCAAACTCATCGGAAAGCTCGGCCATTTTGTTTTGGAAGTTAACGTCGTTCAGCCGCACCAACTGCAGCTCCTTACTGCCAAAGCGCAGACCTGCGATAAACGAGGTCACATCATCGATCATGCCGTCCTGCGGCAGGCTGGCGTTTTCCAGCTTGATGATGCGCTGTGTCTCGCCGCGAACCAGGCCCGCATAGTTGACCACCCTCGCCGTGCCCTGGATCTGCCCCACCACCTGCATGATCGCCACGATCACGCCGATTAAAACGGTGGTCAGCACCATCATCAGCACCCGCGGAATATAGGCATTTTTCTTACCTGCCTTTTTCAAAACGTCACCTCTGATCCACAAAAACAGTTTATTTTATTGTAACGAATTTTGTCGAAATAAGCAAGTCTTACACTTTCAATAATGATATTGTATTTATAGTGAAATCCTTATGAATCTTTCTCGCGCCCAAATGGGTGTCGGTTGTTGGATTAAGTACGGCGGCAAATGCGTCTGGTGCGTGACTTTCTCCTACTCCATACAATCCCATAACGCACAATCTCCCCTTGCCCATCATCCGGGCAGGGGGAGATTTCTTTTTTCAATTGGAGCTTCTCTCTCGACAGAATTACGCGAGTTTGGTAAAAGTGTGGTATGCGCAATGCAGACAAATAGAAAAGCACCAAAATCAAACGAATAATCGTCAGATTTTGGTGCTTTCAGCAAGTGACCCGTGCGGGAATCGAACCCACGTTAACGGCGTGAGAGGCCGCTGTCTTAACCGCTTGACCAACGGGCCATATTAAAAGAGAAGTCGGCATCTACCTATTTTCACAGGCCGTCTCCAGCCAACTATC
>ERZ773218.2919-NODE-2919-length-12150-cov-5.163787_pt1 | contig 12150 bp, 10 predicted proteins | sample MGYA00580527_ERZ773218 | MGnify/ENA primary metagenome ERZ773218 (study PRJEB29015, sample SAMEA2737763) | human gut metagenome | biome: human gut; feature: human-associated habitat; material: faeces | place: China | collected 2012 ...
TTTTTGTTAGAGGTTTACCTCTTAGTGAACCAATAAGCTTAACTAAGTGACATTGGGACTGAATAGTTACGAAATTATAATAAACTGGAGTATATTAAAATCCCTTATAAAGTATGCTATATTAAAAACAAAGAGTGCCACCGATAGACGGCTGGTCCATAGGTATCAAAAAAATAACCGTTCGATTTTCTAGGTCGGGGCGGTTATTTTTTTGCATTTACAGTATCTTTTCCACAAAATTCTAACATATCTAAGATATTCCATCAATCGACTCCAGTATAAAACAGAACAAATTCTAAAAGAAATTTAAGGCCGTTATGGGCTTTGATATTTTACACAGATTTTACATACTGCCTACAAAGCATTTTACATTCCCCTGATATTCTGATACATGGTAAGAAAGAGATAAACAAAATGTTAATGAATTTGAAGAGGGGAAATTTATGGATTTTTTTGGTGTATTGACGATGCTTGGCGGGCTCGCGCTGTTCCTTTACGGAATGGAGACTATGGGGAAAGGTCTCGAAAAGCTTTCCGGTGGAAGGCTGGAAAGAATTCTTGAAAAACTGACATCAAATCCGATCAAGGCGGTCCTTTTAGGAGCGGGAGTTACGGCGATCATCCAGTCATCATCCGCAACCACCGTCATGGTCGTAGGTTTCGTAAACTCCGGTATTATGAAGCTGACCCAGGCGGTCGGCATCATCATGGGCGCGAACATCGGAACGACGGTGACGTCCTGGCTCTTAAGCCTTACCGGAATCGAGAGTGGAAATTTCTTTGTACAGCTGTTAAAACCGACATCATTTTCACCGGTTCTGGCACTCATCGGCGTCTGTTTTATCATGTTCTCCAAGAAGGAGAAGAAAAAAGATGCCGGAACCATCATGATCGGTTTCGCGATTTTAATGACCGGAATGGAGACAATGAGCGGTGCCGTCAAACCGCTGGCAAATGTCCCGGAATTTACCGGAATCCTGACAATGTTCTCAAACCCGGTCCTCGGAATGATCGCAGGCGCTGTCCTCACAGCGATCATCCAGAGCTCCTCCGCGTCCGTCGGTATTCTTCAGGCGTTATGCGCCACAGGGGCGGTAAATTTCAGTACTGCGCTCCCGATCATTATGGGACAGAATATCGGAACCTGTGTGACAGCGATGCTCTCCGGTATCGGTGCCTCAAAGAACGCAAAGCGCGCGGCACTGGTCCATCTTTACTTTAATATTATCGGTACCGTTATTTTTATGATCGTCTTTTATACGATCAACGCGGTCGTTCATTTTTCCTTCCTGGACACAGCGGCAAGCGCTATGGGAATTGCCGTGATCCACAGCAGCTTTAATATTGCGGCAACGATCATGCTTCTTCCGTTCGGCAACGGCCTTGTAAAGCTTGCATGCCTCACGATCCCGGAAGAGAAGAAGGAAGCTCCGGTCCAGAACCAGGAAAAAGACGCGTTCCGCCTTCTCGACCAGCGTTTCCTCGACACGCCGGCTTTTGCGGTTGAGCAGTGCCGTCAGACGACGATCCAGATGGCGAAGCTTGCACGGGAATGCTTCTTCACGGCGGTGGATCTGCTTCACGGCTATGATGACGAAAAGGCAGCCCGTGTGGAGACCCTGGAAAACCTTGTGGACCGCTATGAGGATGAGCTTGGAACTTACATGGTAAAGCTTGGCGGAAAGAATCTTTCCAAGTCAGACAGCCATACCGTATCCCTGCTCTTACACTGTATCGGAGATTTTGAGCGTATTTCCGATCACGGCATGAACCTGAAAGATTCCGCAAAAGAGATGAAGGAAAAAGAAATGCAGTTCTCCAGCAAGGCAGAGAAGGAACTTGGCATATTCTTCGACGCAGTAAAGGAGATCCTGAACCTGTCCATCGATGCCTTTGAGACGAACAATACGGATGAGGCAGCCAGAGTGGAGCCTCTTGAGGAGGTCATCGACGATATCAATACCGTCGTAAAGGCAAACCATATCCGCAGACTCCAGAAGGGAAAATGTACGATCGAGCAGGGATTTGTGCTTTCCGATATTTCCATGAATCTGGAGCGTGTTTCCGACCATTGTTCCAACATCGCGGTCAGCGTCATTGAAATCGACCGTGACGGTTTTGATACCCACGGTTACCTTGACAACCTGAAGCGTGACGGAGATCCGCATTTCGCGGCGCTGGTAGAGCAGTACCGCGGCAAATATATGCTTCCGGTATAGGAAAATATGTAGTAGAATGTTTTTAGTGCTGAACAGTAATACAGAAAGTGAGACAGGAGGAAAGGACCATGGCTCTGATCTATGCGGTAGAAGATGATAAAAATATTCTGGAGATTGAGATGTTCGCGTTAAAGAACAGCGGATATCAGGTGGAAGGATTTGAATGTGCCCGCGATTTTTATAAAAAGCTGGAAGAGAAGCAGCCGGACCTTGCCCTTTTGGACATTATGCTGCCGGATGAGGACGGACTGGAGATCGTTGCAAAGCTCCGCCGTCGTCCGGAGACGAAAAAGCTTCCAATCATCATGGTGACGGCAAAGAGTACCGAGATCGACAAGGTAAAGGGACTTGATGTCGGAGCTGATGACTACCTGACAAAGCCTTTTGGTGTCATGGAGCTGATCGCCAGAGTAAAGGCGGTGCTCAGAAGGACGATGGAGGAAGATAAATTCCTGACCCTGGGGGATATCTTCCTGGATGATGAGAAACATATGGTATACGTGAAGGATGTTCCGTGCAGCCTGACATTTAAGGAATATGAGCTGTTAAAGCTCCTGCTCCACAATGCGGGGATCGTAGTGACGCGAGAGATCATTTTAGAGCGCGTCTGGGGAATCGACTTTGAAGGTGAGTCGAGAACTCTGGACATGCATATCCGGACGCTCAGACAGAAACTCGGTGAAGCGGGTTCCATGATCCGCACTGTGAGAAATGTGGGGTATATGATCGAATGAAACGGAAAATCCATATGGAACTTCTGGCCACGGCAGTGTTCGCAATTTTACTGACACTGCTGTGTGCCTTATTTGTTTTTTACGGGGTCTACCGGAAACAGGTCATCGGGGATCTGAAGGCTGACGCTCTTGTCATGAAAAATATGCACATCTTCGACAATATATCCGATCTGCATCCGGATGCCTACGACCTGAACCCGGATACGCTGCGCATCACGGTGGTGAATGCCAATGGGAGCGTTATTTTTGACAGCAACGCGGATTTTTCTGTGATGGAGAACCATGAGGACCGCCCGGAGATCCACATGGCGGCGAAGGTCGGAGAAGGAAGCGGAACCCGCCGGTCGACGACTCTGGATAGAAATCTGTTCTACTATGCGATCCGGATAGACAACGGACGGATCTTGAGGATCGCGAGGGAGGGCGACAATATTTTTGCCCTGACCCAGAACATGATGATGACGGTAGTCGGAGTATTTGTCCTTCTCTTTTTCTTCTGTATCATGATGGCTAATTACTTTACGAAGAACCTTGTGGCGCCGATCGAGCAGATGGCGGAGAATCTTTCGGAGCCGGGGACGCAGGCGGCCTATAAGGAGCTGGTACCGTTTATGAATAAGATCCGGCAGCAGCATGAGGATATCTTAAAGAGCTCCCAGGTCCGGCAGGAATTTACGGCGAACGTGTCCCATGAGCTCAAGACCCCGCTCACGGCGATCTCCGGCTATGCGGAACTGATCGAACACGGCATGTCCGGGGAGAATACGGAACGGTTTGCGTCGGAGATCCATAAAAACGCGGCGAGACTTCTGACCCTGATCAATGATATCATCCAGCTTTCCCAGCTTGACGGCGGAAAGAAAGATGTGGAGTATAGAGATCTGGATCTGTTTCCGCTGGCGAGAGAATGTGTGGACATGCTCCAGATGAATGCCCAGAAACAGAACGTGACGATCCGGGTCCAGGGCGGAGAAGCACCGGTTTTCGCGGATAAGCAGCTGATGGAGGAATTGATCTATAATCTTTGCGACAACGCGATCCGGTACAATAAAAAGGACGGAACTGTGACGGTGACGACCGGCATTGAGAACGGGCATACGTTCCTTTCTGTGAAAGACACCGGAATCGGTATCTCTGCGGAACATCAGGAGCGTGTATTTGAGCGATTCTACCGTGTGGATAAGAGCCGCTCGAAGGCGACGGGAGGAACCGGTCTGGGACTTGCGATCGTAAAGCACATCGTTGCCCAGCACGGGGCAAAATTGACCCTTGAGAGTGAGCAGGGCAAGGGAACGGAGATCCGCGTAGAGTTCTCGGAGGCGTTAAAGCAGCATGAGATTGAAACTGCAAAACAGCGTCAGGAGGTTCATGCGGAGCGGTCAGAAAATGGTTCGTCAGATTGAAGCAAAAGACAGATGATCTGCAGGTCATATGTGACAATATTTACAAAAATTACAAAATTTGCTGCTTTACTTCAAAAACACGTTGATACAGAAGGAAAACTGTGATAGTATGTAACACATAAGTGCAGTCCAGGCGGACAAACGTCCGTCTGGACACTCTGGAGAGTCTCCGTATGGAGCGCCGAAGGTGTAAGACCGGTTCATGTCCATGGTACCGGTCGATCTCTCAGGCAAAAGGACAGGGCATACAAATAACCACAATGGGACAAAACCCGTTGTATGCAAATGTTCTACTCTTTGGAGAGCTGATCAATATCAGCTCTTATTTTATTGCATGGAAATTCAGAGGGGATATTCCATGATGCCGGACAGCCGGAAATTTAAAGAAAAGGCTGGCGGCTATGATGATGAAAGAGGAGGATAATTAAAATGGACACACTGATGCAGCTTGTAACAAAGGGAAATGATTTTCTGTGGAGCTTTCTCCTGCTCGTTCTCTTATGCGGAACCGGACTTTACTATACGATCCGCCTGAGATTTATCCAGGTCAGAAAGTTCGGGGAGGGCGTCCGTCAGGTATTCGGGCATTTCAGCATGAACGGTGAAAAGCACGAAAAAGGCGAGATGACTCCGTTCCAGTCCATCGCGACAGCCATCGCAGCCCAGGTAGGTACAGGAAACCTTGCCGGAGCGGCGACAGCCCTCATCGGCGGAGGCCCGGGCGCGATCTTCTGGATGTGGATCAGTGCATTCCTCGGAATGGCGACGATCTACGGAGAGGCAGTTCTGGCACAGACATATAAGACAGAGGTAAACGGTGAGGTGACAGGAGGTCCTGTCTACTACATCAAGGCGGCGTTCAAGGGAACATTCGGAAAGGCGCTTTCCACTCTGTTCGCGGTATTTATTATTCTTGCGCTGGGCTTTATGGGAAATATGGTTCAGTCCAATTCTATCGGAGCAGCGTTTGTGGAAGCATTTCAGGTATTCCATGTGGAACTTTCACCGGTGATCGTCGGCATTGTCGTCGCAGTGATCGCAGCGGTGATCTTCCTTGGAGGAACAAAGAGTCTGGCAACGGTAGTTGAGAAGATCGTTCCGATCATGGCCGGCGTCTATATCGTCGGCAGTCTGGTCCTGATCTGCATGAACATCACGGCTCTTCCGGCAGCGTTCCTTTCCATTATCGAGGGCGCGTTTGCGCCGGAAGCAGTTCTCGGCGCAGGCGCTGGAATCACGGTGCGTGAGGCGATCCGCTATGGTGTTGCCCGCGGCCTCTTCTCAAACGAGGCAGGTATGGGATCCACCCCGCATGCCCACGCGAGAGCGAAGGCGGAATCTCCACATCATCAGGGGCTCTGTGCAATGGTCAGCGTGTTCATCGACACATTTATCGTCCTGAACCTGACGGTATTCTCTGTCCTCACAACAGGCGTTATGAGCACAGGAAAGGACGGCACCGCGCTCACTCAGGCGGCATTCATGAAGGGATTCGGCAGCGCGGGGATCATCTTCGTTGCAGTCTGCCTGTTCTTCTTCGCGTTCTCCACGATCTTAAGCTGGCATTTCTTCGGACTTGTGAATGTGAAGTATTTATTCGGCGAGAAGGCATCAAAGCTCTACTCCCTGATCGTTGTTGTCTGCATCGTGATCGGTTCCTGCCTGAAGCTGGAGCTTGTATGGTCCTTAGCGGACTTCTTCAACGGGCTTATGGTCATTCCGAATGTTCTGGCGCTTCTGGCGCTCAGCGGACTGGTAGCGCGGGCTTCGAAGGAGAGATAGGAAGTCCTGGCGTGAGCTGGATGGGAATACATATATAATAAATAGGATAGAATGGCGGCAGAACATGTATTGTGGGCATGGGCTGCCGCCTTTTGTTGTTTACGCGGAGCATGGGGAAGGAAGCTGTGAGGCGGATATTGGAGATCAGACAAATTTTTCATGGCTGACCAGGTAAAAAATGAGGGTCTGAATTTGTGGAGAATGCCGATTGACAGGGCGAAGGAATTTCGATATAGTACGGGTATCTGAAATCGTTCTGGGAGGTCTGTCCCGGAAAGCAGATAGTTCATGATGCGGGAAAGCATCGTCCTGGCGGCGGATCGCTGCAGGCCTCAGTGAGAAGATAAGATGGAAAGAAGTAAAGGACAGGCAGAAGGGTATTTTATGACAGCGGAGAGCAAAAAGTCTGGTATTGAAACGTGGGGATCTGCCGGAGAGGGGATGAAGTATGATGGTGTTACTGTGCGCGGGTAGGGATTTTCTGAACTGAAAATTCCGTACAATACAGTGGCGGTAGTGGATTTTTCCGATTTGGAATGCGAAGCATCAGCAAAATCAGTTGCTGTTTGCGCAAGGCGTGAACAGTAACTGCGAATTGATCAAAAGCGGTCGGAATGATAAGAAACAGTTGACTTTTTACATGGATTATATTATGATTAACAGGTACAGAACATTTGTTCGCATACGGCACTCCGCTTTCGTGGACGTGAAGTATGTGAAGAAATATGCGGATTGAAAAATCAGTGATTATTGGATGTCCGGGGACGCGGGGAACGCTGCGGGGCCGGATCTTGGAGGAAGAATATGAATAAAGATGATAAATTAAAAGCCCTTGACGCGGCTCTCACACAGATTGAAAAAGCTTACGGAAAAGGCTCCGTTATGAAGCTCGGTGATTCCGGTGCGAATATGAATATCGAGACGGTTCCGACGGGTTCCTTAAGCCTTGATATTGCTCTCGGACTTGGCGGCCTTCCGAAAGGACGTGTCGTTGAGATCTACGGACCGGAGTCCAGTGGTAAAACAACGGTCGCTCTCCATATGGTAGCGGAAGTCCAGAAGCGCGGCGGGATCGCCGGATTTATCGACGCTGAACACGCTCTCGATCCGGTATACGCGAAGAATATCGGAGTTGATATCGACAATCTCTATATCTCCCAGCCGGATAACGGCGAGCAGGCCTTAGAGATCACAGAGACGATGGTGCGTTCCGGTGCCGTTGATATCGTGATCGTGGACTCTGTAGCGGCACTTGTTCCGAAGGCGGAGATCGACGGCGATATGGGTGACTCCCACGTCGGCTTACAGGCCCGCCTGATGTCCCAGGCCTTAAGAAAACTGACCGCCATCATCAGCAAGACAAACTGTATCGTGATCTTTATCAACCAGCTCCGTGAGAAGGTCGGCGTTATGTTCGGAAACCCGGAGACGACCACTGGTGGACGCGCCCTTAAGTTCTATTCTTCCGTTCGTCTTGACGTAAGAAGAACCGAGTCCTTAAAGCAGAGCGGCGAGGTGATCGGAAACCACGTCCGCGTAAAAGTTGTAAAGAATAAGATCGCTCCGCCATTTAAAGAGGCTGAGTTTGATATTATGTTCGGAAAGGGAATCTCCCGCGAGGGCGATGTTCTTGATCTGGCTGCTGACGCAAATATCGTCGAGAAGAGCGGTTCCTGGTACGCGTATAAGGGAGCGAAGATCGGTCAGGGACGCGAGAACGCGAAGACCTACCTTGCGCAGAATCCGCTGATCTGCGAGGAGATCGAGAACCAGGTGAGGGAGCTTCACGGACTGGAAGCGCAGCATGTTGCCCCGGGTGAGGCAGCTGCGGCACCGGCGGTTAATGAGGCTGAGGAAGCTGACGAGTAATAAAAATAATGATGAAAAAGAGAACTGTCTGGCGGGTACGGCACTTTAGAAAGAAGCTTGAGACAGGAAGGCAGTTCTGACAGGAAAGCATAGATGAAAGAATGGCAGCAGGAAGAGCACCGGGAGCAGAAAATGTATGCCGGTGCGGATGGAGACGCGGTTCCGGAGGAGTTCCGGGAGGCGCGGAACAAAGGTCTCTACTATCTTCAGTTTTCCGGAAAAACAGAAAATGAAATGCGCAAGAAGCTGGCGGAACAGGGGTTTTCGCCAGCCTCTGTTGAAGATGCGCTTCTTTTTCTGAAACACTACCGGTATCTGGACGATGAGGACTACGCGAGGCGGTATGTGGAGAAAAACGACCACAAAAAGAGCATCCGCCAGATGAAATTTGACCTCCGCCAGAAAGGTGTCAGCGACGATCTGGTGGAGATGGTCTTTGAGGATATGGAGGTGGACGAGTCTGCCCAGATCCTCGGACTTTTGAGAAAGAAAAATTACGACCCGGAAGAACCGGATCCCGCGAAACGCCAGAAGATCTACGCATTTCTGGCGCGAAAAGGTTTTTCCTACGACGCGATCAACAGTGCGATGAAGCAGTGGGAATAGAGCTGTTTCCGGCCCCAAAGGACAGGATATGACAGGCTTCGTGGGGATGCACAGAAGTACCCGGAATGAGGGCATTATACTTGACATAATGCATAAAACAGTTTAAAATTGAAGTGTTGTAATTAGTACAATGAAAACTAAATAAAGGAGGTGCTCCTGTGTCACCAATAATCAGCGTTATTATAACAGCAATTATTGTGGCTCCTATTACCTGGGTCGTGGCTGTCGCTTACCGCAAGAACAGTTATGAAAGCAAGATCGGTAGCGCAGAGGAAAAATCCAGAGAAATAATAGATGAAGCATTGAAGGTCGCCGAGACGAAGAAGAAAGAAGCTCTCCTGGAAGCGAAGGAAGAGAATTTAAAAGCGAAAAATGAGCTTGAAAAGGAAACCAGAGAACGGAGAGCCGAGATCCAGCGTTATGAGCGCCGCGTACTGAGCAAAGAGGAAAACCTCGACAAAAAATCTGAGGCAATGGAGAGAAAAGAATCCAGTCTTGCCGCGAAGGAAGAGACTTTAAGAAAGCGTTCTTCCGAGGTCGAGGAATTATTTGCTAAGGAGCAGGAAGAACTGGAGAAGATCTCCGGACTTACCAGCGAGCAGGCGAAGGAATATCTTCTGAAATCCGTAGAGGAAGATGTAAAACACGACACCGCAAAGCTCATCAAGGAATTAGAAGCCAAAGCAAAGGAAGAAGCTGACAAGAAAGCCAAAGAATATGTGGTTACCGCCATCCAGAGATGTGCAGCTGACCATGTGGCTGAGACTACAGTTTCTGTCGTTCAGCTCCCGAGCGATGAGATGAAGGGCCGCATCATTGGACGTGAGGGACGTAATATCCGTACTCTCGAGACAATGACAGGTGTGGAACTCATTATCGATGATACACCGGAAGCTGTCGTATTATCCGGTTTTGATCCGGTAAGACGTGAAGTTGCAAGAATTGCTCTTGAAAGACTGATCGTGGATGGACGTATCCATCCGGCGAGAATCGAAGAGATGGTGGAGAAAGCGCAGAAGGAAGTTGAAAACATGATGCGCGAGGAAGGTGAAGCCGCAATCCTTGAGGTCGGCATTCACAATATCCATCCGGAGCTCGTCAAGCTCCTCGGCAAGATGAAATTCAGAACCAGCTATGGTCAGAATGCATTGAAGCATTCCATCGAGGTCGCACAGTTATCCGGTTTACTGGCAGCCGAAATTGGTGTTGACGTCAGAATGGCAAAGCGTGCCGGCTTATTACATGACATTGGAAAATCCGTTGACCATGAGATGGAAGGTTCCCATGTACAGCTCGGATCGGAACTCTGTAAGAAATACAAAGAGTCCCCGATCGTTATCAATGCTGTGGAATCCCACCATGGCGATGCTGAGCCGACGAGCCTTATTTCCTGCATCGTTCAGGCAGCAGATACGATCTCCGCTGCAAGACCGGGTGCAAGAAGAGAAACGTTGGAGACATACACGAACCGCTTAAAGCAGCTTGAGGATATCACAAACTCCTTCAAGGGAGTAGACAAGTCCTTTGCGATCCAGGCGGGACGCGAAGTGCGCATTATGGTAGTACCGGAGCAGATCAGCGATGACGATATGGTTCTTCTCGCAAGAGATATATCCAAGAAGATCGAAGAGAGCCTGGAGTATCCGGGACAGATCAAAGTCAACGTGATCCGCGAGTCCAGAGTTACCGATTACGCGAAATAAAAATGAAAGCCGTTGCTGTGCAGAGAGAATCTGTATGGCAGCGGTTTTTTTAACAGGAAATTTAGAAGTCTCTGTGCTGCCGAAGCTTTTGCAATATGAGCAAAGATTGGTCTGCTGCAGATGAGAGATAACAGAGAATATAAAACGGGAGGTAATATTGATATGGCAAAGATTGGTTTTATCGGAATGGGAAACATGGGAACCGCTATCATGCGGGGACTTTTAAAGATATATAAGCCGGAAGAGCTGCTTTTCACAAGCGCCCATGAGGCGAAGATGCAGAAAATTACGGAGGAGACAGGTGTTGCCCATGTCTCAACAGCAACGGACTGCGCAGAGCAGGTAAAATACCTGGTGCTGGCAGTAAAGCCGCAGGTACTTCCGACAGTTTTTAAGGAATTAAACGGAAAGATCAGGAAAGATCAGGTTGTGATCTCCATCGCGGCTGGATATGCGATCGCGGATCTCCAGGCAGGTCTCGGAGACAGTGCGAGAATCGTCCGCTCCATGCCGAATACACCGGCTATGGTCGGCGAGGGAATGTCCGGGGTGAGCTACGATGAGGCGCTGTTTACCGATGAGGAAAAGGATGTCATCGACGGATTCTTTACTTCCTTCGGAAAGATGGAGAAAGTGGATGAGAAGCTGATGGATGTTGTTGGAAGCGCCAGCGGCTGCTCCCCGGCCTATGTATACATGTTTATCGAGGCGCTGGCTGACGGCTGCGTAAAGAACGGACTCCCGCGCCAGGCCGCTTACAAGATGGTTGCCCAGGCCGTTTTAGGAAGCGCGAAGATGGTCCTTGAGACAGGAAAACATCCGGGCGAATTAAAGGATATGGTATGCTCACCGGGAGGAACCACTATCGAGGGACTTGCTGCCCTTGAGGAGAACGGATTCCGCGGTGCGATCATTAAGGCGTGTGATGCAAACTTTGAGAAGAATAAAAAGTTAAAAGGCTGATAATTACGTGGAAGACACGGAAATTTCCGTAGCAGTGTGAAAAATGTAAAAAAATAAGTTCTGAGCAGAGGAAAATACTGCAGGGTAATTCCGCAGAATAGAAAATCTGAGAGGAATTGTTTAGAATGTCTGTTAAGGCAGTTAACAGATACATTCATGAAAGGAAAAGACTTTAGTATGGAAAAAACAACTCGTTTAAAACGTGATCTTGCCTACACCGGAACGATCTTAAAGATCTACCGGGATACCGTTGTCGCGAACGGAATCGAGGAAGAGTATGACTATATCCACCACGATGGCGCGGCAGCCGTTCTACCGGTGACAAAGGATGGAAAGATCCTCATGGTGCGTCAGTACCGGAACGCCTTAGACCGGTTCACGCTGGAAATTCCGGCAGGAAAACTTGATGCGCCGGATGAGCCGAAGATCGAGTGCGCGGCGAGAGAACTTGAGGAGGAGACAGGATTCCGCAGCGAAACCCTGGAATTCCTGATGACAGTCAACACGACAGTGGCTTTCTGCGATGAGCAGATCGGTGTCTATATCGCAAAAGACCTGATCCCGTCAAAGCAGCATCTCGATGCGGATGAGAGTATTGATGTGGAAGAGTGGGAAGTAAAGGATCTTCTTGATATGATCTACACCGGCAAGATGACAGACGCGAAGACGATTGCGGCAATCCTTGCGTACGCTCAGAGAGAGGGAATTCGATAGAAAAAACGGCAGAAGCTAGTAACCGGAAAGTGTCAGTGAGGATAGGGCTGGCTGCCTGCCTGTGGAAAGATTGCTGCAATTAGAAAAAATCCTGGTAACTGCTCAGTAGGTCTGCGCACTTGCTGCGCTGACCGTAAGAAAACATAGGCTGGAAGGC
>ERZ773218.2923-NODE-2923-length-12131-cov-11.001905_pt1 | contig 12131 bp, 8 predicted proteins | sample MGYA00580527_ERZ773218 | MGnify/ENA primary metagenome ERZ773218 (study PRJEB29015, sample SAMEA2737763) | human gut metagenome | biome: human gut; feature: human-associated habitat; material: faeces | place: China | collected 2012 ...
GATTGCGCGTTCGTTGTGGCCAGACCGATCGACAGCGAGATCGACGCCTCGTATGCGATGAACATGAGTCCGCCTGCGATGAGGTACTTGCGTGGCGCTTCGCGGATTGGTTTCGGACGGCGCACGATGAGCAGGAGCATGCCGCCGACAGTGTAGATGAGCGCCGAACCGAGCGTGGCTCCGAACGATTCGGAGACCAGTCGCACGAGGCCGGCCATGAAGCCCCACAGGACGATTGCGAACAAGCCGATGAGTGTCGCCGCGTGTGATATGGCATGACCGAGTAGCGGATTGCAGGAGTTGCCGGTGGGGTGGTTTGCGCCGGAATCGGAGGGGGACTTCTGGTTCGTGTTCACGGGCTCCAGCCTACCCATCGCCCTCCACGAGTGTCCGATTCTGCAGAATCGGACACTCCTGCAACCTGCGATGTCGCGAACCCGATTACCCCCGGAACCGCGCCAACAGCAGAGTCAACCACCCCATCCGACGCTGCCACACCAGCCGTATCGGCAGCCAAGTCCATGCGTCCCGCACCCCCACAGCCCACGCGTCCCGCACCCCCACAGCCCGCCGACGCGCGCACGTCGCCCATGACCAAATCATCCAACGTCACGCCGAACATGTCGCAAAGCATCAGCAGCTTGTCCATTTCGGGGCATTCCTTCTCGGACTCCCATTTCGAAATTGCCTGCCGGGAAACGCCCATCAGCATTGCCAGCTGTTCCTGTGTCATGTTGCGCGAACCGCGCAGATACTGCAGATTCTCTTTGAAACTCATGTCCGGCCTTTCGTAGAGTTTCCATATCGCCTCGGCTTGCGATTATTGGCGATTGCCAAGCAACAGCTTGTCATAAACGTCGCGTTCCACGCCACCATCTTTCGGTTGCATTGCGATTCGCAACCAAATTTTGCGACGCAACCGACAGCTGCGCGGCGCGAAGTTGACTTCACGGGTCTTTTACGGCAATAGAAAAACCCTTGGAATTCCAACGATTCCAAGGGTTTCGAATGGAGCGGATGACGGGAGTCGAACCCGCCTTTAAAGCTTGGGAAGCTTTCGTTCTACCGATGAACTACATCCGCAAGGTGTGCCTTTTGGGCACGAGCCATTAGTCTAGCACGCCATTCCCGCTATATGTGGCAGATTGTCCGGTTCCGCAAAATCGATTTGCGCTATATGTGGCAGTTCTCCGCGGGCAAGAGCTGTTAGAGGGTACGAAATCGAAGGTATGGGGGCATCTTCGCGAAGGAAAGTGCCACATATAGCGGAAATCACTTTCTCGGCAGTCTCTTATCTGCCACATATAGCGATTTTGGGAGTCGTCAGCACAGCAAGTATGCGTCCGCAGCAACATCAGTACCGGAAAAGGCTGAAAGCCGGGGCAGGAACCAGCGGCGCGGGAGGCTGTGCGGGCGTCAGCGCGATCCTCTTCTGCGCATGGGGCGTTGCGAATAGTCGCGCGAATATCCACCGGTCGAACCCGCCGAACCCGCCGGACCCGAACCGTACGAATCGTAAGCGGAACCATACTGCGAGCCGAACTGCGGCCCGTCATAACCGCCCTGTCGAATGTCGATCGCGGCAACGCCGGTCGTTGCGTATCCGCCGGCCAGGTAGCCCGACTGCGCGCCCTGCTGCCGCATCTCCTGACCCATCTGCATGAGCCGCGCAATGCGGTCCTGAATCGGCGGATGCGTGGAAAACAGGCGCGAGAAGCCCTCCGCGGAGAACGGACTGGCGATCATCATCGCAGCCACCGACTGCGTGCCGGCGGTCTTCTCCATCGGCATCGCGGCTGCGCCGCCGGAAATCTTGCTCAACGCGGAAGCGAGCGCTTCCGGATCCTCCGTCAACTTGGAACCGTCTTCGTCGGCGTCGTATTCGCGTGTGCGGGAGATTGCCATCTGTATCAGCGACGCTGCGATCGGCGCCAGAATCGTGCTCAGCAGCACACCCAGCAATCCCAAGCCGCCGGACGCCGAATCGTCGCGGTCGTCACGCGAACGGCCGCCGCCGAAATACATGAGCGAGTAGCCGAGGTACGAGATGACGGTGGCCATGGCGGAGGCGATTGCGGACGTCAGAATGTCGTGGTTGTAGACGTGCATGAGTTCGTGTCCGAGCACGCCGCGAATCTCACGTTCGTTAAGCGTCTGTAGGATGCCTTGCGTGCAGCAGACCGCCGCGTGTCGTTCGTTGCGCCCCGTCGCGAACGCGTTGGGGCTCATGGTGGGGGCGATGTAGATGCGCGGCATCGGCTTGCCTGCCTTCGCCGATAGCTCGCGGACGATCTTGTATAGTACGGGGGCTTCCCGCTCGCTCACCTGTCGAGCGTGCATGCTGGCGATCGCCAGTTTGTCGGAAAACCAGTAGGAGACGAACGTGGAGCCCAGGCCGATGAGAATGTAGTAGCCGAGCGTGCTTTGACTGGCGCCGGTCGCCCACCAGATGAGCATGATGACGCCCCACATCAACGCGAACAAAAGCGTTGTTTTCAAGCCATTGCAATGGCCGTGCACCTGCAATTTGCCGTTCATGGCCACCAGCCTAGGAATTCAGGCTGGGATTTTGCTGTATACAAGCTGAAGGGTGGATTTGCAACATCTAGAAACATGCCACGCAACGACGCTACAGCATCGGCCATAGACCTATCTGCGGCACGGCGAGAGTCACCCCAACTTGAAACGTATTACCCCCGCATATCCCCCGAATGCACTGCGTCGAGCGTGCCGATCAGGCTGGTCAGCAAATCGTTGCGGCCGCACGCGTTCGTCAGCACCGCCAGCACGTACGTGCCCGACTGCGACATCACCAGTCCGGCATCGTTCAGCGCGCACAAACCGCCTTCGCCGTTGATCCATCCGGCCTTCGTGTACACGGTGTCCGCATCGCCAAGGGCCGCGTGGATGCAGGAGTTCAGCGAATTCGTCATGTCTCCGGACAGCCATTGCAGCGATTCGGGCGTGATGTTCTGCACCCCCGCCGTTTGCCCAGCGAACAGGAAACCGTATCCGGCGGTCCACAGTTTGGCCATGTCGCGCGCGGAGGTGAACAGGTACCCGCCGCGATCACCCATTCTGGAAGCCGCGCCCGCCTGTTCGGCCCACGTGTTGAAGCAGTCGAGGCCATACGTTTTGTACAGCCAGTCGTAAGACGCGTTGTCGGAATTGCGCAGGACGGCGTCGACCTTCTGGTGGACGGTGGCGGACTGCGCGTCAGCGGATTGGGCCACGCTGTTCAGGTCGACGGTGCCCGTTGAGAACAGCGATATCAGGTATGGCGCCTCCGCCGACGAGGCCGAATAGATCTGTGCATCGGCGTTGTATGCGATCGTGCGGCCGGTCGTGATGTCGGCGAGCACGAATGATGCGGTATATCCGTCGGCTTCGAAAGTGGCGATTTGAGACTGCACGGCGGCCTGCGAATCGGCGCTTAGCGTGAAGCCCTGCGTTGTGATCGTGGCGCTGCCCTCGACTGCGGAAATGCCGTCCAGCGCGACCTGCGTCGGCGACGAGACGGCTTGTGTCTGCGATTGCGGCGCGCTGTTTTGCTTAAGCGCGCCCGACGTGGAGGACGTTTCCGAAGACGTTCCCGAGGACGCCGCTGCGTGGGCTTCCTCTTCGAGATGCACATCGACAAGACCCACGCCCATGGCGAAGCCGATCAGGCAGGCGATCAACAGGCCCACGACGGACACGGAACAGCAGTACAGTGCCTTGCGCTTGACGTGTTTTCCAAAGTTCATGCCGACTTCACAACCTTAGATTTCAATGCCCGCATCCGTTTGCGATGATATTGCGCACCGCGTTTCACTGGGGTCAGCCTAGCGCATGGACCCGAACTTCGGGGGTAATAGGTCAAAACGACCGCGTATATCCGATTCTGGAGAAACGGGCGGTTGCGCGATCGAAAACGCACGCTACGCGACCAGTCCGCCGAAAATCGACCACTAAAGCGGCAAAAACTAACGCCCTGCACGTCCGATTCAGAGGAATCGGACGTGCAGGGCGTTACTAGATTGCGTTAAAAGGCTTGGAGTTAGGGTGTCAGGAAGTCAGCACTCCCACCCTAATTCCAGCCGGCCCGATTCAGGCATGCGCCAGCGCGCGCATCTGCTCCGGGTCGATGACCTTCTTGTGCTCGCGGCCTTCCTTCGCGCCTTCGGCACGTTCGAACGCGTCGACCTTCTTCCAGCCGGCGAAGTCGATCGGCTTGACACCGCGGGAAGCCAGCAGACGGTCGATGGATTCCGGATCGCGGTCAGCGGCCACGCGACCGCCTTCGGCGGCCTTGGACAGGTCCTCGAGCATGTTGGTGACGATGAGCAGCGCGTCGGACTTGGTGGATCCGATCAGGCCGACCGGACCACGCTTGGCCCAACCGGTGGCGTACAGACGCTCACGCACCTGCGCGCCCTCGCCGGAGGCCTCCGTGGTGATGCGGCCGTCGCCGTTCGCGTTGGCCAGGTGCGCGCGACGCTCGTCGTACGCGATGCCCGGCGCGGTGGCCGGCTTGTAGCCGATCGCATGGTACACGGCCTGCACCGGGTACTCTTCGAATTCGCCGGTGCGAGTCATCTTGCCGTCCGCGGAAGTCGTCGTCTTCTCCACGCGAATCGCCTTGACCTTGCCGTCCTCGCCCAGCACTTCGACCGGAGCGAAATTGAAGTGGATGTAGTACTTGCGATCCGCCGGGTTGCCTTCGAAATCGGTGTCGCCGTCGTCTTCCATGTCCTCGGCCATCTCGCGGATGGTGAACAGCTCCTCGACCATCTGACGGGTCAGCTTGTCCTTGCCGGCCTCCTCGATAGTGTCGTCGTCCAGATCGAAGTCGTCTTCGTTGATGATCAGCTGCACGCCCGGCAGCTTCTCCATTTCGCGCAGCTCCTGCACGGAGAACTTGGCCTGGGCCACGCCACGGCGGATGAACAGGTGCAGGGTCTTCGCCTTGTTGGCCTTGATGCCCTCGTACACGTTGTCCGGAATGTCGGTTTTGGCCTTGAGATCGTCGGCGTTGCGCATGAGCTCGCGCGCCACGTCCATGGCCACGTTGCCGCCGCCGATCACAGCGACTTCCTCGGCATCGAGCGGCCATTCGCGGGCGCCGGTCGGGTAACCGTCGTACCATTCCACGAACTTGGCGGCACCGTACACGCCGTCCAAGTCGGCGCCCGGCAGGCCGAGCGGCTTGTCTTCGACGGCACCAGTGGCGAACAGCACCGCGTCGTAACGTTCCAGCAGCTCGTCAAGCGTCACGTCCTTGCCGAATTCCACGTCGCAGTACAGGTGGATGTCCGGGTTGTCGAGCGTCTTCTCGAGAGCGGATGCGATGAATTTGATGGAAGGGTGGTCGGGGGCCACGCCGTAGCGCACCAGGCCGAACGGCACCGGCAGCTTTTCGAACAGGTCGATGCGGGCCTTGGTGCCCAGTCCCAGCTCTTCGCCGAGCTTGCCCAGCTGGCGCAGGAAAATATCGGAAGAGTAGACGCCTGCGGGGCCGGCGCCGATTACAGCAATACGAAGTTCGTTGGTTTCGCTCATATGTTCCAGCCTAATATATTCCCTGCATTTCCAACAGGGGGCATACGGCACTTTCTTGCGATTCCCTTACTTGCCTCGCAACGCGCAGCCCGGCCCATGTGCCGGCGCAGGAGAACGTACAATCGCAGAAGATCACAATCGGTCCCTCACTAAAGAAGGTCCTTATCGTAAGAGGGTGGGCATATGCGCATTCACATCACGTATACCGGCGGCACCATCGGTATGGTCGAGTCACCGAACGGTCTGGTTCCGGGCGCCGATATGCGCGGCTGGCTGCGCCGGCTGATTGAGGACGCGCATCTGGCCCCGAGCTTGTTCTCGTTCACCGAGCTGGACCCGCTGATCGATTCGTCGAACGCGACGCCCGACAATTGGCAGACGATGGCGGACGACCTGCGCGCGCACCGCGATGACGCCGATGCATTTGTGGTGTTGCACGGCACCGATACGATGAGCTATTCGAGTGCCGCGCTGTCTTACGCGCTGACCGGTTTCGGCAAGCCTGTGATTTTCACGGGGTCGCAGCATCCGCTCGGCAAAATCGAATCGGACGCCACCGCGAACGTCACGGGTGCGCTGAACGCCGCGATGAGCGGACGTTTTCATGGCGTCGGCCTGTTCTTCGGCCATCATCTGTTCGCCGGCAACCGTGTGAGCAAATCGTCAAGCTGGGCGTTCGAAGGGTTTTCGGCGCCGTCCACCGGCCCGCTGGCACGTACCGGCACGCCGTGGCATTGGTATGCGGGTGATTCGGCCGGCTCCAGTTGCGGTTGGGCGTCGCCGCTGCCCTACTCCCGTCACGATGTGGCCGTGATCGACATGGCTCCCGGCATTTCCGCCGCGCGATTGGCCGCGATGCTCGACCCTCGTCCGGAAGCGGTGCTGTTGCGCGCGTACGGCGTTGGCAATGTGCCGAGCGACGAGCCAGGACTGACCGACGTGATCGCCGACGTGCTGCATGACGGCGTGCCTGTCGTCATCGCATCGCAATGCCAGCAGGCGGAAGTGCTGCTCGGCCATTACGAGACGGGCGACGCGATTGCCCGCGCCGGTGCGATCGGATCGGGCGACATGACGCTGGAAGCCGCATACGCGAAGATCATGTTCCTGCTGTCGCAGGGCGTGGACGCGGCCGATTTCGGCATGTGGATGCGCCGGAACATCGCTGGCGAAATCTCGCCCAGCTCGATGTAGCACGGCGCAACGCGGTTCAGCCTCCGCACGGCTCGTCGCCGCAACCGGCGCTACTCGCGGTCGAGCAGGGCGGTGAGCGCCCACAGGATGCTGACCACGTCGATCGCTTCCTGCATGAACGCGCCGACGACCACCGGAATGAGGTTGAACGCGGCCGCGACCATGCCGATAATCGCCAATCCAAGGCCGACCAGCACCGCCTGCAGCATCACTTTCTTCGTGCGGCGGGCGATGGCGATGGCGCGCGGCACGGAGGCGATGTCGTCGTTCATGATGACCACCTGCGCCGATTCGGACGCGGCGGTGGACGTGCCGTCGGTCATGGCCATACCGATGTCCGCAACCGCCAGTACAGGGGCATCGTTCACGCCGTCGCCGACCATCATCGTCACCTGTCGGGTCATGGATTCGCCGACCACGCGCTGTACGACCTTGTCCCACGCCGGCTGGTTTTGGTGCGCGTCTTCCGTGGCGTTCTTGACGGCCGCGACCTTGCCTTCGGGGAAGAGTTCGGATTGCACGTCGTCGATGCCGACCTCGCCCGCGATGATGCGTGCGGAAGCCTCCTTGTCGCCGGTGAGCATGGACAGTTTCTTCACGCCGAGCCGGTGCAGTTTTTCGAGGGACGCCTTGGCGTTTTCGCGCGGCACGTCACGCAGCACAATACGTGCGGCGAGCTTGCCGTCGATCGCCACGTATGCGGCCATTTCGTCCGGTTCGAGAGGTGCGAACAACGAATTCACCTCCGGCTTCTTGGAAGCACCGGCAGCGGTACCGGTCGCCGAATCGCCAACCGCGCTATCGGCCACAGCACCAGCCGCAGTACCGGCCGCCACCCCTGCGCCCAGCACATGCGTGAAGCCGGCCTCGTCGGCCGTCACGTACGCGAAACGACCCACGCGCACGGCATGCCCGTTCACCTCGCCGGACACACCCTTGCCCGACTGTTCCTCGATGTTCTTCACCACGGGGTAATCGCGTCCATGCCCCGGCAAATCGCGTTCGGCGCACAGCCGCTGCCCGTTCTCATAGCGCGCGTACAGTTCCTGCATGGCCTTCTGCCCGGCCGCCGCGATGCCCTTCGACAGAATGTGCACCGAGTAGCCTTCCACCACGCCGGCCATCATCAGAATGTGGTTCTCGTCGTACGGCGAGCTGTTTTCGAACGGCTTCTCGACGCGCACGACCTGCGGCTGCTTGACGGTAAGCGTGCCGGTTTTGTCGAAGAAGATATGCGATACGCGGCCCAAGTTTTCCAGCACGTCCTGCGCTTTGATAAGAATGCCCGCCTTGGCAAGGCGACCGGTGCCGGCCACGTACGCGACGGGAGCGGCGATCAGCAGCGGGCAGGGCGTGGCCAAAACCAGCACCTGCGCGAATCGCAATGGCGTGCCTGCGACGGCCCACGCGATGCCGGCGATCGCCAGCGAAAGAATGGTGAACGGCACCGCCAGCACATCGGCGGTTTTGACGACGGTCGGGCGCGATTCCTGCGCCGACGACACCAGTTCGAGGATCTTCTGATACTGCGAATCTTGCGCCAATTGCGTGGCACGCATCGTCAGCGCGGTCGATCCGTTGACCGCCCCCGACAGCACGCGCGCGCCCGCATACACTTCGCGCGGCACCGGCTCGCCGTTGATATTGCTCAGATCCAACGTGGCGACGCCCGACAGCAGTTCGCCGTCGACCGGCACCGTTTCGCCCGGCAGCACGAGGATCACGTCGCCAAGCTTGACCTGGTCGACCGGAACGGTTTCGAAATGCTCGCCGGCCGCGTCGTAAGGCTTGGTACCAGGTTTGTCCGATTCACCAGAAACGGACACATAAGCAGCGGAACCGCCAACACCGGAATCACCAGCCCCGGCAACCTTGCGGAACCCACCCTCCGTCACGTCCGCCGCATGCTCGCCACCGGTCGTATGCACATGACCGCGCACGCCCGGCAAGGTCACCACATGAGCGGTCCGCGGTGCTGCATCAACCAGCGCGGTCAGGTTGCTTTCCGCCTTCGACTGTGCGAATTCCTCAATCGCCTCGCCGGAGGAAATCATCAGCACCACGGCCCACGCAGCCCAGTATTCCTGCACCGCCACCGTCGACGCGATCGCAATAACCGCAAGCAGATCCACACCGACGTGACCGTGCCGCAAATCGTCAATCATGCCGATCACAGTCACCACAATCGTGTACACGACCAGCGCGATCACGATCCACTGCCCGACACCCGGATTGAACGGTCCGAAAGTCAGCGAGACGCCCGCAGCCTCCCACGGACGCCACGAACCCAGCAATGCCAACGGAATCGCGGCAATGATGGCGATCGGCAGCAGCGGAACTTCTTTGCAAATGGAAATGATTCTACGCATGAGAATCTCCTTACGCTCGTATCGGACGCCTTGTTAACCCATCGGCGCCCCGCCTGCGCGGACCATCGATACACGGCGTAAAAAGATATTTCCAGCATAACAGAGCATTGCGATTGCCGCGGTCGTTTGCGTGTGCTTCCGTTCGTCGCGCGCGTTCCGCGCATACGAAAAGGGCCGTGCGATTGCTCGCACAGCCCTTGTTTTCCGCCGTTTTTCGGCTTGTTCAGCGTTTTCCGCGATTACGCGGATTGCGGTTGCGGCTTCGCCGTCAGCCTATCGGGTGGCAGCCACCCGTATCGCTGTCGGCATGAACGCCGCACACCGTACGTTGCCGTACGATGCCGCGCATCCGGCTTTACCACAGACCGAACGGATCGAACAGGCCACCGCCGTCGCCGTTGTTGCCGTTACCGCCATTCTGGCCGTTCTGGCTGCCGCCATTCTGGCCGTTGCCGTTATCGTCGTTGCCGTTGTTCTGCTGACGCTGTTCCTGCTTGTTGGAGGAGTTCGTCTTGGTCTCTTCCTGGTCGAGCGTCACTTCGAGATCCATGGTGTTGCCGCCGCGCACAACGGTCAGCTTCACCTTGTCTCCCATGGCGGAGGCGCGCACGTAACCGAGCAGCGAGTAGTTGTTGTTCACTGCCTTTCCGTTGAACGCCACGATGGAGTCGCCGGCCTTCACGCCGGCCTTGGACGCCGGGCCACCGTCGGTCACGGCCTGCACCTGGGCGCAGCCGCGGGTCACACCGTCCGCTTCCACCGAGGAGCTCTTGATGGTGATGCCAAGCACCACATGCTTCACGGAACCGTTGTCGATGATCTCGTTGGTCACACGCTTGACGAGGTTCGACGGAATGGCGAAGCCGATGCCGATGGAACCTGCCGTGCCGGACGAGCTTGCGGTGGAGGCGATGGACGAGTTGATGCCGATCACCTGGCCGGCCGCATTAAAGGTCGGACCGCCGGAGTTGCCCGGGTTGATGGCCGCGTCGATCTGCACGGCGTTGGTGACGATGGCGTTGTTGTCGTCATCGGTCACGGTCACCGGGCGGTTGAGCGCGGACACGATGCCGGTGGTGGCGGTGTCGTCGTAGCCGAGCGGATTGCCGATCGCCATGACGGCCTCGCCGACGGCGAGATTGTCGGAATCGGCGAATTCCGCGACTTTCAGATCGCTCGGCGGATTGTCGAGCTTGATCACGGCCAAATCGGTGGTGGTGTCGGTGCCGACCACCTTCGCGGAATAGACGGCGCCGCTGGCGAGCGTCACCTGAATCTGCTGCGCGCCGGAAATCACGTGGTTATTGGTGGCGATATAGCCCTTGTCGCTGATCACCACGCCGGAGCCCTTGGCTTCGCCGTCGCTGGTCGCCACGTCGATGGCCACCACGGAATCGGACACTTCCTTGGCCACCGCGGTCCAATCGACCGCCGTACCGGACTTCGCCTTGGCGGAACCGGAACCGGACGTGTTGGACTTGACGTCGGACAGCGAGCTGGAGGTCGGCACATGCACCCAACCGTTGGTGATCGCGGTGAAGCCGACGCCGAGGCACAGCGCGCCGGACACCAGTGCGGCCACAACGGCGGTGACCACATGGCTGGTCATGCCGGACTTCTGCTTGGTGACGACCGGCGTCTGGTTCGGCTGGTTCGGGAAGCCCTGCCCCGGAGCGCCGAACGGATTGCGGTTGCCCGGTCCCGCAGGGGGCATGTTCGCGCCGTACTGCGGCTGCTGCTGATTGTTCTGCTGCGCGCCGTTCTGCGCGGACGAGCCGCCAAACGGATTGCCGAACGGATTGCCATTGTTCCGCTGATTGCCGGTCGTATACGGGTTGCCGAAAGCGCCGAAGAACGGCGGACGGTTGTCCTGCGGCTGGCCCTGCTGCTGCGCGCCGTACTGCGGTTGCTGGGCGGTCTGGCCGCTGGCATCGCCAGCCGGCGGCGTCGGCACCGGACCGTACGCGCCGTATTCGGGCGCCGGACGGTACTGTTCGGTCGGCGCATCCTGCGTCGCGTTGTTGATCACCGTGCGTTCACCGGCAGCGGAAGCATAATCCGGCGTATCGTCAGCGGTATTGCCTGCCGTGCCATCCGCCGCGTCCACGGTAGGAAGGGCGGTGGTGGGCTGCTCGCCCGCGTTCGGCGCTGCAATCGGTTCGGTAACGGAAGTCTGTGCTTCGTCGGCGACGTTCTCGCTCGGCGTCTGCGGCGCGGTCTGCTGCGTGCCATCCTGCGGCTGGGCGATGTTCTGATCGCTATTATCTTCAGCCATTGTTGCTCCTTATTCGTCTCGCGGCATTCAACATGGTCAGCAATCGTGCCGCTCGAACTGCTATCTAAGAGTAAAGATACCTGCTCTGGAAGTTTCCTGAATGTTTGTTGAAAGTAGCAATCGAATCGCTTGGCAGTTTGCTCCATACGATGCCACCGTCGACCGCCGATGGCGCCACCGCGGCAATCGGCGCTATCGCATACAGTTGAGAGCATGACAAGCTTGAACGAACCACAGACCGGCGCGGTGGCGCACGAGACCTCAGCGGCCAACGCGGCAGCCGGCGCAACGCACGACGCAGCAGGCAACACGACCAGCGCGGCATCGACCGAAAACCTTATTGAGCATCCCCGCGGCGCGGAACCCGGCAAGCCCGGCCGCCGCGACGCGTTCTACTTCGAGCAGAAAACCCGCCTGCCAGATGCGGCCGATGGCAAGGGCCGCGGCGGCGCGCGCTACGGCCGCACCGGCATCATCCACACCCCCCACGGCGACATCCACACCCCGGCGTTCGTGCCGGTGGCCACGCAGGCCGCGATGAAGGCCGTGCTGCCCGAAACCATGAAGGATCTTGGCGCGCAATGCCTGCTGTCCAACGCGTTCCACCTGTACGAACGCCCCGGCGAGCAGGTGCTCGATGAGGCCGGCGGACTGGCGAAGTTCATGAACTGGAACGGCCCGACCTTCACCGATTCCGGCGGATTCCAGGTGCTGTCGCTCGGCGCGGGCTTCAAGAAGACGCTCGCCATGGA
>ERZ773218.2925-NODE-2925-length-12131-cov-3.370735_pt1 | contig 12131 bp, 8 predicted proteins | sample MGYA00580527_ERZ773218 | MGnify/ENA primary metagenome ERZ773218 (study PRJEB29015, sample SAMEA2737763) | human gut metagenome | biome: human gut; feature: human-associated habitat; material: faeces | place: China | collected 2012 ...
GCTGGAGGCTTATCGGCAGTTGGGCGTACATGTGGCCGCCGCTATCAAGATCGTGGTATTGACGGTAGATCCGGAGATGATCGTCTTCGGAGGCTCGGTGACCTCCGCCCATGAGTTGTTTGAGGAGAGCATGTATGAGGACTTGAAGGATTTCGCTTATCCGAACTCTATCAAGAACTTGAAGATACGTTTCTCTAAGCTGGAGAATCCGGGGCTATTCGGTGCCGCTTCCCTTTGTTATTAAATAAAGACGGATAATCAATTGTTTACTTAAATCTGATTCATACCATGAGACATGTATTTTGTAGGAAGATCGTTTTCCTTTTGGCCGCTTTACTGGTTGTATGTGGCATGTCGGCCCGTAAGCCGATCAAGACGTTATTAATAACGGGGCAGAATAACCATAATTGGCAGGTGAGCCACGTGGTGCTTAAACAGATATTGGAGAACTCGGGACGCTTCTCCGTGGATTTCGCGGTCTCTCCGGAGGCGGGGAAGGATATGTCCGGCTTTGTCTTGGATTTTAGTCCTTACGAGCTGGTGGTGCTGGATTATAATGGGGATGCTTGGCCGGAAGAGACAAACCTTCGTTTCTTGGAATATGTGCAAGGAGGTGGTGGTGTCGTGATCTATCATGCCGCTGATAACGCCTTCGTGAACTGGCCGGAATACAATAAGATTTGTGCCTTGGGCGGTTGGGAGAACCGGGATGAGAAAGCGGGACCCTATGTATATTGGAGCGATGGTAAGTTGATAAAGGATAGCTCGGCGGGCGTGGGTGGCTCTCATGGCAAGCAACATGAGTATGTGCTGAATGCCCGGAACCATGAGCATCCGATCATGAAGGGGCTGCCGAATAAATGGAAACATGCGCAGGATGAGTTATATGATCGTATGCGTGGCCCGGGAAATATAAAGGATTGCTTGTATACCGCTTATTCGGACAAGGAGACCGGAGGCTCCGGCTTACTGCAGCTTGGCCGTGCCCACATTCTCAAAAACCGCGTTTGCCCGACAGGGGAGAACTGCTCAGCCGTTGGCTGCGAGCGGGGTCTCCGGATCGATCCGTGACGGCAGGCGGTTGAGCTTGCAGTAGTACCTGTAAAAACGCTCTGCCAGTGATTTTTCATAAAAAATACCTCCAACATAGTTTGGGCGGAAACCCAATGCCTTTAGGCGGTGGGAGGAGCCCTGTTCGTAAAGGCGCATCATCCTTGGTTTTCGATATACTTTTGGATAATTGCCGAGGATACTTCCCCGATACTACAGGCAAAGTATCCCATCGGACCAGAATATCCTTTTCTTCCAATAGTGTTTGGCCAGGAAAGGACCGAATCTTTGCCAAAGATGATGTGTCGTTTCTTGTTTTAGTGTCTTAACAATGTTACAGACGGAATCCGTCGTGTCGTATCCGAGAAGGATATGCACGTGGTCTTTGTCGGTTTCCATTGCCACGATTTCGCAGTGATGAGCATCAGCGATGCTCTGAAGCTTTTGTTTTATGGCATCAATCCATAAGTCACCTCAATGCGCCTTGACGTTCACTATCTATATATCATATAATTGCATTAGTGAAATATCAAAGGAAGGAGGATTTACTATGGCTCAAATGTCCATCACGGCAAAAATCCAAGTAGTGGCATCTGATGAAGATAAGGCGTTACTTGATGAAACGATGTCTGTCTATCGTGAAGCGTGCAACTATGTCTCGGACTATGTGTTTCGCACACACGATTTAAAACAGTTTTCGCTCAACAAGGCTCTGTATCCTACGTTGCGCGCAGAATTCGGACTGAAATCTCAAATGACTCAGTCTGTATTCAAGACGGTCATTGCCAGATATAAGACCATCCTTGAGAATCAGAAAGAGTGGATTAAACCGTCTTTCAAGAAACCTCAGTATGACCTCGTCTGGAACAGAGATTACTCCCTGACACAAGACCGCTTTTCCATAAACACGCTCGGTGGAAGAGTGAAACTGCCTTATTTCGCGGAAGGGATGTCGAAATACTTCGACCACTCTATCTACCGGTTCGGCACTGCCAAACTGGTGAACAAACACGGGAAATACTTTCTATACATCCCTGTGACCTATGATGTGGAAGAGAGTGATCTCTCCGATATCTGTAATGTTGTAGGCATCGACCGAGGCATCAACTTCATCGTTGCGACTTACGATAGCAAGCACAAGTCCGGGTTTGTGAGAGGCCGGTCCATCAAGCAGAAGAGAGCCCACTATTCAGCACTTAGAAAAGAACTCCAGATGCGGCATACCCCGTCTTCAAGACGTAGACTCAAAAGGATCGGTCAACGAGAAAACCGTTGGATGCAGGATGTCAACCATTGTGTATCAAAGGCACTCGTTGTAAATAACCCCGCGCACACTCTCTTCGTTCTGGAAGATTTGTCCGGTATTCGTCATGCCACGGAGCGTGTCAAAACGAAGCATCGCTATGTTTCTGTATCGTGGGCTTTCTATGACCTCGAACAGAAGCTCATCTACAAGGCGAAACAGAACCAATCTTCCGTAATCAAGGTCGACCCTCGGTATACCAGCCAGTGCTGTCCCGTCTGTGGACACACAGAACAGGCAAACCGCAACAAAAAGATACATCTGTTTACCTGTAAGAACTGCGGCTACAAGTCGAACGATGACCGTATCGGCGCAATGAATCTGTATCGCATGGGAATCAACTATCTCTATGATAGTCAAGTACCTGATACAGTTGCGGCAGAGTAAACTTTGCCGCAAAGGGTGCTGTCAACCACCCTACGATGTAACGCCACTTGAGACAGCAATGCCTCTTGGGGTTAAAGGTCGGAGGAGTTATCCGTTACTACGACTGGGCAGTTACAAGCCCATGGCCTTTTGGCCGTGGGTTGTTGACTACAGCACATTCAAAGCACAAAAGCAACCTGTTTTAACGGCAATTATTTTTTATTAGTTCCAAATTTCGCATATTTTAAGCAATTGAACAAAAAATCGGAGCAAACACCTGACAGACAACAGGGAAGGGGGCGCCCCCGAAACGGAGGAATATCCATGGCACGCTTACTGATGAAAAACGCATCCCACATCGTCACCTGCGACCCCAGCGACACCGTGTACACCGACAGCAATTTGCTGATGGAGGACGGCGTCATCACCTACATCGGCCCGGAGGAACAGCAGGCGGAGGAGGTCATCGACGCCGCCGGTTGCATCGTCTATCCCGGCCTCATCAACACCCATCACCATCTGTACCAGACCTTCAGCCGTAACCTGCCTCAGGTGCAGAATCTGGAGCTGTTCGACTGGCTGAAGGCCCTGTACGAGATCTGGAAGAATCTGGACAGCCGGGTGATCTACCACAGCTCCGTCACCGGCATGGGGGAGCTGATGAAAAACGGCTGCACCACCTGCTTTGACCACCATTACGTTTTCCCCCAGGGGCAGGCGGAGGGGCTGCTGGACGCACAGTTCGCCGCCGCGGAGGATCTGGGCATCCGGATGTACGCCTCCCGTGGCAGCATGGACCTGAGCAAGAAGGACGGTGGCTTGCCGCCGGACAGCGTTGTGCAGGCCGTGGACGAGATTCTGCGGGATTGTCAGCGTGCGGTGGAGACCTACCATGATCCGTCCCGATTCTCCATGCGGATGGTGGCGCTGGCTCCCTGCTCGCCCTTCAGCGTTTCCGAGGAGCTGCTGCGGCAGTCTGCGCTTCTGGCCAGAGATCTGGGCGTGCGGCTCCATACCCACCTCTGCGAGACGAAGGACGAGGAGCGCTTCGTCCGGGAGCGGTGCGGGATGCGGCCCCTGGAATACATGGAATCCCTTGGCTGGATCGGCCCGGATGTCTGGTACGCCCACGGCATCCATTTCAACGGAGACGAGCTGCGCCGTTTGGCGGAGACCGGCACCGGCGTTGCCCACTGTCCCATCTCCAACATGAAGCTCAGCTCCGGCGTGTGCCGGGTGCCGGAAATGCTGGAATTGGGCGTTCCAGTGGGCCTTGCGGTGGACGGCAGCGCCAGCAATGACGGCTCCAATCTGTTAGAGGAGCTGCGGGTGGCCTATCTGCTCCACCGTCTCCAATCCAGTGAAAAGGCTCCCAGCGGCTACGATGTTCTGAAGATCGCCACCGTGGGCAGCGCGAAGATCCTGGGCCGGGACGACATCGGCTCTCTGGAGGTGGGGAAGGCCGGCGACCTGTTCGCCATCGACACCCGCTGCCTGGAGCTGGTGGGGGCGGATCTGGACCCGAAATCCCTGTTGGGGACCGTGGGCTGGAAAGGCCCGGTGGATTACACCGTAGTCAACGGCAAGGTCACGGTCCGCAACGGAAAACTGGTGAATCTGGACGAGGAAAAAGCTGCCCGGGAGGCCGCCGCGCTGGTGCGGGGCTACTTGGCTCGCTAAAATCCGGCCTGTCCCATCCTGCGTTGAAGCCGGGCCGTTTGGCAATTTATCCGAAAAATGAGCAGCATGCCGCACGGATTTTCCGTGCGGCATGTTTGCTGTATCCGGATCATCAGTTCCGCAAGAGCCGCTCCGCTTTTCGGACAGGGGCTGCTTGCGGAGGATTGGCAGGTTATTGGGCCGTCTGCGGCGGTTTTACAGGCGGCGGCGTGGGAGGAAAAAGTTCAAAAAGCGTACTTTGAAACCTTCACAATTATTCAAACTTTACTTTTTTTACCCGGTATGCTTGACTGAATATAGGCAATATGCCCAATCCGATAGGTGCACCTGCTATTGAACGGCATATGATCCGGACCCCTGGGAAAAACGAATGTCAATCGAATTTCAGAGGAGTTAAGAAAGGAAAAGAGGAAGTTTTGCTATGAAGATGAAACGTTTTTTGAGCCTTCTGCTGGCCGGTACGCTCGCACTGGCCCTCACCGCCTGCGGCGGCAGCGCCAAGACTGATCCGGGCACTTCCGATCAGCCCTCCGCTTCAGATGAGAACTGGACCCCCAAGGAAAATGTTACCATGATCGTATCCTATAAAGCGGGTTCCGGAACCGATAACACCGCCCGTGTGCTGGCCGCCTATGCTGAAAAGTACATCGGCAAGCCGGTCATCATTGAAAACCTGGAAGGCGGCTCCGGCTCCATTGGCTGGACGGCCCTCTCTCAGGCGGCCCCGGATGGCTACACGCTGGGCTTCATCAACCTGCCCAACTTTAACGCCACCATCTCCGAGGGTCTGGCAACGTATACCGTGGACAGCTTCGCGCCCATCTGCAACCATGTGACGGAGACCTCCGTGGTTCTGGTGAAGGCGGACTCCCAGTTCAACACGCTGGAGGATCTGGTGAAGTTCGCAAAGGACAACCCCGGCAAGCTGAAGGCTTCCACCAATGGCAACCGGGCATCTAACCACATCGGTGCGCAGGTTCTGGCTACTTCTGCCGGCTTTGAATATACCGACATTCCTTACGGCGGCACCGCCGACCAGCTGCTGGCGCTCCGTCAGGGCGAGGTGGACTTCTCCGTGGCCAAGGTAGCGGACTTCGCTTCCTTCACCTCTGAGGTCAAGGTTCTGGCCGTCTACAATCAGGAGCGTCTGGAGGGCTATCCCGACGTGCCTACCATGGGCGAACTGGGTTACTATGACCAGTGGCTGGGTTCCTCCCGCTGCATCGTGGCGCCTGCCGGCACCCCCGAGAATGTGATCAAGTTCTATGAGGACGCCTTCCAGAAGCTGATGGAGGACGCCGACTATCTCAAGGCTGCCGAGGCCGCTGGGATGGAGACTGACTATAAGAACAGCACAGACACCGCCGCTCTGATCAAGCAGCAGCAGGACTTCACTGAAAGTCTGGCCGACGTTTGGGGCGACTGATCCCCATTTTGTGCGGGAGCAGCCGGTGGTTGCTCCCGCCTTATTTTTCCGCATCAATGCAGTGCGAACTGGAGGGCACTATGAAAAAAACTGATATTGGCGTTGTAGGCTTCATGTATGCGGTCTGCGCCTTTTTCTTCCTGATGTCCAGAGATCTGAAAAAGGGAGCTCGGATCTATCCTCTGTGCATCATTGCGATCCTGTTTCTGCTTACCACCGGTTATGTGGTTGAAATGCTGTTTGCCGCGAAAAAGAACGGGGTGACCAGCGGTATTCCGGAAATCTTCGAAGGGTTCCAGCCCAAGCAGTTTTTTATCGTTCTGGGAATGCTCATCGCATATCTGGCCGGTATGTACTTCGTCGGCTTCTATCTGGCGACCATCGTGCTGATGGCGGCCAGCCTGCTGTATCTCAGGGTCCCCAAGTGGCAGATCCTGATCTCTACCATTGTGATCATCGGACTGGTCTATGGCGCGTTTACCATGTTCCTGGGTGTAAAGCTGCCTGTGGGCCTGCTGTTCAAATAAAGGGGGGCACGAATTATGCTTGAAACGTTAGCCTTGATGGGACACGGCTTCGTAAACGCGATGTCCCTCAGCAATCTGCTGTTTATGCCCGGCGGCACCGCCATTGGCATCATCATCGGCTGCCTGCCCGGCCTGTCCGCCGCCATGGGCGTTGCGCTGCTGCTGCCCATGACCTTTACCATGGCCCCGGAAACGGGACTGATCGTGCTGGGCGCTATCTACTGCGGTGCGATCTTCGGCGGCTCCATCTCCGCCATTCTGATCCACACGCCGGGCACCCCAGCCTCTGCCGCCACCGCCATTGAGGGCTACCAGCTCACCTTGCAGGGGAAGGCGGGCAAGGCGCTGGCCGTGGCCTGCTTCTCCTCCTTCTGCGGCGGCCTGCTCTCCTGCATCTCCCTGTACTTTTTCGCTCCGCTGCTGGCGCAGCTGGCCATGAAATTCGGTTCTCCGGAATATTTCTGGCTTTCGATCTTCGGCCTGACCATCATTGCGGGCGTGGCGTCCAAGTCCCTGCTGAAGGGCCTGATCTCCGGTGCGCTGGGCCTGCTGCTGTCCACCATCGGCATGGACCCCATGGAGGGCGCTCAGCGGTTCATGTTCGGACAGGCTTCTTTGTACGAGGGCATTAACACCACCTGCGCCCTGATCGGTCTGTTCTCCATGTCTCAGGTGCTGATCCTGGCGGAGAAGAAGATCAAGCAGCGGGCAAAGGCAGCCAAGTTCAGCGACAAGATCACCCTGAGCGGCAAGGAGATCAAGCGGATCACCCCCACCATCCTCCGTTCCTGGGTCATCGGCAACCTGATCGGTATCCTTCCCGGCGCGGGCGCATCCATCGCCTGCTTCCTGGGCTATAATACCTCCCGGCAGTTCTCTCATCACAAAGAGGAGTTCGGGAAAGGCTCCATCGAGGGCGTGGCAGGTTCCGAGGCAGCTAACAACGCCGTGACCGGCGGCTCCCTGATCCCCATGCTGACGCTGGGCATTCCCGGCGAGTCCGTGACCGCCGTGCTCATGGGCGGACTGATCATTCAGGGACTCCAGCCGGGACCGGAGCTGTTTACCCGTTATGCGCCGATGACCTACACCTTCTTCGCGGGTTTTGTGCTGGTCCAGTTCTTTATGCTGGGCATCGGCCTTCTGGGCTGCCGTGGCTTCGCGCAGATCTCCCGCCTTTCCGATGCCATTCTGATCCCCAGCGTGGCCGTCCTGTGTGTGGTGGGTTCCTTCGCCATCCATAAGAACTTTTTCGATGTGGTCATTATGATGATTTTCGGCGTGTTGGGTTATCTGGTCCGCAAGTTCGATCTGAACCCGGCGGCCATTGTGCTGGCCCTGATTCTGGGCCCCATCGGTGAAAACGGTCTGCGCCGCTCTCTGCGGCTGTCCGGCGGCAGCCCGGCCATCCTGTTCTCCACACCTCTCTGCTGGGTGCTGATCGCCCTGTGCGTGTTTGGCGTCTGCTCTCCTATTTTCATGAACCGCATGGAGAAAAAGGCTGTAGAGAATGCCGGCGGCGACATTCCCAATGAAACGGGGGACGATCCCGTTCGCACCTCCGACTGACGGACTTTCCGAAAAAACACAGGACACGGCAGCGCGCCGTGTCCTGTGTTTTATTCGCCAAGCGTATTGACGCCTACCAGACGTATTCTCGGGCATATGCGAAAAAAACAGACCTGCGGCACATTCTAAAGTGCCTGACAGGCTGTAAACATAGCCCGGCAATCATCAAACCCCAGACGCTCCGCCAGTTCGGCGCAGCGCAAGTCGTTGTCATTGATGGAAACCTCCTGCTCCGTTGGAAAATAGGGGAGATGGGGTGTCACCGCATCCACGATATTTCCGTAGGAGGCACCGGCCAGGGCTGCCGCGTTGTGGAGCTTTTTCCGTGCGGGGGGACAGCCTTTCGCGGCGTAGCGCGTGTAGCCCAGTACCGCTGCGATGGCCTCTGTCAGCATCCCGGCGGTAAATTCGGTGCACCGGGGATCCAGATAGGCTCTGGCGGCGTGGGAGAGAATCTCCAAGGCGCAGGTGCGAACTTGATCTGCCGTCAGGGTTGCGGTGAAGTCAGCGTCCGTCACGGAGATTTCCGGCAGCAGATGGATGCTTTTCAGGGAGCAGTTCTGTCCGCTATCGTTTTCCAGCATGGCAAAGGGGGAGTTCTGGGCGCCGCTGGAAAAATTGGTGGCGACCAGCACCAATTTGGCCTTGGTACACGCCGGGACGCGCTCCGGATCTGCGACTGCGGCGGCCAGATCCAATTCCGGTTCCTGATACAGCGCCAGCAGTGCCTTGGCTGCGCTCATGGCATTGTTGCCGCCCACACCTACGATGACGTCCGGCTGGAATTCGCTCAACTTAGGCAGTGCGCTGCGGAGGTCCCCAAAGGATACCCGTTTTCCGATGGTGAAAAACTCCGCCACCCGGATCTCCTGCTTTCTGAGCCGGTCTGCCACCGGCGCGGCGATCCCGGCACGGTACAGTTCCGGATCTGTCACTAGCAGAGCACGCTGACAGCGGTAGATGTCACCCAACTCCCGCAGGGCCACCGGCATACAGCCGGGTTTGAAATAAACTTTCTTGGGAAGGTTCAGTGCCTGTAACATCACTCACCTCATTTTCTTGCGTTTCCGGGGCCGATGCCGAAACACCGGCCCCTTGCGTGAGCTGATTGTTCGTATCTGGAGATCGGAGATTCAGGTACTTCGCTTAGTTGAAGCCGCCGGTCTTTTCCACGCCCAGATCGGCGCAGAGACCCATGGGATATGCGGCGTGGGTGTCGGTGGGCAGCGTGACGGGGACCTCCCAGATGTCGCCGTACTTTTCAGCATACTTCTTCTCGCCGTAGAATGCCTTCAGGTAGCAGCCCTTCAGCTCGGCGATGGTGGGATAGACAGGGTTGCAGCCGGTGCAGGCGTCGTGGAACGCCCACTCGGACATCTGATCCACGGCGGCGAGGAACTCGGTCTCCCACTCCTCGGCGGTCTTTTCGGGATGCGCCTCCAGCAGCCAGTCCAGAATGGTCTCGGGGATGTCGATGTCCTTCTTCAGCTGCTCACAGGCCTTGATCCAATTCTCAAAGGTCTGCTCATCGGTTTTGCCCTTCACGCCGATCAGCTCGCCCAGCTCCACGTAGCGCTCGAAGGCCTGCGGATACTTGTACTGGGAGAAGGTGCCCATCTTGTAGGGATGACGCTGGGCATTGAAGCGGCAGACGAAGGGAAACAGCAGGGCGTTGGCGGTGCCGTGAGGGATGTGGAACCAGCCGCCCAGTTTATGAGACAGGGAGTGGTTGATGCCAAGGAAGGCATTGGCGAAGGCGATACCGGCCAGAGCGGAGGCGTTGGCCATCTTCTCGCGGGCCACGGGGTCGGGCTTGGCGTCCCGGAAGGCGGAATAGTAGGCTCTGGGCAGATAGTCGAAGACCATCTTGGTGGCATCGCGGCACATGCCGTTGGTGTACTCGGTGGCGAAGGTGGAGACATAGGCCTCTACCGCGTGGGTCAGCACATCGTAGCCGGAGGCCTGCGTGGCTCTGGGCGGCAGCTTCATCATGTTGTCCGCGTCTACGATGGCCATTTCAGGCATCATCTCGTAGCCGATCAGCGGCCACTTCATGCCGGTATTGGCATCGGAAATAATGGTGAAGGGCGTACACTCAGAGCCGGTACCTGCTGTGGTGGGGATACAGACCAGCTTGGCCTTCTTGCCCATCTGGGGGAAGAAACGGATCCTCTTGCGGATATCTAGGAAGGTGGTGGCCATGTCCAGGAAGCCCTCCTCGGGATGCTCGTACATGATCCACATGATCTTGGCGGTGTCGATGGCGGAGCCGCCGCCTACGGCGATGATAACGTCAGGCTCGAACTCGTGCATCTTGGGCAGGCCCTTCATGGCGTCCTGAATCTGGGGATCCACACGGATGTCGAAGAACTCGGCGGTCTCAATGCCCATGTCACGCAGCTGGTTGATGATGGCGTCGCAGGCGCCCAGCTGATACAGCGTGGAGTCGGTGATGATAAAGGCCCGCTTGAAGTTATAGACCTCCTTCATCTCCCGCAGGGCCACGGGGGTGCAGCCTGTCTTGTAGTAGACCTTCTTGGGGAGCTGGAGCCACAGCATATTCTCCTTGCGGAGAGTGACGGTCTTGATATCCAGAAGCTGCTCATAGTGGGTGTTGCCCATGAAGGCGGAGTGGCCCACGGAGCCGGGGCCCAGCGTCAGGGAGGGAGCCAGACCGAAGTTGTACAGGTCGCCGATGCCGCCGAAGGAGGTGGGCTGGTTGATGAGGATGCGTCCGGCCTTCATCCGCAGACCGAACCTGGTGATCTTTTCCTCCTCGGTGGGGTCGATGTACAGTGCCGCGGAGTGGCCGGCGCCGCCCTCCAGCACCAGCTTGTAGCAAATATCGAAGGCCTCGTCCAGCGTCTCAGCCTTGTACATGCCCAGCAGGGTGGTCAGCTTCTCGTTGGCCCAGGGGCAGTCGTGAGAGGTATCGTCCGTTTCGTGGATCAGGACCTTGGTATCATAGGGCACCTCGATACCGGCCATCTCCGCCAGACGGCAGGCTGTCTGGCCGACGGCATCAGGCTTGACGCCGTGGGTCTTGGCGTTGAAGAACACATCGGCCACCTTGGCAGCCTCTTCGTCATTGAGGAAATAACAGCGGGCCTCCTTCAGCAGACGCTTGACCTCGTCATATACGCTGGCCAGAACGGTGATATGCTGCTCGGAGGCGCAGATCATGCCGTTATCGAAGGTCTTGGAGTGAATGATGGATTCCACAGCCATCCGCAGGTCGGCGGTCTCGTCAATGACCACGTTGCAGTTGCCGGGGCCCACGCCGATGGCGGGGGTGCCAGAGGAGTAAGCGGCCTTTACCATGCCGGAGCCGCCGGTGGCCATGATCAGGTCCACGCTCTTCATCAGCACGTCGGAGATCTCCAGGGAGGGAACGGAGATCCAGCTGATGACATGCTCGGGCAGGCCCGCCTCGATGGCGGCGTCCCGCATGATCTTCGCGGCGGCGATGGAGCAGTTCACCGCGTGGGGATGGGGGGAGAGAATGATGGCGTTGCGGGTCTTCAGCGCCAGCATGATTTTATAAATGGTAGTGGAGGTAGGGTTGGTAGTGGGGGTAATGGCGGCGATGACACCCTTAGGGGATGCAATCTTTTTCACGCCATAGGCCTTGTCTTCGGAAATGACACCGCAGGTCTTCTTATTGCGCATGTAGTTCCAGACATGCTCAGAGGCATACTGATTCTTGGTGACCTTATCCACAACGATGCCGTAGCCGGTCTCCTCGCAGGCCATCTTGGCCAGGGGGATCCGCATTTTGGACACGGCCATAGCCGTCTTTTCACAGATGGCATCCACCTGCTCCTGGGTAAAGGTACCGTACGCTTCCTGAGATGCGCGGATCAGGGGAAGGGCTTCCTGCAGGGTCTCAACAGAGTTGATGGTCAGTGGGGTAGACATAGACGTTCCTCCTTCTTTTTTGACCACTGGGATGATTTCAGTTCCTCGTGTTCTGCTGTACCGGCAAGTGTCATCAAGATCAAATAAGATCTTAAGTCAATGTCTCCGCGTCCAGAGCGTTGGCTTATCTTCAAGGTGTTCCTTTTTCCAATGAAAGTCAAGGGTTTGCATGGAGAAAATTTAAGACCTTTTTCGTTGCTTTTCGAAGGATTTTCTACTGTTTTCTCATTATCCTGTCACCAGAGTAAAGATTTCGTTAAAAATGAACCGAAAATGTTGCCGTCATTTTGTA
>ERZ773218.2939-NODE-2939-length-12083-cov-7.133356_pt1 | contig 12083 bp, 11 predicted proteins | sample MGYA00580527_ERZ773218 | MGnify/ENA primary metagenome ERZ773218 (study PRJEB29015, sample SAMEA2737763) | human gut metagenome | biome: human gut; feature: human-associated habitat; material: faeces | place: China | collected 2012 ...
CTCCGCATGGTCTAAGCCATACGGAGGATTAACTGTTTTACGGACACCCGTCTATTCAGCCGGACGTTTTTTCACTTGTCATTTTAGAAGCTCGTCGATCGCGCGGTAAAGCTCGGAGAGCGTCTCCTCGTCATTTTGCTGGATGGCGGCGGTGACGCAGGTCTCCATGTGGTTGCGCAAAATCTGGCGGCTGGTCGAGCGGATGGCGGACTCCACCGCGGCGAGCTGGATCAGCACCTCGGAGCAGTCACGGTCGTCCTCCACCATCTTTTTGATGGATTCGAGGTGCCCGATGGCGCGCGCAAGGCGGTTGCTGATCTTTTTCGTCTGCTCGGGGTCATGGACATGCCCGTGCACATGGGGGTGCCCGTGGCTGTGCTCATGGACGTGTTCGTGCTCGATCATGGCATTCTCCTTTAGAACTTCAGCGCGCCGACGCTTGCTTCCACGGTTCGGATATACGCGCGGTCGATGATCTGCTGGGCGACAGCCTCGAGATATGGCGTGAGAGGCATGTCGTTGTCCATCTCGGGCACCTTGCTGCGGAGCAGGTCGTAGATAGCCTGCGTGCCCTTGGCGCATCGCTTATCCTCATAGCAGTCGAGCGCCTGACCGTCGCAGATGAGCTCGGCGGCGAGGATATACTTGGCGAGGTGCATCGAGTCATAGGCCTTCTTGGCGGCGTTGTAGCCCATGTTGACATAGTCCTCCTGGTTGGCGCAGGTGGTCAGATTGTCGACCACGGCGGGGTGCGCGAGGATACGCAGCTCGCCCTGAAGACCCGCGGAGGCGTACTGGATCATCATGAGACCGTTGTTGAAGTCGGCGTTCTTGTTGAGGAACGCCGGCAGCTCGCTCACCAAGCTGTTGAGCAGGCGGTCGATGCGGCTGTTGCTCATTTTGCACAGATCCGTGATCGCGATGCAGAGGTTGTCGGACGCCATACCGGCATAGGTGCCGTCGGCGTTGCAGCCCATCAGCGCGACCGCGCCGCCGTCCTCTTCATCGAAGATGAGCGGGTTGTCGACGGACGAGTTGAGCTCGATAGCGAGCGTCGCCTGCGCGTCCTTGACGGCCTTTTTAACCGGGCCGTGGAGCTGCGGCATGCAGCGGATGGACAGCGCGTCCTGCACGCGGTGGCCACGGCAGCGCTCAAGCATGGGGCTGTCCTTCAAAATGGCGCGGATGTTGGCCGCGGTGTTGATCTGGTCGGGGTGCGGGCGCACGGCCATCAGGCGCTCGTCCATAGCCATCAGCGTACCCTTGAGCACCTCGAGCGTGAAAGAGCCCGCAATGTCTGCCGTCAGGCTGAGCGTCTGCGCGTCATAGATCGCAAGCGACGCGAACGCGGTGACGGACGTGGTGCCGGAGAGCAGGATAAGGCCTTCTTTGGAAGAAAGCACGACGGGTTTGAGTCCCGCGCGCTCGAGCGCCTCCGCGCCGTCAAGAGTTTCGCCCTGATAGGTGGCCTTACCCTCGCCGATCATCACCATGCCGATGTGGCCCTCGAGCGTCAGATAGCCGACGGAGCCATGACCGGGGACGATGGGGCTGATGCCCGCATTGAGCATGTCGCGGATCAGCACGAGCGTTTCAAGACGGATGCCCGTATGGCCGGAGCCGAAGTGGCAGAGCATGACAAACATCATTGCGCGCGTGCACTCCTCGGCGATGGGCTCGCCGACGGCGCAGGTGTGGGCGTAGATGTTGTTGCGCTGGATCGTCTCGCGGTCCTTTTCGGGGATGAACTTCTTCCAGTTGTCACCAAGGCCCGTGGTCAGACCATAGATGGCCTTGCCCTCGTGGCGTGCAGCATCAGCGGCATTTCCATTTCATCCTTTTTCGTGTGGATGATCCCGATGGCATTGCTGACGCTTCTGGCAATCTACCTTGTTTACCTGCGCCGCGTGCCGCGCACAGTCGGTGAGACGGGACGCAGTAAGAAAGAGTGCGTACGCCTGCTCTTGCGGAGCTTGTGGTCGCTGCTGCTGGCAATCGCGGTGATCATCGTGTTTTCGCTGCCGACGTGGGCCGTCGTGACGGTCGACCGCGGCCGTCAACGCGCTGGTCGAAAAATTCTCTGTGCAGGAGGTGCGCGATGCGGTCGTCAAGGGCTTTGACCTGAAATCGCTGCTTGGCATCACGATGACGTATGTCTTCAAGGACCTTTTGGTCCTCGGCGGCGTGATCGATGTGCTGCCGACATATTTTGAGCATTTACCCATTCCGGCATTTCTGGTGCTTGTGATTCTGTACGCGTTCGGCACGCTGGTCGCGGGCTCAAGCGCCGCGGCAGCGGCCTTTATCCCGCTGGCCTACACCATGATTCTTGACGGCGGCGCATTTCTGCTGGCGCTGCTGATGAACGTCAGCTTCGCCTCGAGCCAGCTGAGTCCCACGCACATCTGCACGGCGATCATCTCAGACTATTTCGGCGTCACATTTTTCGCCACGGTCAAAAAGCTCCTGCCGCTGTTTCTGCTCACCGTCCTCATCGCCTGCAGCTACTACATGCTGCTGACGGCGGTATTCTGAAGAAAACAAACAAGGCCTGTGCCAAGCAGCACAGGCCTTGATCGATTTGCTGTAAAGGGAAAATCAAAGGGAAAACAGAGCAAAAAATGCAGACCCTTTCCCCTAAACGGAGATTTCGGGCGATTTTCAGAGAAAACCGGGATTTGAAAAACACAAAAATGCGACTAATTTAATATAAAAAGAAAGGATTCCAAACATTTCTGTTTGAAATCCTAACTTCTGTCAGGCGGCTTCCATTCGGATATTTTTCTAAATCGATCCTTGATAATCGTATCAGTCTTCCAACTCCGCTTCGTGCTTGAGGATCGTGCCGGAGGCCGCGTCGATCTCGTAGTCATATTCCATATTGCCGGACTTGAACTCGACTTCGTAGACGAGCGTTCCGTCCTCGTCGTCCAGCTCGATGTCCATGTCATACGCCTTGCTCTCGCTCACGCCCGCATGGTTCAGGGCGATGGACTTCGCCTTGGCGTAGCCGATGTCCTGCACCGTTCCGGACGGCGCGGGCTTTTGACCAGCGGGCTTCGTCGTTTCATTCGATGCGGAAACGGCAGCCAATAAATCTTTCTGCCCGCTGAGCACCTTGCCGGTATAGGCGTCCACCAGATATTCAAACTCGCCCCATGCCGTTTGCAGCTCTACTTCGTAGTGTGCAGGGGATTCGTCGAGTTCGGGATCGACCTCCGCCGCAACGGAATCCACCGCCGTCGTTCCGGCATACTGCTCCGCAGCGTAGGCGGCGGCATCCTTGCCGATGGGCATGGCGGGTGCGCCCGCTTCGGCGAGGTCCTTGAGCTCTTCGACCGAGAGCTTCGCCAGCGCGTCAAACTTCAGGGCAGGGTTCAGTGCAAGCACGCGGTTCACCAGCGCCGCCTTTCCGGTGGAAATGCTGTTTTCCCGCGCCTGCTGCGTAAGTCCCGCGTCCTGCGTAAGCGTCTGCGTCAGGACGGACGCCCTCGATTCGCTGGTCTGCAAAACGCCGTCCACGGTGCTCGTCAGCTCGCGCTGGAGTTTTTCCGCGCGAGCGGTATCCTTGTCCTCCACCGAGATCATGATGGCGGAGGAAATGCTGTCGAGATAGCCGTTTCGCACGAGGCTGCCCACGATGGCGTTCACAGCCACGTCGAGCTTCGCGCCCTTGAGATCCGCACCGTTGCCCATATCCGCAAGGATAGCTTTCGCGTCCTCGTTGAGCGGCGTACAGACGAGCACCTTTTCGCTTCGATTCACTTTCAGCTCGATGCTCGGGTTCACGTCCAGCGACACCACGGAGGCCACCGCGTTTGCCCGCTGGTAGAACAGCCCTCCGCCGAGCAGCATCACCGCAAGGCAGGCGGCAATGAGTGATGTCCATCTTCTCTTCGTCGTTTTCTTTGTTGTCATGGGAATGACCGTTCCTTTCCGCTCTTCGCAGCGAGAGAGAACGCCGTTCGCATCGTTTGGCGCGGTCTTTTCGACCGCCGCGGCCAGACGTTGTTCCATTTTTTCGTTGGTCATCGGGCGTCATCTCCTTCCAGAAAAATTCGCATCTTTTTCAATGCCCTGTGATATTTCGACAGGACGGTGGGAAGCGGCAGTTCCAGCAGTGCCGCGATCTCCCGGTGCTTCATGCCCGTGACCGCGTGAAGCAGCACAATGCGCCGCTCCTCATCAGCGAGTCTTGCCAACGCGCCTTGCAGCAGTGCGCGCTCGTCGGCATCCAAACCGCACTCCTGCGCGGGAATGGCATTCCATTCCTCCTCGCTGAGCGCGGCATGGCGTTCTTCGCGCCGCAGGCGCATCAGACAGAGGTTGCGGCATACGGCCAGAAGCCACCCCATCGGCGAGCCGGTGGGACGGTACTGCTCCGCACAGTCCCACACCTGCACATAGACGTCCTGCGTGAGATCCTGCGCGCCGTGCGCGTTTTTAAGGTAGGAAAGCGCTAAGCCGTACACCGCCGTGCGCGTGCGCTGATACAGCGCCGCCAAAGCGTCACGGTCACCACCGGCAATGTGGAGGAGCAATCGCTGCAGTTCGCGGCGCTCCTCCGCCGGCGCATATTCGGTTGTCATCAGCATACTGAGCATGGCTTTTTTCTCCTGTCATCCGTGTAATGCACGGAAAGGACGATTTATTGCACGGGATTTTTTATTTTTATGATTCTGTTTCTTTCGCCTCATTGAACTGCAGCATTCTGTGATCCTCCGTCAGCACCTTCATCTGACTGATGGCAATGGCGTTGAGTTTCGCCAGGCGCTCCGTCTGCGGGATTCCTTCGTTGATGAACACTGCATACAAATCACATAATCCCTGAGACCTGTGTAGGTAGACTTGTCCAGTGAAGCAAGAAAGGCTTGCAGCTTGTCCACGGGAAGAGGCTTGATGTTTCCATCGTCCCGCCGCTTATGGAGCTTATGAACCTTGATGGGATTCTTCCTGATGAGTTCTTGCTCAAGCGCCCAATTCAGAAATGCGTTGATGGTCTGGAACGGTTTATTATAGCGGGCAGGGGAGGTGTCGGGGATTGCGGCAAAAAATGTCAGCACATCGCTTTCGAGCAGGGGATAGTCTAAGCTGTTGTGACTCTCAGCTAAGAACCGAGCGAGGCAATTTCGGTAGTCCTTCATCGTTTCTTCGCCTGTGTGCTGTGATTCCTTGACCAGTAAGAATTTTTGCATCGCGGTTTCCAAATCCATCGATTTCGGCTTCATTTTGACCATTCTCATGGCATCCTCCAAAGAGCAGACCCTTTCCCCTAAACGGGTATTTCGGGCGATTTTCAGAGAAAAACCAAGACTTGAAAAGCACGAAAATACAACTAATTCAATATAAAAAGAAAGGATTCCAAACATTTTTGCTTGAAATCCTAACTTCTGGAGGTGACACCCAGATTTGAACTGGGGAATGAGGGTTTTGCAGACCCTTGCCTTACCACTTGGCTATGTCACCGTATAGAAAAAGGAGCAAAATGTTTGCTCCTTTTTCATTTGTGGAGCGGGCGACGAGGCTCGAACTCGCTACCTCCACCTTGGCAAGGTGGCGCTCTACCAGATGAGCTACGCCCGCGGAACAAGATGTACTATACCAGACATTTTTCGCTTTGTCAAGCATAGATTTTAGGATTCTGTTGCAAAATGCGGGGGGCTGTGATACACTTGCCCGGTAAATCGTATTTTTCAGGAGGCAGTCATGGCCACTTTACAGGAAGAGATCTCCCGCCGCCGGACGTTTGCGATCATTTCGCATCCGGACGCCGGTAAAACCACGCTGACGGAAAAGTTCCTGCTTTACGGCGGGGCGATCGCCCAGGCGGGCGAGGTCAAGGGCAAGCGCGAGCGCGCGGCGAAGTCCGACTGGATGGAAATCGAAAAGCAGCGCGGCATTTCCGTCACGTCGTCAGTCATGCAGTTCCAGCACGGCGGCTACTGCATCAACATCCTCGACACGCCGGGACATCAGGACTTCTCCGAGGACACGTACCGCACACTGATGGCCGCGGACAGCGCCGTCATGGTCATTGACGGCGCAAAGGGCGTCGAGCCGCAGACGCGCAAGCTCTTCAAGGTCTGTGCTCTGCGCAATATCCCCATCTTTACCTTTATCAATAAGATGGACCGCGAGACGCGCGACCCGCTCGAGCTCTGCGAGGAGGTCGAGCGCGAGCTCGGCATCGACACCTATCCCGTCAACTGGCCGATCGGCTGCGGCAAGGAGTTTGCCGGCGTGTACGACCGCGATAAGCGCTGCATCCTGCACTTCACCGATGCGGGTCACGCCAAAAAGGCGGGCATCACGGAAATCGAGCTCGACGATCCCGCGCTCGTCGACCTGATCGGTCAGACCCGCCGCGACACGCTCGCCGACGAGGTGGAGCTGCTCGGCGCGGGCCGCGACTTTGACCTGGACGCCGTGCGCTGCGGCAAGCTCTCCCCCGTGTTCTTCGGCAGCGCGCTCACGAACTTCGGCGTCGAGCCGTTTTTGAACGCGTTTTTAGAGATGACCACGCCGCCGCTGCCGCGCGTAAGCGACGCGGGCGAGGTGGACGTCTACTCCCCCGAGTTCTCCGCCTTTGTTTTCAAAATTCAGGCCAACATGAACAAGGCCCACCGCGATCGTCTGGCGTTCATGCGCATCTGCTCGGGCAGGTTTGAGCGCGACACGGAGTATTTCCACGTCCAGTCGGGGCGCAAGATGCGCCTTTCCCAGCCGCAAACGATGATGGCCGCCGAGCGCGAGATCGTCGACGAGGCCTACGCGGGCGACATCATCGGCGTGTTTGATCCCGGTATCTTCTCGATCGGCGACACGATCACGATGCCCGGCAAAAAGTTCCGCTTCTCCGGCATCCCGACGTTCGAGCCCGAGCACTTCATGCTCGTCTCACCCAAGGACACGATGAAGCGCAAGCAGTTCGTCAAGGGCGTGGAGCAGATCGCGCAGGAGGGCGCCATCCAGATCTTCAAAATCCCCGACAGCGGCTTTGAGGACGTGGTCGTCGGCGTGGTCGGCACGCTGCAGTTCGACGTGTTCGAATACCGCATGAAAAACGAGTACGGCGTCGACCTGCGCATGAGCGGCCTCCCCTATGAGCACCTGCGCCTGATCCGCGAGTGCCCGTGCGACGTGAAGGACCTGATGCTCTGCTCGGGCTCCCGCGTGCTCGAGGACTTCAAGGGCCGCAAGCTCATCGCCTTCGGCGGCGAGTGGAGCGTGGGCTTTCTCACCAAGCACAACGAGGGTCTTATCCTCGACGACTGGCTCAGCGTGTGATTTTGCCCGAAAATTGCAAAAACATCAAAAGGAGCGCGGTTTCCGCGCTCCTTTTTGTCTGCTTTTTTGTCGAAAAAAGGTCAAATTCTCTGTTGGCAAACGTTAAGAACGCGTATTATAGTGTGAGCTGCAAAAAAAGAGTAGGTGCAGCCGCTTCGACCGCATCTCAAACGATAATAGCAAACCCGGTGAAAACCGGCGACACAAAGCTATAGGGCCTTACCCCTGGGAACAGGGCTGGCAGCCAGTTACCGAAAGGAGATCGCCGTATGAAACGGCCGTTTCGTCATGCCTGCGCTATGCTCGCAGTGCTTCTTGTCATGTCCATGTTCACGGTTGTGAACGCCAGCGCCCCTTACCTCATCGCCACGACCGACGTGCAGTTCACCTCCGGCGACGATGTGTGCAAGAAGGCCGCTGAGCTCTGCAAGGACGCCAAGACCGACATGGACAAGGTCACCGCGATCTACAACTACATCGCCGGTCACTACACCTACGACACCAAGCTCGCTAACGACATCACCTCCGGCAAGGTCAGCAAGTACATCCCCGACACCGCTGCCACCCTGAACAGCAACAAGGGCATCTGCTACGACCTCGCGTCCCTCTTCGCCGCCATGTGCCGCAGCCAGGACATCCCCTGCACCCTCACCAAGGGCTGCGCCGGCAGCAGCTACCACGCCTGGAACAAGGTCAACGTCAGCGGCAACTGGTACCAGATCGACATGACCTATGCCGTCACCAAGCGCGTCATCAACGAGACCACCTTCGCCGGCTGCGTCTCCCCCCTGACCTACTCCCAGCAGAGCGACACGATCGCCGTGTCAGCGGTGGCGTAAACCCTCACAATTCGTCGAAAGACGGCGGCAGATATTCTCTGCCGCCGTCTTTTCTGCGCGGTATTCGTTCTGTTAATATCTTATATATTTTTGAAAATCGCCTTGCGTTTTGGGCAAATCTGGTATACTGTGAACATAAAATATTGGCAAACGCAAATATCTGTGCGGCTCGCAGAAGAGCAGCTGTACAGAAAAAGGCACAGCAGGCGAAAGCCTGTGTCGCAAAGCCACGGATCTAAACGGCGCTCGCGCCGCACGGCAGCCGGCTGCCAAATGCAGATCGTCTCCCCCTTCTTCGCGCCGTACAGGCAGAAGAAGGAGGATTTTTTTATGTATGGGAAGAAAACAGGAAAGTGGCTGCTTTCGTGGGTCCTGGTGCTCATCATGGCCCTGTCGATGCTGTCGCTGAACGTGCTGGCCGACGAGGTCGGCGGAGATAGCGTAATCTACGGCCATTACGAAGGCAACAACTGGACCTCAGGCCCAGACGCCAACGCGCCTTCTCTGCCCGAGGGCGTTGATTCCGTCAGCAAGACCGCTGTGCCTACCGGCAACCCCAACGAGTACAGGGTCAAGCTGGAAGTGCAGATGCACACGACCACCACGACTCATACCAGCTACGCGCAGGCCGCAACGGGGCTCGTCATCGATACCTCCGGCTCGATGGGCGAGGGTTGCCAAAAATGGTGGCATACTCACAACTCTAATTGCCCCCTCCCGCTTGAAGGATGCCAAGGCTGCGGCCATCAATTTCCTTGATAGCTATAAAGTCGGCGGCACCGGCCGCTATGTTGCGCCGGTCGATTTCAATACAAACGCAACAGTAGCAGACGCGGGCTGGCAGGATGTTTCCACCGAGGCGGGTTATACCGCTATTCTGACCGCCATCAACGACCTGAAACCCGACGGCGGCACCAATCTGGATGACGGTCTGCAAAACGCAAACCTGTTATTTGCAAAATCTAATGTTCAGGAGATTGACTCCAAGAACATTATCGCTCTGACCGTCGGTGAGCCGACGTACTATATGACGAAGGATATTTTTGGCAACCCCACCGTTGGAGGTTTCGGCAACTCATGTACTAAGGAGGTCTTCGAGGCAGCCGCGAATACAGCTGCATCTATTTGCAATAGTGGCACTACGCTCTACTCCATCTGCTTTGGTGCTGCCAACGAGGAAGTGAAGAATCCTAACACAGGTGCATATATCAGTCTCTTCGAATATCTGAACACCTATATCGCCCTCAACAAGACCTACTCTGCTAATGACTTCTCCGGGTTGACGGACGCTTTCGACGCGATCTTCTCAAGCATCGCCCCCGGTCTTTCCAGCGGCACGGTCCACGACTCGCTGCCTGACGGCGTGACCTGCATCAGCGGTGATTTCGAAGGAAACTGGAATTTGACCGGTGCTACCGGCGAGCCGGGCGAGGGCGGCGTTACCACTTACACCTACACCAAGACCTACACCGTCAAGATCGACCCCACGGCAGTCGATGCCGAGCAGTACGATGGCTACTACCCCCTCAACGGTCCCACGACCCTGACGGTCAAGGGTAGCAATGACGAGGATGTCACCATCGACTTCCCCATCCCCGCCGGTAAAGTCACATTGCAGAAGTACAATCTGACCATCAACTACAAATACGCCGATGGTACTGAGGCTAAGCCGACTCATACCGAGTCCCTCACGTATGGCAGCTCCTACAGCGTTGCCAGCCCCCTGATCACCGGCTACACCGCTGACAAGCTTACTGTCTCCGGCAGCATGCCCGATAGCGATGTCACGGTCGATGTTACCTTCACTGCCAAAGATTACACCGTCACCTACGAGTCCAACGGCGGCAGCACGGTTCCTTCTCAGGCCGTTAAGTACAACGAAACGGCTAACAAGCCCGCCGATCCCACCAAGAGCGGCTACACCTTCGCTGGCTGGTACACCGAGGAGAAGCTCACCAACAAGTACGACTTTGCTGCTCCCGTGACCGGGAACATCACCCTCTACGCCAAGTGGACGCGCAACTACGCCCCGCGCCCCTACACGCCGCCCACCGTCGTGATCCCCGACGATGACGCGCTCGGTCTGAACACGACGGATCACTTCGCCTATATCGTCGGTTACGGCAACGGTAAGGTCCGCCCGCAGAACAACATCACCCGCGCCGAGACCATGACGCTCGTCAACCGCGTCCTCAACCGCCAGCCCGAGACCGAGGACGATCTCCTCCCGAACATGACGGTCTGGACGGGCAACGCGAACCCGAAGGCCTGGTATTACCTCGCCGTTCAGGAAGCGACGAACAGCCACTACTACAAGTTCAAGACGAACTCCAAGTATGAGAAGTGGAGCGAGCTGCGCGAGACCCGCGACTGGACGCTGCTCGAAAAGTAAGCCAAAATCCCTCCACCCCCTATTGTAAAAGGAAGAACCTCTCGCAAGAGCGGTTCTTCCTTTTTTGCACTCCCCTCGCGATCTCAAAATCCATTGACAAAGCGAGCGTTCCTGTGTATCATATCAACATACTTATAAGATAGGATTTATCTCAATGACCACTATTTACGCGGACAACGCCGCGACGACCCAAATGAGCCATGCCGCAATCGACGCCATGCTCCCCTATCTGGAGACGATCTATGGCAACCCCTCAAGCCTGCATTCCGTCGGCCGGCAGGCGGCCGGGGCGCTGCTCAGCGCGCGCGACCGCATCGCAAAATGCCTGAACGCTTCCCCGCGCGAAATTTACTTCACCTCCGGCGGCAGCGAGGCCGACAATCAGGCCATCCTCTCCGCCGCGCGCCTCGGCGAACGCAAAGGCAAAAAGCACATCATTTCGACCGCGTTCGAGCACCACGCCGTGCTGCACACGCTGAAAAAGCTTGAAAAAGAGGGCTTCACCGTCGAGCTTCTCCCCGTCGGCCCCATCGGTACCGTGACGGCGCAGCAGGTCAAGCGCGCCATCCGCGAGGATACGTGCCTGGTTTCCGTCATGTACGCCAACAACGAGATCGGCTCCATCCTGCCGATCAGCGCGATCGGCGCCGTCTGCCGCGAGGCGGGCGTGCTGTTCCACACCGACGCCGTGCAGGCCGCGGGACACCTGCCCATTGACGTCAAGGCGCAGAACATCGACCTGCTGTCACTCTCCGCGCACAAGTTCCACGGGCCGAAGGGCACCGGCGTGCTGTACGCCCGTCAGGGCGTCTTCCTGACGAACCTCATTGAGGGCGGCGCGCAGGAACGCGGCAAGCGCGCGGGTACGGAGAACATCCCCGCCATCATGGGCATGGCTGCGGCGCTCGAAGACGCCTGCGCGCACCTCGACGAGAACGCGAAAAGGGTCAGCGCTCTGCGCGACCGTCTGATCGATGGCCTGTCCAAGATCCCGCACAGCGCGCTCAACGGCGATCCCGTGAATCGCCTGCCCGGCAACGTGAGCTTCTGCGTCGAGGGCGTCGAGGGCGAAAGCCTGCTGCTTCTTCTCGACGCAAAGGGCATCTGCGCGTCGTCCGGCAGCGCGTGCACATCCGGCTCGCTCGACCCAAGCCATGTGCTGCTGGCCATCGGCCGCCCGCATGACGTGGCGCACGGCTCGCTGCGCCTGAGTCTGTGCGAGTGGAACACCGACGAGGAAATCGACCGTATCCTCGATGCCGTGCCCGAGGTCGTGGAATACTTACGCGGCATGTCCCCGCTGTGGAAGGACCTCGTCAGCGGCAAAAAGCCGTTCACTTTATAAGCACGCGGCAAAATAAGGCAAAACGATAAACGCGGCATCGCTTCTCACAGGGACATTCCCTGCGCCAATGCTCATGTACGGTAAGGAAGCAAGCAACCGAAAACAAGAGATAGACCGCCAGCACTACACTATTCCGAACCAAAGACCAAAAGATAAGCATTGTGGGAAAATCTAAACTTTTGGATTTTCCTACAATGCCGACTACGGCGGAATCCCTCCC
>ERZ773218.2940-NODE-2940-length-12069-cov-4.945397_pt1 | contig 12069 bp, 10 predicted proteins | sample MGYA00580527_ERZ773218 | MGnify/ENA primary metagenome ERZ773218 (study PRJEB29015, sample SAMEA2737763) | human gut metagenome | biome: human gut; feature: human-associated habitat; material: faeces | place: China | collected 2012 ...
CCGTGCCGCAGCCGCCGGAGCGGTGCTTAAGCCGTCAGGCGGGAATTGTGCGGTGCTGCCTTAACAAAACGGGAGGGGCCACCATGCAAAACCTGATCTTTGGCGCGTTCGCGGCGCTGGAGGGCTACCGCGAGGGCGATGCCGCCAACCTGGGCCGTGCTGTGTATGACCGCTGCACCGTGGTGGCCCTTTGCAGTGCCAAGCTGGCCAACCCCGCCTGCACGGTAGCGCTGGTCACCAACGCCCCGCCGCAGGAGCCGTACCGCAGTCAGCTTACCAATGCGGGCATTGAAATTTGGGACTGCCCCTTCACCAGCTACCGCGTCCCGGCGGATACCAACTGGGCGCTGGCCTACTACAAGCTCTGCGCGATGGAATGGGTGCTGGCAAATAAGGACTTTGCCAACGCCGCCATGCTGGACCTGGATACCTACACCCAGCATCCGCTGGATGATCTGTGGCGGGAGTGCGGCGAGGCCGTCCTTATGTACCAGGTGCCCCACGCCGCCAGCCAGGGCATGACCGCCGCCATCGGCAAAGCTTACGATGCTGTGGAGCCGCAGGGTGCGCCCCATGTGCTGACCCACTTTGGCGGCGAGCTGGTGGCCGGCAGCAAGGCGCGGCTCGCCGATTTTATGGCACTCTGCCGCCAATACTTTAACCAATTGCAGACCATCGGCCTGACGCCGCGGGAGGGCGACGAAGCCATCTGGTGCGGGGCCGCCTACCGCAGCCTGCTGGCCGGGCAGCCCGTGCGTGCCGCCAACGCCTACCTGTTCCGCTACTGGCTGGGCGGACGTTTCTACTTTGTTTCCACCAACTACACACTGGACCCCGTGTGCATTTTGCATTTGCCCGGTGCCGCCAAAGACCGCCAGCTGGCCGTGCTGTACCGCCGCTATGCCAAAAAGGGCAGCTTCCCGCCGCTGGAGAAAGTCCACCGGCTCTGCTGCCTGCCCGCCGCCCATCCGCCGCTGCTGCGCACCCTGTGGGTGCGGCTGCTGGCCCGCCTGTAAGGAGAATTTTCCATGCCAAAAAAGAAGGATCTGTCCCAGCGGTTGGAGGCCGTCATCAAAACGCTGATCCCCCAGCATGGGCAAAACGCCGACGACCTGGGGCCGATGATGCGCGCCATCAAGGCCGTACACAGCGCCACCGACCATACCTCCACCACGCCGGAGGATCTGGAGCACCAACGCGCGGCGCAGGAATTGTTTGCCCGGCTGGTCACGCCGTCCATCGGCATCCGCAACGACGCCCTCAGTGTCAACAACATCCCCGCCGAGTGGGTCAGCCTGGAGCATGGCCATGACCGACACCACGCTGTGCTGTACTGCCACGGCGGCGGCTACACCTGCGGCCAGCTGGGCTATGCCCGCATCCTGGCCAGCAAGCTGGCACTCTGTACAGGATTTGACGTTCTGTCGTTTGAATACCGTTTGGCGCCCGAAAATCCGTACCCTGCCGCCGTTGAGGACGCGCTGACCATGTGGGACTACCTGATGTACATGGGCTACGGTGCCCGGGACATCGTCGTTGCGGGCGATTCTGCCGGCGGCAATTTGGCATTGGAACTCTGCCTGAAGCTCAAGGAGCAGGGCCGTGCCCAGCCGCGGGCGCTGCTGCTGTTCAGCCCCTGGACCGACATGACCGCCAGCGGCAAAAGCTACAAAAGCTGCAAAGCGCTGGACCCGATGCTGACCTACGAATATATCGAAGCTGTACGCGCCGCCTACACCGGCCCTGATGCTGACTGGGCCAAGCCCTGCTACAGCCCGCTGTTTGCCGACCTGCGCGGTCTGCCGCCCACGCTGGTACAGGTAGGCACCAATGAAATTCTGCGCTCTGACAGTGAGCGGCTGGTCGAGGCCATCCACAGGGCAGGCGGCTACGCTGTGTTGGAAGTGTACGCGGAGTGCTGGCACGTGTTCCAGCAAATGCCCATCCACCGTGCCGTGGCAGCGATGGAGTCTGCCGGACGGTTTGTGCAGCGCATGATGTAAGGAGGGGCTGTCCATGGCCCAGGAATGGTATAAAGTTGATAACGTGGCCAAGGTGTTTCTGGCAACCAATACCCGCCGCGACCCGCGGGTCTTCCGCATCTCCTGTACCTTGCAGGAGCAGATCGATCCAGAATTGCTGAACGAAGCCCTGCGCGTCACTGCGCCGGAATGGCCACAGTTTCAGGTAACGCTGCACCGTGGTTTATTCTGGCACTATTTTGAATCCACCGACCAGCTGCCCACCTGCCACCCCGAGGACAAAGCCCCCTGCGCACCCCTGTATGTGCCGGAGCGCCGCAATCGGCTGATCTACCGCGTGACCTATTTCGGCAGCCGCATCAATCTGGAGATGTTCCATGCGTTGACCGACGGCAACGGCGGGTTCCTGTTTTTAAAGTCCATCGTCCGCAACTATCTGGCGCTGGTTCACCCCGCCGAGATGCAGGACGTGCCCACTCCCAACAGCGCTTCTGCCGCTGCCCTGGAGCAGGATAGTTTCCGCAACTTTTACGGTGCTACCAAGCGGGAGGGCAAGGCCCCCAAACTGCCCAATGCCTACCACCTGCGGGGCAAGCGCCTGCCGTATGACCAGCTGCAGTTTTTTGAGGGACATTTAAGCACCAAAGAGGTGCTGGCCCGCGCCCACGAGCTGGGCGTCTCTCTGACCAGCTATCTCGGCGCTTCGCTGATGCTGGCCATCTATGCTGAGATGCCCGCCCTGGAGCGCAGCAAGCCCATCGCCATCAGTCTGCCGGTCAACCTGCGCAATTACTACCCCAGCGAGACGGCCCGCAACTTTTTCAATTCGGTCTATGTCATCCTGACGCTGACCGAGACCGACACGATGCAGACGGCGGCCGCCGCCTTTGACGCCCAGCTGAAAGAAGCCTTGTTGCCCGAAAACATCAAGGCACAAATGGACGAGTACGAAAAGCTGGAGCATATACCCGGCATCCGCCCGGTGCCGCTGGTTGTCAAAAACCTGACCGTAAAGTTTTTTACCGCGCTGGAGAAAAAGCACGTCACAGCGGTCATCTCCAACATGGGCCGCGTCACGCTGCCCGATGCGATGAAGCCGTACATCAAGCAGTTCGCCGCCTTTTCCAGCTGCGAGGATCTGTTTACCTGTGTGGCATCCTATGGGGATGATCTGGTGCTGGGCACGGCGTCGTCCCACCGCAGCACCAACGTATTGCGCCGGCTTTACCGCGGCTTTGCCGAGGCCGGGCTGCAGGTAACGCTGTATGCAACGGAGGTAGAAAAATGAAGACCTGCCCGCATTGTCATATCCAGGTGGGCGGCGACACCGGCTACTGCCCGCTGTGCCAGAACCGCCTGCACGGGGAACAGGGGAGTCCCTGGTTCCCGCCCACGGCACCGCGCATCCACCGCGCCAGCCTGTTTTATAAGATCGTTGCTTTTGTTGTGCTTACCCTGACTGTCGTTGCCGGGGCGATCGACTTCCTGCTGCTGGACACCGCCCACCTGCATTTCAGCCTGCTGATACTGGTGTGGGGCGTGGCTGGGCTGTCTGTGCTGCGGGTGCTTCTGCGCCGCCGCTACAACGGTCCCCGGCTGGTGTTCAACCTGCTGCTGCTCGTCTCGGCGCTCATCGTGTTTACCGACTGGTTCACCGGCTATACCGGCTATAGTCTCGACCTTGTGGTGCCGATCTTGTGCAGTGTAACGCTGGTATGTAATTTTATCTTTGCGTTTCTCCACAGCCGGTTCACCGCCAACGCGCTGGTGTATCTGCTGATGAACATCGGCGTCGGGCTTTTGCCGTATATCCTGCTGTTTTTCCGCATCGACCGTGGCCGCATCGACGGCCACAGCATCCCCTGGGTCAACTGCCTGATCATCAGCGTGGTGACCTTTCTGGGGCTGGTCATCTTTAAGGGGCGCGACCTGCGCAGCGAGATCGCCAAGCGGCTGCATCTGTGAAAATTTGTAAAAATTGCGAAAAGGGTAGCGTAAGCGCCCGAAATGGTGTACAATAGCAGGTACGCGTTTTTACCTTAAGGCAACACCGCACAATTCCCGCCTTACGGCTTAAGCACCGCTCCGGCGGCTGCGGCACGGCATCTGCGTTGCCAAAATGCTCGATAATACACAAAGTATTATCTGCGCTTTTGGCTTAGCAGCTGCCGCACCTCGCTCGCCGTATCGGCACTTAGAATTATGCGGTATTGCCTTAAATTCAACCTCCTATCGGAAAGGATCAGCCAATGGCAGGCAAAACGAAACAATCAGAACCCAAAATGCGGCTGGATCTCCGGGCAAAAATGTACATTGTGCTGGTTATTTGCAGCCTGATGCTGCTGGCCAGCGTAGGTGTTGCCTTTTTCCTGGTGGGCGGGTTCGGAGGCAGCGAGGACGCCGCTTCCGACTCTGCCGTAGAGCCTGAGTCCATCATTACCGAGAGCGGCTACAATAAAGAGGAAAACACCATCGACACCACAGCCTACTCGGCCACCATCCTGCCGGAAAGCAGTGATGCGGGCCAGACCTATGTGGACGAAACGCTTTTCCTGGGCGACAGCAATACCGCCCGCATGTACCGCATGTTCGACTTCTGCACCTACGATAACGCCATCGGCTCGGTGGGCATGAGCGCCAAGAGCCTGGCCACCTACGCCTGCGTGGAGCTGAACAACTCCGGCTGCTACGTCACCATGGCCAAGGCTGTGGCAGGCATGCAGCCCAAGCGGGTCATCATCACCTTTGGCACCAACGACCTCAGCCCCAGCTACAAGGCGGCTGATTTTGTCAAAAACTACCAGACTGGCATTGAGAGCATCGTCGAGGCATACCCCAGTGTGGACATCCTCATCAACGCCATTCCGCCGCTGGGGCAGCAGCACTCCAACCAGAGCCTGACCCAGACCCAGGTGGACGAGTACAACAAGGCCCTCGTCGAAATGTGCAAAGAGAAGGGCTGGAAGTTCCTGAACAGCGCCGAGGTGCTGAAGGACTCCGCCACCGGCTACGCCAAGAGCGGCTATGTGGAGTCCAGCGACGGCATCCATCTGACCCGTGCAGCTATGGAAGCGCTGTTTGACTACATCCGCACCCACAGCTGCATTACCGAGGATGACCGCCCCACCGTGACGAAAGTTGCCAAGCACACCGGCGAAAAGGACGTGGTGACGTATACCACGCCGGTCGTGACCAGCACCGAGACCTACGAAGCCGAGTCGGAGAGTGAAGCGGAGAGCGAGAGCACGTATGTGGAAGTAACACCCACACCGACCCCGGAACCGACGGCGGCACCGACGCCGACACCTGAGCCGACCGCTACCCCAGCACCTACGCCTGAACCGACCCAGGAACCCACACCTACCCCCAGCCCTACGCCCATGCCGGAAGTCACTTCTGTTCCGGAAAGTACAGACACCAACGGCAATGATACCGGCGGTGGTGAAACTGACGGCGAAGACAATGCCAACACAACTAACGAGAATACATAACAGCAAAAGGCAAGTGCAGATCAATTGCACTTGCCTTTTTACTGCGCATTTACTTTTGGCCCCCTCTGCGAGGGGGCTCCTGCGAAGCAGGTGGGGGAGAGAGCCTTTCCGCACTTCGAAGCTTTGGATAAAGGGCAAGCTCTCTCCCTCCGGCCCTTCGGGCCACCTCCCTCACAGAGGGAGGCATTGGGCGCACTTATTCTTCCGGCAGGTTCCGCAGCTGGTGCAGGGTCACGCCGTCCACATATTTGTTGATAATATCGTTCAGCCCGCTCCAGAAATCCAGCGTGTGGCACTGGCCCCGGCGGGGGCACTCAACGCTGGAGGCCAGGCAGGGGATAGCCGTCAGCTCGCCTTCCACCGCACGCAGGATCTCGCCGGCAGTGATCTCGGTATCCGGGCGGGCCAGGCGGTAGCCGCCCTGGGCACCGCGCACGCTAAGCACCAGCCCGGCCTTGGTCAGGGGGGTCACGATCTGCTCCAGATATTTTAAGCTGATCTGCTGTGCGTCGCTGATCTCTTTCAGCGGCACAAGGGCATCGGCACCGGCGCGGTTGGCCAGTTCCACCATCAGCCGCAGGGCATAGCGGTCACGGGTCGAAAATTTCATACAGGGTCTCACCTTTCAAGTTGTGTGACTATAGTATAGCATCTTTGTAGGAATTTGGCAAGTCCATAACCTGTCAAACTGGTAGGTTTGTGTAATTTGTCAAAATTGCATCGTTCCTGCATAAATGTGCAGGGAAAGTGTTGACATTCCCGTAAAAGGGGCGTATACTGCAAACATCAAAGCCAGCCGGGTGCTGAGCAAATCTTGAGGAAAGGGGTACACGACTATGAGCCGCAGCAACACTATGATGATGTGCATGTGCATGTGCAGCTTGCTTCGGCAGTCTGTGCCTGTTTCCCCGTGCGCAAAATCTGGCGCATAAGGGTAGCATGCAGCAGGGCGCCGAAGCGATTCGGAGCCCTGCTTTTTTCTTGTGGCAGCCTGCCGCCTTTACCGCTTTGATAAAACCGAGGGAGGAACTTGTATGACTGCGATCTACAAACAGCCCGGTGTGCGAATGTGCCGCTGTACTTGTTGAGGGACATGACTGCCGGAACCAACACATTCACACATGAAAACACACATGAAAAGGAGACACCTACTATGAAAAAGCTGATTTCTGTTGCCCTGGCCGGTACCCTGGCCCTGAGCCTGGCCGCCTGCGGTTCTTCCGCTTCCGCTTCCGCTGCTGAGAGCACCGCCCCCGCCGAGAGCGAGGCTGCTTCCACCAGCGAGGCCGCCTCTGAGGAGACCACCGACCTGGCCGGCACCACCCTGAAGGTTGCCGCTTCCCCCACGCCCCATGCCGAGATCCTGAACGCTGCCAAGGACATCCTGGCCGAGCAGGGCATCACCCTGGAAGTTGTCGAGTTCAGCGACTACGTCCAGCCCAACCTGGTCACCGAGAGCGGCGAGGTCGACGCCAACTACTTCCAGCACACCCCCTACCTCGAGAGCTTCAACGAGGAGAACGGCACCCATCTGGTCAGCGTCGGCGCCATCCACTACGAGCCGTTCGGCATCTACCCGGGCAAGAGCAACGACCTGGAGAACATCGCTGACGGCGCTACCATCGCCGTGCCCAACGATACCACCAACGAGGCCCGCGCCCTGCAGCTGCTGGCCGCCCAGGGCATCATCACCGTCCGTGACGGCGCTGGCCTGACCGCTACCGTCAACGACATCGAGGAGAACCCCCACAACGTCAAGATCGAGGAGATCGAGGCTGCTCAGCTGCCCCGCACCGTCGCCGACGTTGACTTCGCCGTCATCAACGGCAACTACGCAATGGAGGCCGGCTTCTCCGTCGGCACCGACGCCCTGGCCATCGAGGATGCTTCTTCTGAGGCTGCCCAGACCTACGCCAACGTTCTGGTCGTGAAGGAAGGCAACGAGAACGACCCCGCCATCCAGGCCCTGTACGCTGCCCTGACCAGCGACACCATCAAGGACTTCATCAACAACACCTACGACGGTGCCGTTGTGCCTATCTTCTAATGAAAAAGTTAAAAATCCTTGCAACCTGCCGGGATGTAGTGTAAAATTGATAGCGAATGGGTTTTACCGCCCATTCGCTATCTTTGTAAAGAATAAGGGGAGAGACCCATGATCGAACTGCAACACCTGACCAAACGCTTTGCCACGCAGGGCGGTACGGTCGTCGCGCTGAATGATATTAACCTGACCATTCAGGATGGCGACATCTACGGCATCATCGGCATGTCCGGCGCCGGCAAGTCCACGCTGGTGCGGTGCATCAATATGCTGGAGCGCCCGGACGAGGGCAAGGTCGTTGTCAACGGCCGCCAGATGCAGGAGTTATCTGCAGCCGAGCTGCGTGCCGCCCGCCGCGAAATCACCATGATCTTCCAGCAGTTCAACCTGCTGATGCAGCGCACCTGCCTGCGCAACATCATGTTCCCGATGGAGCTGGCCAAAGTGCCCAAGGAAAAGGCCGAGGCCCGTGCCCGCGAGCTGCTGGAGCTGGTCGGCCTGCCTGATAAGGCCGAAGCTTACCCGGCCCAGCTTTCCGGCGGCCAGAAGCAGCGCATCGCCATTGCCCGTGCGCTGGCTACCGACCCCAAGGTGCTGCTGTGCGACGAAGCCACCAGCGCCCTGGACCCTAACACCACCCACGCGATTTTGGAACTGATCCGCAAGATCAACAAGGAGCTGGGCATCACGGTGGTCATCATCACCCACCAGATGAGCGTGGTCGAGGAAGTCTGCAACCGTGTGGCCATCCTGGACAACGGCACCGTGGTGGAGGAGGGCGAGGTCCAGGCAATCTTCAGCCATCCCTCCAGCGCCGCCGCCAAGCGGCTGGTATATCCTGCCGGTGCCCCCAAAGCCGAGAACCTGCCCGGCCACAAGCTGGTGCGCGTTGCCTTCGGCGGCACCCAGACCACCGACAAGCCGCTGGTGGCAAGCCTTGCCATCGAGTGCGGTGCCCTGGTCTCCATCATGGGTGCCGACACCCGCATCGTCAACGGCCAGACGCTGGGCAGCATGCTGCTGGCCCTGCCCGAGGACGAACACGCCGAAGCCGCGCTGGAGTACATCAAGAACTATCCCGGCATTACCTATGAGGAGGTGAACAACTGATGGCTGAATTTTTTGCAGGCAAAGATTGGCAGACTTTTTTGCAGATCCTGCCCACCATCCCGTTTGAAACCTGGGAGACTGTCTGGTCCACAGTTGTTGCCACCCTGCTGGCGCTGGTCATCGGCCTGCCTTTGGGCGTGCTGCTGGTCACCGGCGAACCCAACGGCATCCGCCCGCTGCCCAAGTGGGTCATGGCGCTGCTGAACGGCCTGATCAACCTGCTGCGCAGTGTGCCGTTCCTGATCCTGATGATTATCGTCATCCCGCTGTCCCGTTTGATCGTGGGCACATCCATCGGCACCGTAGCTTCCATCGTGCCGCTGGTCATTGCGTCCTTCCCGTTCGTCTCCCGTCTGATCGAGACCAGCATACGCGAGGTCGACCCCGGCGTTATCGAGGCCGCCCAGAGCATGGGCGCTACACCTTTGCAGATCATCACCAAGGTGATGGTGCCTGAGAGCATGCCCAGCCTGGTAGCCAACATCACCATTGCGGCCACCACCATCATGGGCTACGGTGCCATGGCCGGTATCATCGGCGGCGGCGGCCTGGGCAAGATCGCCATCAACTACGGCTACTACCGCTTTAACGTGGTGCTGGAGTTCTTCGCCACGGCGCTGCTGGTGGTGCTGGTGCAGATCTTGCAGACCGCAGGCACCAAGCTGGCCGTCAAATGCGATAAGCGGATTCAGAAGTAATTGTTTTTATGATAAGAAAAGCTCCCGAACGTTAAAAGTCCGGGAGCTTTTGTTTTTAAATGGCTGCGCCGTGCATTGCCCCCTTCTGGGAGGGAGGCTTTCACTGTATTACAGCTTCTTCACTGCCTCGATCAGCGTCTCCACATTCTCGGCCTTGGTGGCCCAGCTGGTGCAGATGCGCACGGCGGTGTGGGTCTTGTCGGGCTTACCCATATGGGTCATGGCAAAGTCCTTGCTCAGGACCTCGTGCCATTCGTCCGGCAGCACAAAGAACTGCTGGTTCGTGTAGGAATCATGCAGCAGCTTCACACCCTTTTCCTCAAAGGCTTTGCGGATGGCCATAGCCTGGCGGTCGGCCTCGGCAGCCAGGGTAAAGTACAGGCTGTTGCCGGTGCCGTCCTCGCCGTCCAGCAGGGCCAGGAACTGCTCACCCAGCAGGCGGCCCTTGGCCAGCATGCCGCCGTGCTGCTTGATGGCATAGCGGAAATCCTCTTTCAGCGTGTCGTTGGTGATAACAACGGCCTCGCCAAACAGTGCGCCGCACTTGGTGCCGCCCAGGTAGAACACATCGCACAGGGCGGCGTAGTCCTGCAGGGTCAGGTCGTTGGCTTCGCTCATCAGGCCGTAGGCCATGCGGGCGCCGTCCACAAACAGGTACAGCCCCAGCTCATAGCAGGCGGCAGAGATGTCGGTCAGCTCGGCCTTGGTGTAGAGCGTGCCCACCTCGGTGGGGTTGGAGATGTAGACCATACCGGGCTGCACCTCATGCTCGTGGCTGGCGTTGGCGCGGTGTTCTTCCACCGCGTGGCGGATCTGCCGTGCCGTGATCTTGCCGTTTTTATTGGGCAGGGCCAAGCACTTGTGGCCGGTGGCTTCTACTGCGCCGGTCTCGTGTACATGGATATGGCCGCTGTCGGCGCACAGCACACCTTGCCAGGGCTTGAGGGCCGCATCGATGACCGTCAGGTTGGCCTGGGTCGCACCTACAAAAAAATGCACGGCGGCATCCGGGGCGTCGCACAGGGCGCGGATCTTGTCCGCAGCGGCGGCGCAATAGCTGTCCTCGCCATAGCCGGGGGTCTGGTCAAAGTTGGTCTTTTGCATCAGTTCCAGCACCGCGGGGGCAGCGCCTTCGCCGTAATCACATTCAAAACGAAGCATAAAAGCTCTCCTTTTCTCACTTTTTCGCTGTTTTTTATTATAACACCGGGGTGTACGCCTTGCAACCCTGCAAAATTACAGGTATAATAGCTGGTGCGTGTTTTATTGTAAACCCATACGGCAATACCACAAGAAAAGAGGCTTTTTATGGATTCTGGCAAACAGCGGGAGGGCTTTGCTTCCCGCCTTGGTTTCATCCTGGTCAGCGCCGGCTGTGCGGTCGGCATTGGCAACGTGTGGCGCTTTCCCACGGTAACGGGGCAGAACGGCGGCGGCGTGTTCGTGCTGTTCTACCTGCTGTTTTTGGTGCTGATGGGCGTGCCTGTGCTTACCATGGAGCTGGCCGTGGGCCGCGCCGGGCACAACAGCGCGGTAAAAGCCTACAAAGCGCTGGAGCCGAAAGGCACCAAGTGGCACCTGCACGGCTGGGTGTGCATGATCGGCTGTGCGCTGCTGATGATGTACTACACCACGGTAGCCGGCTGGATGCTGGACTACTTCTTTAAGTTTTTGACCGGCCGCTTCACCGGCCTGACCCCCGACGCCTCGGCCCAGGTGTTCAGCGATGCGCTGGCCAACCCCGGCGAGCAGGTGCTTTGGATGGTGGTCATCACCGTGCTGGGCTTCCTCGTCTGCCAGAAGGGTCTGCAGGGCGGTCTGGAGCGCATCGGCAAATGGATGATGGGCGCTCTGCTGGTGCTGATTCTGGTGCTGGTTGCCCACAGCTTTGTGCTGCCCGGCGTCAAGGAGGGCCTGGCCTTCTACCTGCTGCCGGATTGGCAGCGCGCCTGCGAGCAGGGGCTTGGCAACGTCATCACCGCCGCGATGAACCAGTCCTTCTTCACTTTAAGCCTGGGCATTGCCGCCATGGAAATTTTCGGCAGCTACATGGACCGCCGCTTTACCCTGACCGGTGAGGCCGTGCGCATCTGCGTGCTGGACACCTTTGTGGCCATCTGCGCGGGGCTTATCATCTTCCCGGCTTGCTTCTCCTTCGGCATCTCGCCGGATGCCGGCCCCAGCCTCATCTTTATCACGCTGCCCAGTGTGTTTATCAACATGCTCGGCGGCCGCATCTGGGGCACACTGTTCTTCCTGTTTATGACGTTCGCCAGCTTCTCCACCGTCATTGCGGTGTTCGAGAACCTGATTGCCTCCTGCATGGACAACTTCGGCTGGGACCGCCGCAAGACCTGTCTGATCGGCTGCGTCGCGCTGATTTTGCTGGGCCTGCCCTGCGCTTTGGGCTACAACGCCTGGAGCTTTATCCAGCCCATGGGCGCTGGCAGCACCGTGCTGGATTTCGAGGATTTCCTCGTCAGCAACCTACTGCTGCCCGGCGGCAGTCTCATCTACCTGCTGTTCTGCGTCACCCGCTGGGGCTGGAATTTTGACAACTACCTGGCCGAGTGCAACACCGGCAGCGGCTTCAAGATGCCCTGCTGGCTGAAGAACTACTTCCGCTTTGCACTGCCCGTGCTGATCCTGGTTATTCTGGTGCAGGGGCTGTAAAACCTCATACCTAAGTCAACACCGCACAATTCCCGCCTAACGGCTTAAGCACCGCTCCGGCGGCTGCGGCA
>ERZ773218.2955-NODE-2955-length-12016-cov-3.698437_pt1 | contig 12016 bp, 10 predicted proteins | sample MGYA00580527_ERZ773218 | MGnify/ENA primary metagenome ERZ773218 (study PRJEB29015, sample SAMEA2737763) | human gut metagenome | biome: human gut; feature: human-associated habitat; material: faeces | place: China | collected 2012 ...
CGATCGCCCTCTGGACTCCTTCGGCGTTCGCCTCCGGATGCTACTTGATTTTTATTGGAAGTTTTTTAGTTTGTGCGCAGGGACGCTTCGCTGCCTGCGGCGAAGTTGCCGGACTTGTTTTTCCTCTTTGAGTAGGTTTAACGGAGCAACAGTTGGGGCGTTGCCCCAAGCCCCATAAGGGGCGCCGCCCCTTAACCCCGCAAGGGGCATTGCCCCTTGACCCTTTTTTCGGCGCCATGCGGGTGCTGTTATTCCAGCAGCTCCGCCCCCGTCACCACGTCGTCCATCACCGCGATAACCAGCGGCGTTCCGCGATCCTGCTTGCCTTGCAGGCGCACGTTGTCCCTTTCCACCAGCGTCGCGGGGGATTTCGCCTGCTGCACGCGAATCAGGTGATCGTCCTTCTCCAACCGCACCACGCCTACAAGCTGTTGCTGCCATTCTTGTTGAAATAGAAGGACTTCACGCCCTTGCCGTTGCGGTTCTGCTTCTCGAAATCGACGGAGAGCAGGCGTTTGGCGTAGCCGCGGTCGGTCAGCAGCACGATTTGGTCGCTGTCTTGCAGCTGCCCGCACCAGATGACCTCGTCGCCGTCCTCCACCTGCATACAGCGTACCCCGGCGGCGACGCGCCCCTGCACCGGCACGCTGTCGAGCGAGAAGCGGATGCACAGACCGCTGCGGGTGAACAACAGCAGGTCGTCACGGCTGGCGGCGGGGAGAACTGTCAGCAGACGGTCGCCGTCTTTCACGTTCACGGCGGCGAATTTCTTGCTGCGCACGTCGTAATCCGCGGCGGCGGTGCGTTTCACCATGCCCTGCCGGGTGATGAAGAGAATGTCCGGCAGGTGCCCGACGTCCGCCATGCGGATGCACGTCATCCACAGCGCCTTCTCGTCGTCCTCCAGCCCGGCCAGCACGCCTGAAAGCAGCTGCCCGCGCTCCTTGGGCTTGACTTCGTTCAGCGACGCAACAGGCAGAGGATAGCAGTTGCCGTGGTCGGTGAAGATGAGCAGCGTTTCGTCTGTTTTGGCCATGAACAGAAAGTCGGCGAACTCCTTGTCGTCCTCCGCGCGGGTCGGGAGCGGCGTTTTCTTGTAGAGCGCGGGATTCATGCGCTTCAACTGCCCCGCGCCCGTGAACGCCACGATGACCTCTTCCGGCACGGCGGCTTCTTCCTCGACTTCCAGCGGGGATTCGTCCGCTTTTTCGATGGTTGTGCGGCGCTCGTCGGCGAATTCCTCGGCAATCTCCTGCAATTCCTTGCGGATGACCGCCAAGAGCTTTTTCTCGCTGTGCAGGATGCCCTCCAAGCGGTCGATGAGCTTCAGGATGTCCTCGTACTCCTTGCGCAGGGCGATGATTTCCAAATTCGTCAAGCGCTGCAGGCGCATGTCCAAGATTGCCTGTGCCTGCGCGTCGGACAGCTCGAAGCGCTCCATCAGGCGGGCTTTCGCTTCTTTCGGGTTCTTTGAGGAGCGAATCAGCGCGATGACCTCGTCGAGGTTGTCCACCGCAATCATCAGCCCCTGCAAAATGTGCGCGCGGGCTTTCGCCTGCTTCAGGTCGTACTCCGTGCGGCGGGTGATGACGTTTTTCTGATGGCGGATGAAGTGCCCCAGCATCGTTTTCAGCCCCATCTGCACGGGCTTGCCCTCGGCGATGGCGACCATGTTCACGCCGAAGGTGACCTGCAAGTCCGAATACTTGTAGAGCACTTTCAGCACCTTGTCCGGGTCGGCATCCTTCTTCAGCTCGATGACGGCGCGCATTCCCTCGCGGTCGGATTCGTCGCGGATGTCGTAGATGTTTTGCAGCTGCCCCTTCTTTTCTTCCGACAGCTTCAAAATCTTCTCCAGCATCGCGGCTTTGTTGACCATGTAGGGGATTTCCGTGATGACAAGCAGCTTGCGCCCGTTCACGCCGTCCTCCACATGCACACGCGCGCGCAGGGACAGCTTCGAGCGTCCGGTCTCATAGCCTCTGCGGATTTCCTCGTTTTTCACCAGCACGCCGCCGGTGGGGAAGTCCGGGCCGGGGATGATTTTCATCAGCTCATCCAGCGGAATGTCCGGATTCTCCATCACAGCAATCGCCGCGCGGATGCTTTCGCCCAGATTGTGCGGGGGAATGTTCGTCGCCAGCCCTACCGCGATGCCGCTCGCGCCGTTGACGAGCAGATTCGGAAAGCGCGCGGGCAGCATGTCCGGCTCTTTGAGCGTGTCGTCGAAATTCAGGCGGAACGGCACGGTGTCCTTCTCAATGTCGCGCAGCATTTCCAGCGCGAGGGGCGTCATGCGCGCCTCGGTGTAACGCATGGCGGCAGCGCTGTCGCCGTCAATGGAGCCGAAATTGCCGTGCCCATCGACCATCGGCCCGCGCATGGAGAAGTCCTGCGCCATGCGCACGAGCGCGTCGTACACGGAGAAATCGCCGTGCGGGTGATATTTGCCCAGGCAGTCGCCGACGATGCGGGCGCACTTGCGGTGCGGCTTGTCGGGCGTCGTGCCCAGTTCCATCATGGTATAGAGAATGCGGCGCTGCACGGGCTTTAAGCCATCCTCGACGCGCGGCAGGGCACGTTCCAGAATGACATGCTCCGCGTAGGGAATCATGGACTGGTGCATTACGTCCTCGACGGTCGTTTGCAGGATGCGCGACGGGTCGTCCTTGGGAATCGGGCGGTTATCGCTTGTTTTCTTTGCCATAACTTACTTTCCTTCCCCTCGCTGACCTTCCGGCAGCTCGAAATTATCCGGCTTGTTGAAGTCGGCGTTCTCGATGATGTAATCGCGGCGCGGCTCGACCTTGTCGCCCATCAGGATGGTAATGCGGCGGTCAGCCAGCGCTGCGTCCTCAATCGTCACCTGCATCAGTTTGCGCTGGGAAGGATCCATCGTCGTCGCCCAGAGCTGTTCGGGGTTCATTTCGCCCAAGCCTTTGTAGCGCTGAAGCGTGTAGCCTTTGCCCGCTTCCTTGATGCACTTCGCCAGCTCCTTGTCGTCGTAGGCATAGAGAACCTTGCTGCCCTTTTGCACCTTGTACAGCGGCGGCATTCCGATATAAACGTGACCGCCGGTGACAAGCTCTTTCATGTAGCGGAAGAAGAACGTCAGCAGGATAGCACGAATGTGCGCGCCGTCCTGATCGGCATCGGAGAGGATGATGACTTTGTTGTATTTGAGGTTGGCGAGGTTGAAATTCTCGTCGATGGACGTGCCGAGCGCGGTAATCAGCGAGCGGAACTCCTCATTGCTCAGCACCTGATCCAGCCGCTTCTTTTCGGCATTGAGGGGCTTGCCGCGCAGGGGGAGAATCGCCTGATAGCGGCTGTCGCGCCCCTGCTTGGCGCTGCCGCCTGCGGAATCGCCCTCGACGATGAACAGTTCGTTGTCTTCCGCCTTTTTGCCGCGGCAGGCGCTGAGCTTGCCGACCAGCGGCGCGGCGTCAAGCTGATTCGCTTTGCGGGCGTTGTCGCGGGTCTTGCGCGCGGCTTCACGCACCTGCGCGGCGCGAATCGCCTTCTGCACAATCTGCTGGGCAATCTCCTGATTCTTGAGGTTCTCCAGCCAGTCCGTCAGCTGCTGGGTGATGATGCCCTCCACCGCGGGGCGAACTTCGCTGTTGCCCAGCCGCCCCTTCGTCTGCCCCTCGAACTGCGGATTCTTGACCATCGTCGTCAGCACGCAGCTCAAGCCTTCGCGGAAGTCCTCGCCCGTCAGGTTGCTGTCCTTTTCCTTCAGGAAGCCGTTGCGGCGGGCGTAGTCGTTGAACATCTTCGTGAATGCCGCCTTGAAGCCTGTTTCGTGCGTTCCGCCTTCACCCGTGGGGATGTTATTGACATAGGAAAAAAGGCTCTCGGTATAGCCGTCGGTGTACTGAATGGCGACGCGGCAGATGACGGAATCCTTCTGCCCTTCGAGGTAAATCGGCTGATCGTGCAGGACGGTTTTGCCGTCGTTCAAATACCGCACATAGTCGATGATGCCGCCCTCGTAGTGGAAGGTCGTTTCGCGGCGGGCAGGGTCGCTCACACGCTCGTCGAGAAAGACGATTTTCAAGCCCCGGTTCAGGTATGCCAACTCCTGCAGGCGGCGGAACACCGTGTCGTAATTGAAGCGCACGTCCTCGAAAATCGCGTCATCGGGAAGAAAACGCACGAGTGTGCCCTTCTTGCGTGTGTTGCCGACTTTTGCCAAGGGTGCGTCCGGCTTGCCCGCGATGACCTTGCCTTTCTTCTCGTCGAACTGGCTTGTGAAGCGCATGGCATAATGGCTGAAATCGCGGTAGATGTCCACGGTCAGCCACTTGCTCAGCGCGTTGACGACCGACGCGCCCACGCCGTGCAGACCGCCGGAATAGCTGTAATTCTCGTTGTTGAACTTGCCGCCCGCGTGCAGCACGGTGAAAATGACCTCCGCGCCGCTGACGTGCATGGTCGGGTGCTCATCCACGGGCATACCGCGCCCGTTGTCGTACACCGATGCGGAGCCGTCTGTGTGCAGCGTCACGCGCACCTCATCCGCAAAGCCGTTCGACGCCTCGTCAATTGCGTTATCCACAATTTCCCAGAGCAGGTGATGCAGACCGCGCGTCGAGGTGGTGCCGATATACATGCCCGGACGCATCCGAACCGCTTCCAGCCCTTCCAGCACCTGAATATTGCCCGCATCATAGTGATTTGCTTGATTTGCCATGAAAAAACTCCTCTTATAATGAAGGAAGTATATCAAAATCGCAACGGTGACAAAGCACCAATTTTCATTATATCACAATTCCGCCGATTCATCAAGGCGAACAGCAAAATGACGCTCGGACAGCAAAGCGGCGCGAAAAATTTTCACCCGCTCAACAGAAACGTAACATTTTATCAAATATCGGAAACATGTTCATGGGAAAACAAAAAAAGATATTGCAAACGGGAAGATAATCGCCAAATTTAACAGGGGAAAATCCGCGAAAACGCCGCAGAATTTACAATTCACAGGGAAAAAGCCTCTTGACAATGAAACAATTTTGTAATAAAATCAGGCTGTACGGAAAGGAGTGATTTCCCTATGATGAATTCCGGTCTGCGGCGACTGCTGTCCGGCGCGGTGGCGCTGATGCTGCTGGGCTGTTCCTCCGCCTTGGCGGATACGGCGACGGTCACTGCGCGCAAGCTCATTCTGCGCGAAAAAGCATCCTCGACCAGCGATGCCCTGCAAACCCTGCCCAAAGGAACGAAGCTGGAGGTCCTCGGCAAAAGCGGCAGCTGGTATAAAGTGACTTACGGGAAATACACCGGCTATGTCTATAAAACGTATGTCAGCGTGACCAAAACGTCCAGCAGTTCCAGTGCTTCCAGCAGCACGACGCGGCTGGAAAAGGGGAGCACTGGCAGCGCCGTCAAGGATTTGCAGACAAAGCTGAAAAAACTCGGCTATTATGATGCTTATGTCGATGGCGATTATGGCGACACGACCGTCGCGGCGGTCAAGGCGTTCCAGAAGAAGTATAACCTGACGGCGGATGGCGTGGCGGGCAGCGAAACGCTCAAAAAGCTCGACAGCGCGTACAAGAACGCGGACAGCGACAAGGACGACGGCTCGCTCCGCAAGGGCGCAACCGGCACGGCAGTCAAGACGCTGCAGACCAACCTGAAGAAGCTGGGCTTCTACACGGCGTATGTCGACGGTTCGTTCGGCTCGACGACCGAGAGCGCCGTCAAGGCATTCCAGAAAAAATACGGTCTGACGGCGGACGGCGTGGCAGGCAGCGCGACGCTCAAGAAGATTGAATCTGCCGTGGCGAGCGCCAGCAGCGGCAAGATTACCACTGAGCGACTGGACTGGTTCAATGGCGGCAAGTACGTCATCCCGAACGGCGCTGTATTCCAGATTAAGGACGTCAGCACGGGGCTGATTTTCTCCGCGCGCCGGCAGAGCGGCGGCAATCACATGGACGCCGAGCCGCTGACGGCGGAAGATACTGCGATTCTCAAGAAAATCAACGGCGGCACGTTCAGCTGGCGCCGCCGCGCAGTGCTGGTGAAGTACAACGGGCATGTGTATGCCGCGTCGATTTACTCCGAACCCCACGGCACAAACACAATTCTGGACAACAACTTCGATGGGCAGTTCTGCCTGCACTTCTACGGCAGCAAGACCCACGGTACAGACCGCGTGGATGCAGATCACCAGAAGTGCGTGGAACAGGCCATGAAGGCGACTTGGTAAAAATCCCAGTCAAAGGGCAAAGCAATGGGCACTGCTGCAGCGCGGCAGTGCCTTTTTGCGCACATCCGAAATCATCCGCCGATGCCCTATTGACAAATCGCCCAAAATCCTTACAATAAAATTGCGGCTGAAATCATTCATTTTTCATTCATTCCGATTGGCAGCCGAGGACAAGAGAGAGAGGAAAATACCATGTTCGGATTCCGACCCGACGGACGGCGCGTGTCGTCCATTGACCCCATCGTCGGCATTACGCCGTACCTGATGCCCATGCGCTGCGACGCGCAGGTTTTCCTGCAGCACCGCGTGGACTATGAGCTGCTGACGCGCTACATTGCGGCGCAGGCGGCGAAGGGCGAGAAAATCACGTTCATGCAGATTATTACCGCCGCGTTCGTCCGCACTGTGTCCCAGCACCCGGAAATCAACCGCTTCATCCTCAATAAGCAGTTCTTCGCGCGGAACATGTGCGCCGTGTCCTTCACGATGCTCAAAAACCCGCAGAACGCCGAAATGGGCGAGACGGCGGTGAAGGTGAAGTACGACCTGACTGACACCATCTACGACGTGCGCGACCGCATGGAAAAGGTCATCAACGCCAACCGCGGCGAGGACAAGAAGAATTTCGCGGATAAGCTGGCGAAAGCGGTGCTGGTCGTGCCGGGTCTGGCAACGGGCATCGTCGCGCTGGTTCGCCTGCTTGATCGCTACGGGCTCTGCCCCGGCGCACTGCTGGATGAGCTGCCCTTCCATACCAGCATGTACATCACCAACAATGCCTCCATCGGCCTGCATCACGTCAACCACCACATCTACAACTTCGGTTCGGTTACGCTGTTCTTCGGCATGGGTACCGTGGAGAAGGTTGCCGTGGTAGAGAAGGGGGAGGCGCGCATGAAGAGATTCATGCCCATCGGCATCACGGCGGATGAGCGCGTCTGCTCCGGCGCGCACTACGCGGCGTTCTTCGGCACGATGTCGTATCTGCTCAATCATCCGGAAGAACTGGAGAAGCCGCCGGAATCCGTCCGCTTTGACGAAAAGTGCGAATACCACGTCCCGAAAGTTGGCGAGCAGCCGGCGAAGAAGCAGAAAAAGCAGCAGAAAGCCACGGTTCAGGCGTAAATCAGCAGGAAAAAACGCATGATATGTCGAAATCCTCCGTTGCAGCGCATTCCTTGAAACGGGAGTGCAGAAGAACGGAGGATTTTTTTATGCAGAATGTAGGTATTGTCGGCTTGGGGCTGATTGGCGGCTCACTCGCGAAAACCATCAAACTCCACACGCCGTACACGGTTTATGGCACGGACAAGAATGCGGACACGATGCGCCGCGCGTTCCTGATGGAAGCGATTGACGGCGAACTGACGGCGGAGACGCTGCCGCAGTGCGATGTTGTGCTGATCTGCCTGTACCCGCAGGGGATTATCGACTATGTGACCACGCACGCGGCGGACTTTAAGCCCGACAGCCTTGTGATTGACTGCGGCGGCGTGAAGCAGGTGATTTGCGACGCACTGTTTCCCGTATCACAGCGGTATGCGTGGCACTTCATCGGCGGACACCCGATGGCGGGGCGCGAGTACAGCGGCTTCAAGTACGCCCGCGACGATCTGTTCGACCATGCGTCGATGATTCTGTGCGGTCACGGCGACGACGACCCGGCGGTTCTGCAGCGCGCCCGTGACTTTTTCATGGAACTGGGCTTCCTGCGTGTGCAGTTCACGACGCCGAAGACGCATGACGAGATGATTGCGTATACGTCGCAGCTGGCGCATGTCGTGTCGAGCGCGTATGTGAAGTGCCCGCTGGCGGATAAGCACCGCGGGTTCTCGGCAGGGAGCTTCGCGGATATGACCCGCGTGGCACGGCTGAATGAGGATATGTGGACGGAGCTGTTCTTTGATAATCGAGAGGCGCTTCTGCCGGTGGTGGAGGACTTGGTGCAGCGGGTGACGGAGTATCGGGACGCACTTCGGGATGAAAATCGAGAGGAAATGCGCAAGCTATTGCGTGAAGGAAGAGAAACCAAGGAACGCCTGACGGAGTAACACGCGGAAGAAGCAAAGCAATGATCTGAATGATAGAAAAATCAACCTTGGTTGTCCGAAAAAGTCAACACCACAAAAAACGCGGTACGCCCCAATCCGGGGAAAACGTACCGCGCTTTTCATTTATACCAGCGTCTTCGTCTGCCACTTGCCGCTGTGCCAGCGAATCAGGAAACAGATGATGCGGAACACCCAGTCAATCTGCATGGCAATCCATACGCCGATGACGCCCATGCCCATCGTCGTCGCGAGGAAAACGCCGAAGCCGATGCGAAAAACCGCCATCGAGAAGACCGCGACCGTCATCGTGTACTTCGCGTCGCCCGCCGCACGGAGCGCGTTCGGCATCGTGAAGGACATCGGCCAGAAAATCACACAGCCCGCGCCGTGCAGCGCCACAATCTGCCGCGCAAGCACCGTCGCTTCCGGCGAGAGGTTGAACGGCAGGGTAATAATCGGGTTGCAAAGCAGCATCAGGATGTTCAGCGTGCCCATGCAGAGGTAGACAATCTGCATGAGTTTCTTGGTGTAGAATTTCGCCTGATCGTAGGCGTGCGCGCCGCAGCACTGCCCGACGACCGCAATCATCGCCAGCCCAATGGCGTTTCCGGGCAGGCACTGGAATGAACCGAGCGTGTTGCCGACGGCGTTCGCGGCGGTGCTGGCGGTGCCGAAGGTAGCAATCATGCTCAGCAGCAGCAGCTTGCCGAGCTGAAACAGCCCGTTCTCAAAGCCGCTGGGAATGCCGACGCTCAGAATCTTCTTGACCTCGCTCGGATGCCATTCGAAGGGGAACATTCCCGGATACGGAATCCGGCAGTGTGGGTCGCGGAGGGCGCGCTGCGTGATGTACGCGCCCACGGAGCGCGAAATCAGCGTCGCCAGCCCCGCGCCCATCACGCCCCAGCCCAGCCAGAAGATAGTCACGCTGTTGCCGATGAGGTTGACGATGTTCATGATGAAGGAGGAGAACATCGTTGCGCGCGGATTGCCAATGCAGCGCAGGAGCGCGCAGTAGGCATTGTAAATCGCCATGACGGGATAGGAGAGCGCCGACATGAGAAAGTAAATCTGGCTTGCCGTCATGACGTCATCTTCGACATTGCCGAAGATGGCGAACAGCAGCGGTTTGCGGAAAATCAGGCAAACTGCCATAATCGCCAGCGAAACGAGCAAAACGACATAGAACAGCATCTTTGCGGCAGTTTTCGCGGCATCCGGGCGCTTCTGCCCCAGATACTGGCTGACCAGCACCGCGCCGCCCGTCGCCAAGGCGGAAAACACGCCAATCAGCAGCACGTTGATGCTGTCCACCAGCGAAACGCCGCTCATCGCCGATTCGCCGCTCATTGCCGATTCGCCGCAGTAGGACACCATGATGGTATCCATCATGCCAATCAGCACGACGAGAAACTGCTCCGCCAAGAGCGGCAAAAGCAGCTGCTTCAAGTCCTGTTTGGAGAAAATCATCTCGGATTCAGCCGCCGGGAGTTTTTCAGGGGAAGTACGGAAGAAACGCATGGAAACCTCCTGAAAGAAATTCGGAATGCGGAATTCGGAATGCGGAGTAATTCGCGCGCGAACTGCGTCTGATACTATTTCCAAATGAGAATGCGCCAAGATGCGCCGCGAATTTTTCACGTTGGCTAACGCGAATGAAACGCAGCGTAGCAGCGCTACGCTAAGTGGAATGAGCGGACGCCAACGGGGAAAAGGCGCAAGCAGATGGCGCAGGTGAATTTGGAAATAGTATGAAATCCTCTAACAGAAAACGCCCGACCGACGCATCAATGCGGCGATCAGGCGTTTCAAAGCGGATGGGGAAGCGATTATTCCGCCACAGGATAGACGGAAACCTGCTTCTTGTCGCGGCCCAGACGCTCGAAGCGGACAACGCCGCTCACCAGCGCGAACAGGGTGTCGTCCTTGCCGATGCCCACGTTCTGACCGGGATGAATCTTGGTGCCGCGCTGACGAACAAGAATGTTGCCAGCCTGAGAGAACTGACCATCGGCACGCTTCGGGCCAAGGCGCTTGGATTCGCTGTCGCGGCCGTTACGGGTAGAACCCATACCTTTCTTATGAGCGAACAGCTGAAGATTCAACTTCATCATGGTAATACCCTCCAATTTATCTATCAAGGTCGTGGCTCAATGAACCTTGCGGATCGTGAGCCGAAAATACGCGGGGTACTGCTCCGCAATGGCGGAAAAGCCGATGCGAAGCGCCCCAAACAGCAGCTGCGCCTGTTCCATCTGCTTATCGGTGATTCCCGGCGGCAGCAGCACCTCGGCGAAGCCATCTTCACCGCCGTGTTCGATGGGGGAAAGCCCCACCAGGCTGCAAAGCGCTTGGTCGATGGTGATGAGCAGCGTGGAAATGCCCGCGCAGACGATGTCGCTGCCCTCCTCCGCATAGCCGGAATGTCCCTTGACGGAAACACCCGTGATGCGTCCGGCAGCGTCCTCAAAAAGCACAGCGCGCGTCATTAGGCGTTGATGGCGGTGATTTCCACCTTCGTGTAGGGCTGACGATGGCCGGCACGACGATGGTAGTTCTTCTTGGACTTGTACTTGTAGATCTTAATCTTCTCGCCCTTGACCTGACCGACGATCTTGCCTTCAACCGTCACACCCGCGACAGTGGGCGTGCCGACCTTGACATCGCCTTCATTGACGACCATGATGGCGTCGAAGGAGATAGCAGAGCCATCTGCCTGATTCACCTTGTCGATGTAGATGGTTTCACCCTGAGAAACCTTGTACTGCTTGTTGCCAGCGCTGATGATTGCGTACATGACAATAAGCACCTCCTATTATATACTCGCCGGAATCTGAGGTTGCGCAGATGCGCATTGTGACAGACCTCTCCCGTGCGGCTCAACGGTAATGATACCACGTTCGCGGGGGTATGTCAAGAGGAAAATGCGGAAAATTCAAGGCTTTGCGTTATTCCAAGCCGAAAAATTCCGTCAGCTTGCCGGGATGCGACACGCACAGCGACTGCCAGCCGCAGAAGAGCGCACCCTCGACGTTCCCCGGCGTGTCATCCAGAAACAGCACGCGCGACGGCTCGTGCCCCGTGGCGGAAATGACATACTGGAAAATCTGCTCGCTGGGCTTCATCAGCTTCAAGCGACCGGAGACGAATTTCGCGTCGAAGAGGTTAAAAAAGTCGTACTTGTGCTCGACAACCGCAAAGGCATCGTCGGCATAATTCGAGAGGACGTAGACCTTTTTGCCATGCGCCTTGCAGCTTTGCAGCGTTTTCAGCCCCTCCGGCAGCACTTTCTTCAAGTCCACCCAGTTGTGCATCACGCGCGTGATGTACGGGCGGAGCGGCTCGTCGCGCCCGATCATGGCCTCAATGGCCTCGTCGCGGGTCATCAGCCCGTGGTCGCGCATGAGCCAGTAGGGGGAACGGAAAATCTTTTCCAGCAAAATCGGGTGCAGGTCGGGGCGATCCGGCACATGCTCATCCAAAATTTCCTGTGGGTTATAGGACAGCAGTACCTGTCCAACGTCGAAGACAACGGCATCCACCGCGTCCCACGGCATGGTTTCGTAAATATCATCAAAAGTGCGGAGCATATGATTCACCTCATCTGCCATGATACACGATTTTTCGCCCAAAAACAAGCCTTTTCAAAGCGGAATTTCTGGTGTATAATAGCGATAGGGAATCCTAAGGTAGCACCGCACAAATGAGGTGGTCGGCTGGCGAATGGATTTTTCGTCAGATGCAAATG
>ERZ773218.2957-NODE-2957-length-12005-cov-32.192971_pt1 | contig 12005 bp, 8 predicted proteins | sample MGYA00580527_ERZ773218 | MGnify/ENA primary metagenome ERZ773218 (study PRJEB29015, sample SAMEA2737763) | human gut metagenome | biome: human gut; feature: human-associated habitat; material: faeces | place: China | collected 2012 ...
ATCTGTACCATAACCGGAAAGCGGGCAAGCTTGTAGTAAGCCGGACGGATCAGTGCTGCAAGTCCGTAAACAGGGAACATCAGAAGAGAGGTTTTGCCCATCATAGTAAAATGTCCGGTGACAAGAGAGTGCAGTCCTGTCCATAAGATCTCCAGACACCAGCCTGTAAAACCACACAGAAAAAAATCCTTCTTTTGCATTTTAAAGCTCCTTCTCATCAGCAGAAATCCTGCGCTTTCCGGAAAAATGTCAGTTTAACTGAATTAAGAAAGTCCCCTGCGGGGCTGCGAATATCCGCCTGGACTTTAAATATATTTAACGTGGAAAAGCGTCTTTAATAGCCTTCCCTGCCTTGAAAAAAATATACACGTGGGTTATAATGAACAAAATTATTACTGCAAAGTGAAAAAGCAGTAATGGATCATCAACACATGCGGAAGGAGAAAACAGACGATGAATTATGAAGAAAGTCGTGCCTACATCAGAGCTGCGGAATTGAAAAAGGGAATTGTTCTGGGACTGGAAAATATGAGAGAACTGATGAGGCGGCTTGGAGATCCCCAGGATGAACTGAAGTATGTTCATGTAGCGGGAACTAACGGAAAGGGTTCTGTGATCGCATATCTGTATTCCGCTTTATCCTTACAATTTCATGTAAAAAGGGCATAAAAATACCGACAAGTATTAGCATAGAACACCATTACTTGTCGGCAATAATTTTAATATCACATTCCTTGTTCAAAAATATAGAGATACAAATCTTCGAGGGTTGGGGATTGTGGGGACAGTTTATGATTTTCAGGGGGATTATCTGTAACTAATCTTACTACGATTTTATCATCATTATGATAGAGATTTGAAACACGGTAATTATCCTGAAAATATTTTAATTCTTCTTTTTCGATTTCCACATCAACTACCTTATTTGCAATTTCATTTACGAGATTTTGGCAGGTATCGTGTGACACGAGTTTTCCCTGCTTTAGAAGTATAATCTCTTTAGCAATGAACTCGATATCGGACACTACATGGGTAGAAATGAGCACTATCTTATTTTCTGCAATTTCGCTTATAAAGTTGCGGATTCTTATCCTCTCTTTCGGGTCAAGCCCTGCTGTCGGCTCGTCGAGAATTAAGATTTCGGGATCATTTAAAAGGGCTTGTGCAATTAAGGCTCTCTGCTTCATACCACCGGAGAACGAGCCCAATTTTTTATGTGCTGACTCTTTAAGATTGACGGTTTCAAGAAGTGAGGCAATTTTTTGTTTTGCCTCTTTCTTTTTCAGACCTTTTAAAGCCGCCATATACCACAAAAATCGGTTGAGCGTAAAGTCATCGTACAAGCCCTGTTGCTGTGGCATGTAGCCGAGAATTGTTCTGTAGTCTTTGCCGAGTTTTTTAATTTCCTCGCCGTCATAGAGAACTTCTCCGCTGTCGGCGTTCAGGTTGTCGGTGATGATATTCATAAGGGTGCTTTTGCCTGCGCCGTTTGGTCCGAGCAAGCCATAAACGCCCGGCGTTAAGGTCACACTGAAATCATCAAGTGCCTTAACTACACCTTTTTTATATGTTTTACATAAATTTTTTATTTCAAGCCTCATTTTTACACCTTCTCATAGCTTTAAATTCAATATTAGAAAAGTTAAATGCAATTATAGTTAAACAAATCATCAGCAGGAATACGCATAATACTATCAAACTCGGGACAAGCCACATCCAACTGCCTTTTTGAAAGCTTGTGTATAATCTTATATCGGTCAAATTCATACATAACAGGCACGGAAATAATACTATCACCGCCCCGACAATCATAGACAATATATTATTCTTTAATACTTGAGAAAGCATAGCAACCGCCGTCATAACCGAGACAGCCTCCGCTATATGCACTGCCGCCGTAATAAAAATCATACTGTTTACGGAAATTGTACTGCCAATATTTGCAAAGTCCTGCATAAATACAACAGGAGTGTTTAACGACTCCGTTCCGAAGGTTTTTATGAAATTTATATAATAAGGCAAATAAATTAAAGTATATGATATAAGCGTGGTAAGCGAAAGTGTCATTACTTTTGAAAGTACAAGCCTCAGCTTGCCCTTTTTTGTGCAGCGAATTAGATTAATCATATGCTTTTTATGCTCATATGCAAATATATCGGACGATATAAATATTATTACTGCCATAAGCAAGGTAAAATACTGCCATTCTCTTGACGGATTTTGGGCAAGTCTTTTATAAACAATATAGTTAATGAATATGGGAGTAATATGATAACGCTCTCCGACCTCTTTTATGTACGAGGCTTGATTTGAAATCTCCTCAAAGGCGGCGCCCTTGGTTTTCAAAATCGAATCTATAGCCGTTATCCTTATTTCTTTTTCTTCAGCCGATAAGGACATATCAGTTGAAATGGTGTTAAGCTCTTCATTCAGTCCGTCAAAATAATCCTGCTGTCGCCGCAAATAATCTTCTTTTTCCTGCGTAAGCTCGCCCTCAAGCTTATCAATATACGCGCTGTATGCGCTTTCCTGAGCCGAACTGTATACAACCGAAATATCATCAGTAGCATTACCGTAGGCGACAAAAACAAGCAGAATAATCGCTATTATTGCCATTGAGCCTTTGTAGTGCTTAAAACATTCGCCTTTGAATATTGAAACGCCGCCTTGAATTTTATAAAACCTTCGTCTGAATTTTTCAAGCATTGGCGTAAATATATTGTTTGTCGTTATTTGCGCGGATTTTACAAAAGACATGCAAATTACCGTTACGGAAGCAATAGCGATCAATATCATAGCTATAACGTAAATCAGGGTAATATTTACAGTATGTGAAAAAATATTGATATTAAGATAATTTCCGAAAATATTATTTCCGCTTAAAAAGTATAAAAAGTTTATATACTTAAGCTGATTTAGGGGAGAGTTGCTTCCTATTGCAAGATAAAGAACTCCTTCAATGAAAGCCCAAAATGCGGTAACGGCAAAAACCATTCCCGTATTTTTTACTAAAACAAATATAAACGCGATAAAAAGGGCAAGCACGCACATCGTGATTATTTTTGATAAACCCCACAAAACAAGATATTGCCAAATTTGCAGATTTAAATTACAATTCATAAAAAGCTCGCAGGACTGAATATTCCTTGTCATATCGCCGAAGCCGCTGTACAATCCGCAGAGTGCAATATTTGAAGAATAATATACTGCGCATATTAAAATCGTAAAAAAGATAAGGACGAATAATTTTGAAATAATAAGCGGCATACGTCCGTATTTTGCGGTTCTGATAAGCCCGTATAATTCCTTGTCCCTTTCCAATGTAAAAATATAGATGCACATTAAAAATACAAGCGCAAATACGAGCAAATCGGTCAGAACAAATGTTGTTGAATTTTCTACGGCAAAATTGTTTCCGATTTTAAGCTTTGTATTATTAACATCTTTAAAATCCTCGGCGGTTTTTAATATGTTGTTGTATGAAAACGAACCTTCTTCCGCAAAAACCGAGAACTTTGTCTGCATCTGCGCGCGCTCATCCATATCGCCGATAAAAGAGCTATAATCAAATAAAGACTTGCATTGATTTACCAAATTTGAAAGATAGGTTTGTTTATCAAGAAGCTCTTGTTTTGTATAATGTAACGCCCGCGCCTTTTTGTATTCCTCCGGGTTCTCCGCCTTATATTGTTCGGTAATTCGCCCAAGATTTTTTAGATCATCGCCGTTGCTGTTATCTGCCGTTCTGTCAAATTGAAGAGCGATTTCAACTGTTTTTAATTCGCTTTCAAGTTGTCGTTGTGCTTCAGTCGGCACATAATCTGAATATTTAGATATTATATTCTCATAATCAGATAAATTAGTATGTACTGTTTTTACTTCAAGATTATTTGATTGAGTGTAAACCAAGAATATTGAATTTGCAGTAAAAAACAAAACAAGGCATATTAAAAGCAGTTTTTTGCTGAACAGTTTGTAAATCTCGAACATAATCAATTTCATATTGTTACGACCTTAATTAAATGAGTAGATTTCTCCGCCAAAATCAGTGCTGTTAATTGGCGAAATAGGTTCATTTCTTATAATAGAAACTAACATATCTTTAATTTCTACGGGAATTTTATCAACAGATACAAAAGCTACATATTGCCCATTTACAAAAGAAAGAGGATTTTCTTTAACGAATTTTTCGGCATTTGCTGCGGTTTTAAATTTCAATATTTGAAAATTTGCAGTATAATTACCTCCGTCACCCTCCCAAGATAAAGTTACTGAAAAGCCACTATTGACTTCATCAGAAAGCGTTTTGTCATATGATGTTGAAATCTTATACAACTTATTTTGTGTATTTTCAAAAACATTTTTCAATTCATTATCATTAGTATCAATTTTTTCATTCTCATCTACTTAGCTTAATGCGTTATTATTTTCACCCTCGACATTCACGGAACTTAATAATGTTTTATATTCCACTGTTTGTCCTGACAAAGATTCTGCTTTTGACTTATCAACAAAATAAATCTCGCAATTCATATTATCCACCTGTTGAACAAATATGAAGCATTCTGAATCCTGGGGAATGTTTAACACTGAACATTCAAAAGGTATTAAAAACGAACTTTTTTCATTAAATGAAGCGTCAAGAGACTTAACATTATCTCCGTCACTTTCAGTTGCTGCGTTTTCATCTGTATCTTCACTAAAGTTCTGTAAATACAGCTGTGATTCATTTGCAAACAAATTATCGCCGTAATTCATTTCCGTTAAAAGTTTGGGATTGCTTCCGTCGAGTTCACTTGTAAAATATTTAAACTTACCGTTAGTATCCGAATTATCAATGAGATATGTTAGCTGTCCATTATAGAAAAACGGCGAGCAAACATCACCTTCATCATTTCTAATTTGGTTTATTTTTATCGTATTGATATTAATCGAATAAAATTCCTGATACGTAGAAACTGTTACCTTTCCGCTTTCCTCCTGCTTTTTAATTTCATCTTCTGAAATAGGAAGAACCGGCACATAAATATAGTCATCATATGCGGTAAATTGGAAAGTACCTCTAAGATTATCACTGTAATTTTTGCTGTTAAAGATTTCCTCCGGCTTAGATTTAATGTTATTTATTTTATATCTTTTTATCGAAAAGCTGTCATAAACTGAGTACGAATCAATATCATCGGCAAACTTATCCTGTGAGAAATAAAAATAACCTTTATGAATCAGCCAATGCGAAATGCCGTCTTTAAATTCAATCAGTTTTTCCCTCGTTGATCCATCGGGTGTAACTTTGTACAATATATTTCCGAGAAAATTACCCATAGCATCTTCATCTTTTACAACAATATATAAATTACCGTCATAATATTGCACAACATTAGCTGATTCTCCTGATGCATTTACAAATAAATTAAAGTATGCATTACAATCAACACTGTTATGCGAACAATTAGGCTTGTTACATAGCGGTGTTGCCGCCTGTGATTCACGGTCAATATAGTAAAGGTAATTATTAGGCAAAAACACATAGTACCCTTTTTCTGATTTTGTCACAGGAAAATTTATTCCGTTCAAGTTACTGTAATAATATTGAAAATTTGTTGTGTAGTCAAATGATAATTTATCATCTGAAGTTTTGCTTGCGTCATTACATGCAGACATCAACATCATAGTCGGCAACAATAAAGCAATTAGTAACGCACTTAATAATTTTTTCATTTTAAAAATTTTCCTTAGTTTAGGATTTTTACTTTTTATCTTATTTATTCGGTTAATCATACTTATATTCTCCAATACTATAATTTTAAATTCACTTTATTTTTTAGTTTTAATTCTATAGTCTAACAAAAAGTAACATATAACAAAATTCCAGCTAATCAAAAATATTATTGTCAGCCACAGTGACGCTGTAAATGTTCTTGAGAACAGATTTACAAGCATTTGATTTCCTGTTAGGCTTTGTGAATTTAGTGTTTGTGCATTATCAACAAGCACATTCAGGTAATTTGAAATGTCGAAAATGTTATCATTCGGTATATATTTTGAGGGGATAAAAATGCTGAAATCACAAATATTAAACACAATCAAAAGCACGGCAGGTATTCCTGCAAAAACAAGCACAAGTGCAACATATTTTAGCGGAATATTTTTTAGCGATTTCAGAAAGTAGTTTAATTTGAGATTTTCTTTTATCTCCTCAAAAAATTTTCTACTGAACCTATACCACAACTTCAATGCAATAATGCTAAATCCGATAAATATTGCAAGGTATAAAATATGTTCAAATGACGAGAGCGTTTGGTTTTTATCATTCAGATTAACCGAATAATACCGCGGCAAATCCATTTGCTCAACAATTGCTCCCGTATATACCGAGTTATCGTAAACAATCATATCAACCGTTCTGTCACCATAATTTTCGGATGTTGTATATGGAACATACACTCTCTGTTTGTCATCAGCAGAAAACTTATTTATTAAACTTTCGTTTTCACATATCACACCGCAAATTGTATATTGATTTCCGTCAATGCAAATCTTTTTACCGACTGCATCTGTTGTAAAAAACAGTTTGAGAGCAAGAGAACTTCCGATTATTGCAACCTTATCTCTGTTATCTATGTTTTGGGACGAAATATTTTCGCCGTTAATTTCGGTCTTATAATCCGAAAACCAGTTTTCATTCACAAGTACCGTAGTTACGGTTTCTTCCTTAACTTTTGTTTCTTTACTCTCGGAACAAAAAGCTATGCCTTTGTCAGTAATCCGTTCAAACAGCTTTTCAAGTTCAGAAACCGTTTTTGGAGCAGTTTCGGAATTTTTATCATAAGTTAATTGAGTAACATCAGGTAATTGCCCTTTTGCATTTTCAATAATTATAATATTCGCAATAAAAACGCTCACAGTCAGCAACAACAGTAACAGAAACGAAACAACTTTTCTTTTGCTCACACTGTTTCCTCCTCAATATAAACACTTAAACCGTTTTCTATACTCTTGGTTGTTTTATATACAACTTGACTGTCGCCAAAAAGTGAGTCCGATGTCACCTCGCAATACAGCTCGTCACTGTTACATATATCCACCGAAACCTCTTCAACTGTTGCATCACCGTTTTCGGTTTTATTTATAACAAATACTATTCCCGTATTGCCTGCCCCATCCACCGATGAAACAGGCAAAAGATAATGTGTTTTCATATCATTTGAACCTGCGGTATCGTCAATTACACCTGTTTGAACCGAAACCACTTTGACCTTTGGAAGAAGCATATTATTGATTGTTTTTGAAAAATATGTAAGTAATGCAATCACAATAAAAAATACAATTGAAAATTTCAACACTACGCTCTTTAGCTTATCTTTTTTCATAAAAACCTCTCTCCTATCCCTTATCAGTTCCGACAAACGGCGAATCAATATCCCTGTGTCCGTAAAGATAAATAAGCAATGCAGGAATCATAAATATAACTCCGCAGGCAAATATTATGCCGTAATCCGAACTACCGACATCAGTAAGCGTTACGGAAAGCGGATACATACCCTCATTATCAAAATAAATCAGCGGTTGTTCAACTACATTCCAATTATCAATAAAGCAGAGCAACGCAAGTGTTATGAGTCCGCCTTTAATCTGCGGAAGAATAATATTAGTAAATATCTTCAAATATGACGCACCGTCAACTCTTGCCGCCTCAATTGCGGAATCGGGAATGTATTTTATACTTTGCCTCAAAAGACAAATTCCGAATGCAGAAAAAGTTCCGGGTAAAATTACCGCAAGAAAATTATTCAGCAAATTCATATTTTCAAGAATCATATAATCAGGAACAAGTGTTACCTGCAACGGCAAAATGAGCAAAATTATGTATATGAAAAACAGCTTGTCCCTGAACGGGAATTTCAATTTTGCAAAAGCAAAAGCCGCCAATGATGATACTGCAACCTGACCGATTACTGTCGGAAAAGTACAAACAACCGAATTCCAGAACTTTAACAAATACTCGGGTTTTCTGAAAAGAGTCTGATAAAACTGCTCCAAAGTTGCCATATTCGGAATCATATTGAGTTCTTTATATTTTCCGTCAGAAAAATTAAGCATTTCGCTTACCTGTGAACCTGTCATAAATGAACAAGCAAGCATATAAATGACAGGAAACAAAAACAGCACAGTTACAGCAATCAACAAAATATATTTTAGTATTTTCATAACCGTATCTTTCATAACAAACCTCTCAAGAATAGCTGTGTTTCCTTTCAAAGCAGAAGAAAATAAACAGCACTATAATTATAAACAGCGATAAGACAATTGATGCCGCCGACAATCTTGGATAGTTAAGATTGTAATAATTGTTGTTGATGAAGTTCTGCAAAAAATACACATTGGTGTTTGGATAATCGCCAAACAAAGCAAATACCTCACGGAAAATTTTAAATGAATAAATAAGCTCCATCAGAAAAACAAAAAATGTAGTTGGCGCAATCATAGGTATAGTAATTTTAGTTACAAGCTGATGTGATTTTGCACCGTCAAGCCTTGCGCTTTCGTAGAGAGATTGCGAAACATTGGCAATGCCTGCCGTAAAAAGAATCACACAAAATCCGCAGTACTTCCACACATAAATAAAAACGATCATCACCATAGACCATTCCGAATTAAAAAATTCAACAGTATTAAATCCAAGTGAATTAAGTAATCCGTTGATTGCACCGTAATCATCAAAAACTAATTGCCACACGCAAATCAGAGATGCAATCGGAACTACAACAGGAATAAGCAATGCACTTCTGAAAAAGGAAGATATTTTATTAAAAGAATTAAGAAACAACGCTATCAAAAACGAAATCACCATTAACAACGGTATCGCCGTAACTGTAAATATACCCGTGTTTTTAAGTGCAAGCAAAAATGTGTTGTTTTGAAAAAGCTGTATGTAATTTTCTATGCCCACAAAAGTGTCGCCGACATACAGGCTTTTTGTAAAACAAATTATGTACGGCACAATATAGAACACCGCTATGCCTAAAAAAGACGGCAATATAAACAGGTATGCTGCTATATGTTCTTTTTGTTTTCTTGTTAATTTAGATTTTCTCATAATTTATTCCTACTCAGTCAAATAAATTTCCGTTGCCGATGTAAGCTGACGAATAAACTTATCCTTTGATATACCTTTATTTATATAATTGTCAACAATGTCACCGATAACATTGTCATTATAATATGAATGTGACACATCTTGGTACAAAGTGCAAGCGTTTACATTATCGGCAATGTCAATGTATGCTTTCATAAAATCGTTGTCAATCCCGATAATTTTATTGTTATCATCCGTTCTTGAGCCGGCAACAAGCTTAGCATTATCGTAAACAGATACATTCACAGGAAAACTCAAACTTCCTGATGCTGTTGCACCAATTTCTTGAATTTCATCACTAAGAGTATATTTTATAAACGCAAGTGCTCGCTCCTTTAGTTGCGTATTATTATTAATTGCATATCCAACCTGTATGTGTGCGGAATTAACATCTTTGCTTTTTGTCAATCCACGAAAGACTACAGGTGTTTCATTTATAGATTGATAATAAGAATAACTTCCTGCCATCAACGGAAATGACCGATTTATATACAATCCGTCAAACAATTCATTTGTATTGTTTTTTTGAGAAATCGTCAACATCTGCATCATTACATCTAAATTATCTTTAAATTCATCGGTATCAAAATACACAGCTTTATTTTCAAAATCAACATAGCTGTTTAAAAATCTGCAAAAGAGTTGCATTGGATAATCAAACCACAAAAAATCCGACAACTCATTAGATACAAATGAATAGCCTTCATCATTTAAAAAAAAATTTTCAAATACATCTGAAAAATTACTGTATGTCAAAGAAAAGCCGTTATTTTCTTTGATATCGAAATTTTTCAATCTTTCTTCTGTAGATACCAATACATCAACTCCATAAAACAGCGGTACAATATATAAACCGTTATTATAAACTCCTGCGTTGAGTATGTTAACGTTATAATCATCAAGATTTATTGCATTTGAAGAATTATCATCTTTTAGCAAATCATAAATATTCATTAATGAACGGCTTTCAATTAATTTTTCAAAAGGCAATTTTTGACTAAGTGAAATAATATCAGGTCCACTTCCTGCCATAATTTCAGTTGATATCTGCGTTGACATTTCTTGTTCAGAATTAAATTTAACTATCTCAATTTGGAAAGACGGATTATTACTGTTTATGCAGTATTTATTGTGTTTTTCTATAATCCAAGACAGAGAGTCTTTATCATTTAATGTGTAATAAACAAGATGATTTTGTTCGCTGTTATTTTTTATTGCACAACTTGAAAATGAAGTAATTATTATAACACTTAAAAGTATAGCTAGTATGACTTTAATAGATTCATGTGTTTTAAATAAAAAGCGTGTGAACATAATTATATTTTATCCTTATCCGTGTATACTTCCATCAGGCCAATCATAGTACTGACCATTTGACATTTTTGAGTTTTTAGCTGATGAGTAAGCTTTGCTTAAATGCTTTGAATAACTTGAACATTTACCTGAAACTGATGCAACATAATATGTACCATTTTTAAGGCAACGACCAATGGTAATGCGCGAACATCCTCCATTTATTTCTTTTCATACTACCCTCTTATATCTCTCATACACAAGAAAATTTCTGTAAGTTTTCTATTACATATAATAAAATTTTAACATAATCTATTCCTTCAAATAAATCTCAGTTGCTGCTGTAAGTTGACGAATAAACTTTTCATTTGAAATATCCCCGTTTAAATATTTATCAACTATATCACTGATTACCGAAGAATTAAAATAAGTATCCGATAAACAATTAAAGCTATATAAGTTACATTTTGTTATGTTGTTTATAATATATTTATAATCTCTTATCGCCGCACTTTCAGCAGTTTCAACAATAGCTTTTTCTTTATCACTAACAATTATATCTTCAAAATCTATTACTTCATCTATTGAATCAATGCATTTTTCCATAGCATCGCTGTTTACAGGCAAATACATACATTCTTCACTCATATTTTTTTGCACATCACAGGACAAACAGTACTTAATGAAAGGCAGTAATTTTTCTTTATTTTTACAATTATCATTAACGGCAATACCAACATCTGTAGAGGCAGAAATTGAATCATCATCCATATTGTAATTATTTACAAACACAGGAGTTGATCCTAAATATTTTAAACACGAATATGTCCTTACTATACCACTAAAAGCAGGCATTTCCTTATATAAAATAGAAGCACCATTATTTATATTTTCATATAAAAAATAATTAACATTTTCGTCGGTAGTGTCATTCTTAATCAAGCTATAGATAGAATCCAAATCTTCCGAAAACTTATCGCTGTTAAATTCTGTATTTCCGCTGTTAAAATCTATATATTGATCTAAAAACGAATAAAAAAAGGCAATATTATCATCGGCACTTCCAAAAAGAGAATATTCTTTTTTATTTTTTGAAAGTTTCTCAGATAATGCTTTAAAAGAAAATTCAGATGATGTTAAATTGTACTTATTAAGTGTTTCCTCTGTAGTTATAAAAACATCAGGTGAATAGAACAAAGGTATAAAATATCTTTTACCGTCAATCACTCCTGCATCCATAATTTTTGAATTGCAGTTATCTATTCCTATATCATAACTAAATTCACTTATAAGCTCGTTTACATCTGCAATAGTTTTGCTATCTGTTAATTTCTCAAATGGAAGCTTTTGACTCAGAGAAAAAATATCAGGTCCCTCACCTGCCATAATTTCTGTTGACATTTTTAATTTCATTTCTTCCTGAGATTCAAATTCCACGATTTCAATTTGATAGGACTCATCGTAATGCTTTGTACAATATTTATTGTACCTTTTAATAATATCGCAAATAGCATCCTCATAGTATGCACAATATGTAAGCTTTGAGGAATTGCTTGAAGCTGTGCTTTCACCACAT
>ERZ773218.2959-NODE-2959-length-11995-cov-4.565243_pt1 | contig 11995 bp, 8 predicted proteins | sample MGYA00580527_ERZ773218 | MGnify/ENA primary metagenome ERZ773218 (study PRJEB29015, sample SAMEA2737763) | human gut metagenome | biome: human gut; feature: human-associated habitat; material: faeces | place: China | collected 2012 ...
CGAAGGGAGCGGTGAAGGTGTGCTTCTCGGTGACGATGGTGTAGTTGTCCTCAAAACCGTCGTCAGCCAGCATCTTCTGGACCTTGGCATCCGGGCGGGGAGTGATCTTGTCGATCATGCTCCAGGGGAAGGTGATCTTGGTCTCGTCCTTGACGTAGGCCAGGAACTCGGCGGGGACCAGACCCTGCTCGACCCACTTGGAGGCGTAGGCAAAGACCGCAGCCTTGACCTTATCGCCGTTGTGAGAGCAGTTGTCCATGCTCTGGACGGTCAGGGGCAGAGCACCGGCCTTGAAGCGCTCGTAGAGCAGAGCAGTGACCTTGCCCATAGCCAGAACGGGGGTCAGGCCGCGCTCGAGGTCAGCAGGAGCGACGCCGTAGCCCTTCTCGGTGATGGTGAAGGAGATCATCTGCAGGCTGGGAGCCTGGAAGATCTCGACCAGACGAGCCCAGTCAGCGCCGAAGGAGTAGTCAGCCTTCAGGCTCTCGGTGACGGAGGCGATGACCTTCTTCTCGATGTCGCCGGTGGACTTCAGGCAGACCAGCAGGCTCAGGTTGTCGTAGGGCTGATAAGCCTTGTCGATGATCTCGTAGTCGAAGCTCTCGGCCACGATGACGCCGCGGTCATACTTGCCGCTGTTCAGGGCGTCGTTCAGGATGGCAGCCGGGAATGCGCGGAAGATGTTGCCGGCACCGAAGTGGACCCAGGTGGGTTCTGCGTGGGTCTTGGCCTTGACGGCCTCAACGTCGAACTTGGGCAGCTCGTAGCCCTTTTCTGCCCACTCGGCGGACAGATTGCCGTTCTTAATATCAGTCAGCTTCATGATATATCAGCCCTTCTTCTTCTCTTCGTCCAGACGGTCCAGCAGGTCCCAGACGCCCAGCATATACTGGATGCCCAGCGCACGGTCATACTTGCCGTAGCCGGGGCGGCAGCTGCCAGGGCCTTCCTCCCACAGCTGACGGCCATGGTCGGGGCGGATGTAGCCCTCGAAGCCGCAGTCATGGTAGGCGCGCAGGATCTCGATGATGCCGGTCTCGCCGCAGCAGTCGCGGTGGGCAGCCTCGGAGAAGTCGCCGTTGGGGAAGTGATGGATGTTGCGGATGTGTGCGAATGCGATGCGGTCGCAGTGTTTGCGGACGATCTCAGCCACATTGTTGTTGGGGTTGGCGTTCAGGCTGCCGGAGCAGAGGGTCAGGCAGTTGTACTCGTCGTCCACCATGCTCAGGAAGCGGTCGATGCTCTCGGCATCCACCAGCAGGCGGGGCAGGCCGAAGATGTCCCAAGGGGGATCGTCCATGTGGATGGCCATCTTGATGTCGCACTCGCGGCAGGTGGGCATCAGGGCTTCGAGGAAGTACTTCAGGTTCTCCCAGAGCTTTTCCTTGGTGACAGGGGCGTAGGCCTTGAACAGCTCGTCCAGCTTTGCCATGCGCTCCGGCTCCCAGCCGGGGAAGGTCATGTTGTACTTCTCAGTGAAGGACATGATGTACTCGGCCATGGACTTGTAGTCGCCCTTGATCTTGTCCTTCTCGTAGAACAGTGCGGTGGAGCCGTCGCCGACGGGGTGGAACAGGTCGGTGCGGGTCCAGTCGAAGATGGGCATGAAGTTGTAGCAGATGACCTTGACACCGAACTTGGACAGGTTGCGGATGCACTGCTTGTAGTTCTCGATGTACTGATCGCGGGTGGGCAGGCCGATCTTGATGTCGTCGTGGACGTTGACAGACTCGACAACGTCCATGTCGAAGCCGTAAGCGTGGATCTGGTCTGCGACCTTCTGGATCTCGTCGATCTCCCAGATCTCGCCGGGCATCTTGTTGTGCAGCGCCCAGACGATGCTGGTCACGCCGGGGATCTGCTTGATGTCGCTGAGGGTGACGGGGTCGTTGCCCTCGCCATACCAGCGCCAACCCATTTTCATAGGCATAGTGGATGTCCTCCGTTAATATTGCTTTGCGTTTATGCGCGGCAGGAGTGCCTCGCTCTCTCACTTATATTCTAATATATCAGTTGAGAATTGGCAATAGTCGATTTGCTGAGTTTTGATGTTTTTTCTTGTATACTTTAGACAAAATGGCATGAAAATGACAAAAAAGAGCGCCAGCTCCGGCAAAGCCGGGACTGGCGCTCCTGTCACAGAGTCTAAGTTAGCGCTTCACGTTGAAGGCAGCCATGCCGGGGTAGACGGCGCTGCCGCCCAGCTGTTCCTCGATGCGCAGCAGCTGGTTGTACTTCGCCACACGCTCGGTGCGGCTGGGGGCGCCGGTCTTGATCTGGCAGGTGTTCAGAGCCACGGCCAGGTCGGCGATGGTGGTGTCCTCAGTCTCGCCGGAGCGGTGAGAGCTGATGGCGGTATAGCCGGCCTTGTGAGCCATCTTGATGGCTTCCAGAGTCTCAGATACGGAGCCGATCTGGTTCAGCTTGATGAGGATGGCGTTGCCGGCACCCAGCTGGATGCCCTTGGCCAGACGCTCGGTGTTGGTGACGAACAGGTCGTCGCCCACCAGCTGCACCTTGTTGCCAATGCGGCGGGTAAGCTCGACCCAGCCGTCCCAGTCCTCCTCGGCCATGCCGTCCTCGATGGAGATGATGGGATAGGTGTCGACGAGCTTCTCCCAGTAATCAACCATCTGGGCGCTCGTGTACTCCACGCCCTCGCCCTTGAGCTCGTACATGCCGGTCTCGGCGTTGTAGAACTCGGTCGAGGCCGGGTCCATGGCGTACATGAAGTCGACGCCGGGCTTAAAGCCAGCCTTCTCGACGGCCTTGGTGATGTACTCGAACGGCTCGGCATTGGTCTTAAGGTTGGGGGCAAAGCCGCCCTCGTCGCCCACGCCGCCGCCCAGGCCGGCCTCGTGCAGCACGCCCTTGAGGGTGTGGTAGACCTCGGCGCACCAGCGCAGGCCCTCGGCAAAGCTCGGAGCACCCACCGGCATGATCATGAACTCCTGGAAGTCAACGTTGTTGTCGGCATGCACGCCGCCGTTGAGGATATTCATCATAGGTGTGGGCAGCAGGTGGGCGTTGACGCCGCCCAGGTACTGGTACAGCGACAGGCCCGCCGACTCGGCAGCGGCGCGGGCAACAGCCAGCGACACGCCCAGGATGGCGTTGGCACCGAGCTTGGTCTTGTTGGGAGTACCGTCCGCGGCAATCAGCGCGGCATCGACGGCGCGCTGGTCGAAGGCATCGAGGCCCACGACGGCGTTAGCGCACTCGTTGTTGACGTGCTCGACGGCCTGCGAAACGCCCTTGCCCAGGTAGCGGCCCTTGTCGCCATCGCGCAGCTCGCAGGCCTCAAAGGCGCCGGTCGAAGCACCCGAAGGCACCATTGCGCGGCCAAAGCTGCCGTCCTCGAGCACGACCTCGACCTCGACGGTGGGATTGCCGCGGCTGTCGAGCACCTCGCGACCGTAGACGTCCAAAATATCGCTCATGTTGTCTCCCTCTCACTTGGAAACGTAGTGGATGCAAGCGACCGGCTGACCGTGCACCATCGGTGCGTCTCCGTAAGTTAGCCATGTCGCACTTTTTGCATTATGCCCTAAGTTAGCCGAGGGATACACTTGATTTTCGAAAAATTTAGCGGGAACGATGAGGCATGTCAGCCCGTCGTTCCCGCAGTCTTACTCCTCCGCCTTTGCGGCATCCCACAGGTCGTTGAGGTCGTGGGTCGAAAGCTCGGCAAGATCCACGTGGGCGTCGGACGCCATCTGCTCCATCGCGGCCCAGCGACGGCGGAACTTTGCCGTGCTGGCGCGCAGGGCGCTCTCGGCGTCGATCCCCTCTTTGCGCGCGACGTTGACCAGGGCAAAGAGCAGATCGCCAAACTCCATTTCGCGCTCGGGCGAGCCAGGGGCCTCGGCCTCAAACTCGGCACGCTCCTCGGCAACCTCGTCCCACACGTCCTGGACCGTCTCCCACTCAAAGCCTACGGCGGCCGCCTTGCGTGACACCTTCTGCGCCTGCATCAACGCCGGCAGATGCGTGGGCACGCCATCGAGCAGACCCTCGGGCGCGGCCTCGCCCGCCGCCACGGCCTTGTCCTTGGCGGCTTTCTCGGCAAGCTTGACCTCGTCCCAAATCTTGAGCACCTCGTCGGAGCTCTCGGCATCCGCATCGCCAAACACGTGCGGGTGGCGGCGAATGAGCTTGGCGTCGATATCGCGCGCCACGTCGGCCAGCGTAAACTCGCCGGCGTCGGCAGCAATCTGCGCATGCAGCACGACCTGCATGAGCACGTCACCCAGTTCCTCGCGCAGGTGAACCGCGTCGTCCGCCTCGATGCAGTCGAGCGCCTCGTAGGCCTCCTCGATCATGTTCTTGCCGATGCTGCGGTGCGTCTGCTCGCGGTCCCACGGGCAGCCATCGGGCTGACGCAGACGCCAGATGGTCTGCACCAGATGCTGCAGCTCGGCCGACGCGTCTATCAGCGTGGGCAGATCGCGCGAGCCCTCGGCATTTTGCTGAGCCATATGCTGCGCCATGGTTAGTCCTCCTCCAGGATCACGTGGCGGAACGCGCCGCCCTCGTAGATGCCGTAGCTGTGCGAGCCGTCCTTGGGGATGCTCACGCTGCCGGGGTTGAAGAGCCACAGGCCCGGGTGCGCGGCGCTTTCCTCGTTGACCTTGATGTGCGTGTGGCCGTAGACGAGCGCGGAGCCCTCGGGCAGCGCGGGCGCGTGGTCGACGCTGTTGTGCATGCCGGCGCCAAAGACATGGCCGTGCGTCAGGAACAGCTCGCGGCCGGTCTCGTCAAACAGCGTGGCGTAGTCGGCCATGACGGGGAAGTCGAGGACCATCTGGTCGACCTCAGCGTCGCAGTTGCCGCGCACCGCGATGATGCGGTCGGCTAGGGCGTTGAGCAGCGGAATCACGCGCTTGGGAGCATAGTCGCGCGGCAGGTCGTTGCGCGGACCGTGATAAAGCAGGTCGCCCAGCAGGACGATGCGGTCGGGCTGCTCGGACTCAATGGCGGCGCAGAGGCGCTCGGTCCAGTATGCCGAGCCGTGGATGTCGGAAGCGATGAGGTATTTCATGGGGAGATCCTTTCGAATGGGGTTGATGGGGGCTGAATACGGGATCCGGCGGATGCGGAGCCCATCTACCGTGTTACTCGAATCGCAGTGCCGCGCTCTGAGCCGCCTGCATCACGCGTTGGAGCGGCACGCCATGTTCGCGGGCAAGACGGGCGCAATCCTCGTACTCGGGAGCCGCGCGCTCGCTGCCGTCGGGCAGGGTCGCCACCTTAACGGATACCTCGCCCCATGGCGTCGTTACGCGCTCAAAGCGGCGTGGCAGGCAAACGCGTTCCATCACCTGGCGACGAATGGCGTTGGTCGTGGTCTCCAAAAAGATAATCGTCTGCAAGCGCTCGATATCATCGTGCGAGCAGATTACCTGCAGCTGCCAGCCGGGGCGGCCCTTTTTGCAGTAAAGCGGCAACCAATGCACCTCGCGGGCGCCGGCCTTGCGCAGGCAATCGGCAGCGTAGGCAAGCACCTCGGGCGACGCATCATCGATGTCGCACTCCAGTTTGACGATAGTTTCGGGCGCATCAGTCTCGCGAGACAGCGGGGATGTGCTATCGCATTGCATACGGTCTGGATCCTTTCCGCGCGGGCTCGTTTTGTTCACCCAAACGCTAGCACATCGCAGGCTGCGCGAGTGTGACGGCGCGTGATGAGCGCGATTTTCCTTGTCGACAAGAAACCGACACTCCACCGCCCCGGCCAAACATGTACATCAGCCTCCAAACATGTCATTATTTGCAGCTTTTGGAGGCTGATGTACATGTATTGGAGCAAGCGAGGCCGCGCCGCGCAGCCTTTCCAATCGATTTCGAGCTCCGGCGCGCGGCGTGTTGAGAGCTGCAACATTACAATGGAGCGGATTCGCCAAATGCAAAGGAGTCGCCATGTCTGCCTGCCCGCTGGTCGATTGCCATACCCACACCTCGTTCTCGGACGGCCATGCCTCGTTTGAAGACAACGTTCGCGCCGCTGCTGCGGCCGGCTGCCGCGTCATGGTCTCGGCCGACCATCTCACACTGCCCGCCAGCATGGATGCCAACTGCGAAGTGCAGGTTACTGAGGGCGACCTGCCGGCACATCGTCTGGCTTTTGAGGATGCCCGCAAGCTTGCCGCGCAAATCGCGCCGGAGCTCGAGCTTATCTATGGCTTTGAATGCGATTGGTACGAGGGCTGCGAGCCTTTGGTTGAGCGCTGGTCCCAGGACGCCGTCGTACGCCTGGGCAGCGTGCATTGGATTGGCAACCCAGGCGATATCATGGCCGGTGCCGCGGGTACGGCGGGAACGGAAAACGTCGCTCGCCCCGATACACCCGATTCCCTTTGCGGCTGGATCGATGATGACACCAACCTGCATGTTTGGGAAAACCTGGGGGTACACGGCGTGTGGGAGCGCTACGTCGACGACTGGTGCCGCGCTTGCGAAAGCTCACTCAACTTTGACGTAATGGCCCATCCCGACCTGGTCATGCGCTTTTCGAAGGAAGGCTTTGCGCCCGACTTAGACCCCGCACCGTTTTGGCAGCAGATGGCCGAGTGCGCGCACGATACAGGCCGCCGCGTTGAGGTCTCGACCGCCGCACCGCGCAAGGGCCTCGAAGACTACTATCCCGCGACCGGATTGCTGCGCCGCTTTGCCCACGCCGAGGTGCCGATCACTTTTGGCTCGGACGCACACCGCGCCTGCGACATTTGCTGGAACATCCGTGAGGCCCAGGCACACGCCTACGACTGTGGCTACCGAGCCTTCGACGTCCCCCACCCCACCGGCGAATGGGAATCCACACCCCTCGCCTAGCCATCCCTTCATAAGTTGCGGTGGAATAGGGATTGTTTTGCCTGATGAAGCGCTTAAACAGTCCCTATTTCACCGCAACTTCCATGACCCCGTTACACCAACAAAGACTGTCCCAAACGACTAGTCGTTTAAGAACGTCCCCAATGACTGTCTCGGGATGAGTTGCGGTGGAATAGGGTTTGTTTTGTGCCCGCCGGCCCCTATTCAGTCCCTATTTCACCGCAACTTGGAGGAGGACAGAAAAAGCCCTGCCGCGGGTAGCGGCAGAGCTTTTGGAAGGGGACTTGGTTGTGCGGGCTCGTTAGGCGAGCTTGGCCTCGAGCTCGGCGATGCGCTTGTAGGCATCGATGGTAAAGCGGGTCTGCTTCTCCAGGATCATAGTGGTCATGAGGGTGTCCTGAGCGTGAGCCATGATGAAGGTCATCTCCATCTCGCCACCGCCGGCCTCCTGCGAAAGCAGCTTGGTCTGCGTGTCGTGGGCACCGATGAGCGCATCGCTGGCATCCTTGTGCAGCTGCTCGGCCTTCTCAAAGTCACCCTCGCGAGCAGCATCGAGCGCTGCAAGCAGATCGGTCTGGGCGTCACCTGCGTATGCGACAATCTCGAATCCAACCATCGAGATTTCTTCTTTGGTTGCCATGTTGCGTTCCTTTCACATATGAACCAATGGAGAGCATCGCGTCCGGGCATACGCGCTGCGTTGTGTATGACAGAAACAATAACATTCAAACAAAAAAGAACAGCACAAAACGTAATTTCGAGCTATGAACGGTTACTAATCGTCCGTGAACGGTTTTTAAACCAATCTGAACAATATCGAACACAATTAGCGGCAACCCAAACAGATCCGCGCCCTAGCGTACATCGCGCACCGTATCGCCCTCGACGAGCACGCCCGGAAACAGCATGTGCTCCACACCGGGTTCAACGCCCTCGGCGCCGGCAATCTTGTCGACCGCCCACATGCCGACGCGCTTGTTGTCAAAGCGCACCGTGGTCAGGCGACGATCGGGCACGATATCGCCCAGACTATCGTCAACACCCACCACGCTCACGTCCTGGGGCACGCACTTCCCGCGCGACTCCAGCCCGCGGATGCAGCCGTAGGCCATGGCGTCGTTGGAGGCATAAATGGCCGTGCAGGTCGGATCATCCGCAAGCACCTGGCCGGCAGCATATCCACTCTGCGCCGTCCAGTCACCGCGCACGAGCTGCGGTGGCTCAATGCCATGCGCGCGCAATGTCTCGCGCCAGCCTTCCTCACGCCGCATGCCCGAAAGCGAGCGCTCGGGACACGAGATAAAGTGCACGGTTTTGTGCCCCCGCCCCAGCAAGTACTCGACCACCTGGCGCGAACAATCGAACTGGTCGTTATCGACCGTAGAACAGAGCGGGTGCTCCAACATCGTAACGAGCACCGTCTGCATGCCGGGCAGCGGCTCGAAGGTGCCAAAGTCCGCCGGCATGCGGTTCATGATCACAACCATACCGTCCACCGGCAGTGCGCTCATACGCGACGATGCGCTCTCGAGGGTATACGGATGCCCGTCTACTTTAGTAAGGGTGATGGCATAGCCATGTTTGTCAGCCGCGGCGGCAAAGCCCTCCATACGATCGAGGTTACCGGTACCGGTAATGTTGAACATGGCGACACCAACGGTCTTAAACTTGCCGCGGCGCAGCGATCGACCGGCAAAATTGGGGCGATACCCCAGCTCGCGCATGGCGGCACGCACGCGCTCCTTGGTCTCGGGGCGCACGCTGGGCGAATCGTGCACCGTACGCGAAACTGTCTGCTCCGAGACGCCCGCGAGACGCGCCACATCCTTAACGGAAACCGATTTTTTAACAGCGGCCATAGGTCGATCTTTCTATGTCGACGATGCCATTGGCGGCACCCTACGCAGTCATTTTTAACGCCTCCAAGTATATCCAACGCCTCCCCCGCAATACGCTCACCACCCAAAACCTACCGTTCACCGACAATCCTGCTTCCCCGAACGGCTTTTGTCGCACAAATGTTAACGTTGCCATTGTGCAAACACAGAGCCACCGGGCGGCTCAAACGTTTACGCGTAAGGAATCGACGGTTCGCAGGCACAGGAACCACCGGTTCGCGTCTTTTTTTGTGTCGCAAAATGGCAACGTCAACATTTTGGCAACCGAACGCCAAAAGCTACCATCGTTGCTAACCCACCGACTCTTAGGAGCATTGCATGGAGCAACTCATCGCCATCATCGAAAAGGGCCAGCCCTTTTTCAACGCGATCGCCCGCAACAAGTACCTCAAGGCAATCCGCGACGGCTTTATCTCCGTCATCCCCATCATCATCTTCTCGTCCATCTTCTGCCTGGTAGCCTCGGTCCCCAACATCTGGGGTTTCTACTGGCCCGATGACATCAACAACGCCCTGTGGAAGTGTTACAACTACTCCATGGGCATCCTGGCCATCGCCTGCGCCGCCACCACAGCCAAGCACTTCGCCGACGCTCAGAACCGCGACCTGCCCAAGAACAACCAGATCAACTTCATCTCGTGCATGTGCGCGGCCATCATCGGCTTTCTGCTCCTTTCGAGCGACACGATCGCCACGGACGCCGCCAGCGGCTTCAACACCACCTACCTTGGTTCCAAGGGCCTGCTGACCGCCTTTATCGCTGCGTTTGTGACCGGCATCATCTACAAGTTCTTCATTAAGCGCAACATCACCGTTAAGATGCCCGAGCAGGTTCCGCCCAACATCTCGCAGACCTTTAAGGACATCATCCCCTTCTCCGTCTGCATCACCGTCTTTTGGGTCTTTGACATTGTCTTCCGCGCCGCCTTTGGCTTCTGCTTTGCCCAGGGCGTCATCCAGGTGTTCCAGCCCCTGTTCACCGCCGCCGACGGCTACATCGGCCTCGCTGTGATCTACGGCGCCATGAGCCTCTTCTGGTTCGTGGGCGTCCACGGCCCCTCGATCGTCGAGCCCGCCATCGCCGCCGCTCTCGTTGCCAATATGACCGACAACCTGGCTGCGTTCCAGGCCGGTCAGCACGCTTCCGCTGTCCTGACCCAGGGTGCCCAGTACTTCGTCGTCTGCATGGGCGGCACCGGCGCCACGCTTGTCCTGGTCTTTATGTTCTGCTTCCTGGCCAAGTCTCAGGAGATGCGCGCCGTCGGTAAGGCCGCCATCGTCCCCGTGTGCTTTGCCGTCAACGAGCCGCTGCTGTTCGCCGCACCCATCGTGCTCAACCCCGTCTTCTTTGTCCCGTTTGTCTTTGCCCCGATCGCCAACATCTGGATCCTCAAGATCTTTATCGACTTCTTGGGCATGAACGGCTTTATGTACACCCTGCCTTGGACCGTCCCCGGGCCCATCGGCACCATCATGGGCCTGGGCTTCCAGCCGCTCGCCTTTGTGATGCTCGCCCTTATCCTGGTCGTCGACTTCGTTCTGTACTACCCGTTCTTCCGTGCCTATGACGCCCAGAAGTGCGCCGAGGAGGCCGAAATTTCCAAGGAGGAGCTCGCCGCCAAGAACGCCGAGAAGGCCGCCAAGCTCAACGATGCCTTCCAGGGCAAGGCTGACGCCAAGAGCGTTGCCGCCGGCGCTGCTGCCGAGGCCGTGAAGGCCGACTCCCCCGCCGCTTCTGCAGCACCCGCTGCCGAGGCAACGACCGCCAGCGACCTCAACGGCAAGCGCGTGCTCGTGCTCTGCCAGGGCGGCGGTACCTCGGGCCTGCTCGCCAACGCGCTGGCCAAGGCTGCCAAGGAGCGCGGCATCAATCTTGAAACCGCTGCCGAGGCATATGGCAACCACGTGGACATGCTCCCCGACTTTGACCTGGTCGTCCTGGCCCCGCAGGCTGCCAGCTACCTGGCCGACCTGCAGAAGGACTGCGAGCGCGTGGGCAACAAGTGCGTCGCCTGCCGTGGCAAGCAATACATCGAGCTCTCCCAGAACGGCGATAAGTCTCTCGCCTTCGTCTCCGAGCAGCTCTCGAAGTAAGTAACGCTCAGGGCCAGCCGACCATCCAAGACCGGCTGGCCCTTCGATTTAGACGATTGGATCATCATGTCCGTTAACCCTGCTAGCGTCACCAACCCGCCCGCGCAGTTTCCCGAGGACTTTGTCTTTGGCGGCGCCACTGCTGCCTACCAGGTAGAGGGCGAGACTCGCACTCACGGTAAGGGCAAAGTCGCCTGGGACGACTTCCTGGAGGCCCAGGGGCGCTTCTCCCCCGATCCCGCTTCGGACTTCTACAACCAGTACCCCGTCGATCTGGAGCTGTGCGAGGAGTTTGGCATCAACGGCGTTCGCCTCTCCATTGCCTGGAGCCGCATCTTCCCCAACGGCACCGGCGAGATCAACCCCGAGGGTGTCCAGTTCTACCACGACCTCTTCGCCGAGTGCCATAAGCACCATGTTGAGCCGTTCGTCACGCTGCATCACTTTGACACGCCGCTTCCCCTCTTTGAGAAGGGCGACTTCCTCAACCGCGAGACCATCGACGCCTTTGTGGACTTTGCCACCTTCTGCTTTAAGGAGTACGCCGACCAGGTGACCTACTGGTTCACCTTTAACGAGATCTGGGCCGACGCCTCCAACACCTACATCGAGGGCACCTTCCCCGGTGGCGTCAAGGCGCATCTTGCCGAGGCCTTCCAGTGCGAGCACAACATGATGCTCGCCCACGCCAAGGCCGTGCTGGCCTTCCACAACGGCGGTTTTAAGGGCAAGATCGGCGTCATTCAGTCGCTGGAGTTCAAGTACCCGCTCAACGAGAACGACCCCGCCGATATCAAGGCCGCCAACAACGAGCACGTGCTGCAAAACCAGTTCTTGCTCGACGCCACCTTCCGCGGCGACTACGCGCCCGACACCCTCGAGTGCGCCAACCGCCTGGCCGCCGTCTCGGGTGGCACCATCGAGATCCTAGACGAGGATCTGGAAATCATGCGCGAGGCCGCGCTCTACAACGACTACCTGGGCGTTAACAACTACCAGTGCCGTTTTTTGAAGGCTTACGATGGCAAGAACGACCTGCACCACAACGGTACGGGCGAGAAGGGCACCGGCCGCTGGCGCGTCAAGGGCATTGGCGAGCACGTGAACAAGCCCGGCATCCCCACCACCGACTGGGACTGGATCATCTATCCCGAGGGTCTGTTCGATCTGCT
>ERZ773218.2970-NODE-2970-length-11949-cov-3.154784_pt1 | contig 11949 bp, 10 predicted proteins | sample MGYA00580527_ERZ773218 | MGnify/ENA primary metagenome ERZ773218 (study PRJEB29015, sample SAMEA2737763) | human gut metagenome | biome: human gut; feature: human-associated habitat; material: faeces | place: China | collected 2012 ...
AGATCTTTTCTGAGACGGTATACCGGACAAACTATAAGGAATTTTTCCCTGCCATCCCGCGCTATGTGAAGCCGCCGGAAGGCCCGGATGATGTGCTGGCAGAAAAATATCCGCTCCAGCTGATTGGCTGGCATACCAAGCGTCGCTGCCACAGCATTCACGACAGCAACGAAGCCATGCACAAGATCGATCCCCAGCGCCTGTGGATGAATCCTAAGGATGCTGCCGCCCGGAATTTAAAAGAGGGTGAGACAGTTCTGGTGTGGAATGACCGTGGAAAAGTGGAGATCCCGGTCTACATAACAGACCGTATCGCTGCCGGTGTCGTAGCCATGTCCCAGGGTGCCTGGTACCGCCCGGACCAAAATGGGATCGACCAGGCAGGGTCTGTGAACGTGCTGACGTCACTTCACCCAACGCCCTATGCACGGGGGAATGCACAGCATACGAATCTGGTGGAAGTGAGGGGAGTGAAAGTGAAATGGGAGCAGAAAGGAAAATTTTGTTGACAATGAATTCCTACAGTGTTACTATGTTATCAATTTACACCTTTAAAGCATAAATTGATCACAGTGAATATCGGAACTTGACAGGAAAAATTAAAAATATTATACTGAACGAAATTAAAAATAAAGAAAAGCCAGTGCATACAAAGGTGTAGCAAATAAAGGATACCTTTGTGTGCATTGGCTTTTGTGCTTATATCATATACCATACAAGTACAATATGAGATTGTGGTACAGGAGGAAATCTTGTGGATAAGTGGTGGTGGAAGAAAGATGATAAAAGAAGGAATCATGGATGATATTTCCATTGACGGATCTATTGCCCTACACACATTGACCAGTGAGAATATTTTTGATGAGAAATGTATCGAGACCGGCTGTATGGTAATCGCTGAGTTTATCTTTGAACGGGGAGACGTATGTTAGTGCGCCTCCTTTTTTGTATTTTTAGGACTTGCGTTTGGGTCTTTTTTTTTCACGGAAATTTTGATATAGTGAATACAGTGTGTGTGAAAAAATACGGAAATCGTTAGAAAAAGTGCGATAGTTTCGCACAAATTCATAACACAGATAGAATAACTTATAAACGAGGAGGCAGCAATTAATGGAAAAACAGTGGTGGCAGAATCGGACTGCATATCAGATCTATCCGAAGAGTTTTTTAGATACTAACGGAGATGGAATCGGAGATCTCCCTGGAATTATCGAGAAACTGGATTATTTAAAGGATTTAGGAATCGGTATTTTATGGATCTCGCCGGTTTATGTGTCCCCGTGTGCGGATCAGGGATATGATATTGCAGATTATTATGGTATTGATCCGAAGTTTGGTACCATGGAAGATATGGACCGGTTATTAGCTGAGGCCAAGAAGCGCGATATTGCAGTTCTGATGGATCTGGTGGTGAACCATTGCTCTGATGAGCACGAGTGGTTTCAAAAGGCATTAAAGGATCCGGAAGGCGAGTATGGCCAATATTTCTATTTTGCAAAGAAAAAGGATGGTAAGCTGCCATGCAACTGGCGCTCTTATTTTGGCGGTTCCGTGTGGGAGAATGTAGAAGGCACCGACTGGTATTATCTGCATATGTTCCACAAAAAGCAGCCGGATCTCAACTGGGAGAATCCGAAGCTGCGGGAAGAGATCTATAAGATGATGAACTGGTGGCTGGATAAGGGGATTGCCGGATTCCGTGTGGATGCGATCATGAATATTAAAAAGCCCCTTCCATTCCAGGATTATCCGGCTGACCGGGAAGACGGATTGTGTAATGTAGGAGGAATCCTGGGAAGCCAGGAAGGACTTCGGGATTTCTTAAATGAGATGCATGAGAAAACGACAAAATCGCATCATGCATTTTCTGTCGGAGAGGTCTTTGGCCTGGATGACAGTGATATCAGTCGGTTTATTGGTGATGATGCGTATTTCACATCTATTTTTGATTTCCGTCAGAACGTAGCTGGACAGACGATGCTTGGCTGGTATGATTGGAAGGTTCCGACACCGGATGAATATAAGGAGTGCTGCTTTACCAGCCAGAAGGTCAGCGAGGGTGTCGGCTTCTTCTCCAACATCATCGAGAACCATGACGAGCCAAGAGGTGTCAGCCATTATCTGCCGGAATATGCACAGAATGAGAAAGGTAAGAAACTGCTGGGCATGATGTATTTTATGCTGAAGGGTCTTCCGTTTATCTATCAGGGACAGGAGCTGGGCATGGAAAACTGTGCATTCCCATCCATTGAGGCAATCGATGATGTCAGCAGCAGGGACGAGTATCAGCGTTGTCTGAAGGTCGGGTTAAATGAAGAGGAGGCGTTGAAGGTAGTCTCCCATTACAGCCGTGATAACGGACGTACCCCATTCCAGTGGAATGATGAGAAAAACGGTGGTTTCACCACTGGAACGCCATGGCTGATGGTAAATCCACAGTATAAGGAGATCAACGCAGCTTCCCAGATCGGCAGAGAAGGCAGCATCTATGAGTTCTATAAGAGCATGATCGCGCTGAGAAGAGATGACCGCTATGAGGATACGATTGTTTATGGCGTGACCGAGCCGGTTCTGGAGGATCAGAAGGATATCATGGCATATTTCCGCAGAGGAGAGAAGCAGGATATCCTGGTGATCGGAAACTTCCGCGATGAAGCAGCAGAGGTAGAGATTCCGGAACTGAAGGGAAAAACCTGCCAGGTTCTGTTGAACAATGGAGGAACCTGTATGGCAGTGGATGGAAGAGTGAAATTAGAAGCCCTTCAGGGTGTCATTTTTGAGATAAAATAGACAAAGAAAAGGACTGTTGTGTAAATCAGCAGTTCTTTTTTTTGTACAAATATCATAAAAGAATTCATTGATAAAAATAAAATAAAGAAAAAATCAACAAAACATTTGACATGACAGATAAAACGTGATATTATGATGACATAAAGAACTGGAAACGTTACCGGAACTGTTACCGAAACCGATTCCGGAACATCAAACAGGGACATCAAGGGGAAAGGCAGACAATAGAATGTATATCAAGGAGGAGATCCTGTTTATCATCATGAACTCCTTTAAAGGGAAATTATACATCAGTGACAACCCGTTTAACTGGCCATCCGGCGATATGTTTGCAGGACTGGAAAACTATACAGAAGGTATCCGCAAAACAGGATTCTTTGCTGCATTTGGCTGGTCCGCATTCATTACTGTCGGTTCTGTCCTGGTGATCGTACTCTTTACCTCCATGACCGCATGGTATATCACAAGAGTCAAGACCAGACTGAGCAATACGTTATACTATCTGTTTGTATTCTCTATGGTAGTTCCGTTCCAGATGGTCATGTTTACCATGTCCAAGCTGGCTGATATGCTGAAGCTGAATAACCCAGTGGGTATGATTTTCTTATATCTGGGATTTGGCGCAGGACTTTCCGTATTTATGTTCTGCGGTTTTGTAAAGAGTATTCCGTTAGAAATCGAGGAAGCAGCCATGATCGACGGATGTACGCCGATCCAGACATTTTTCCAGATCGTGATGCCGATCCTGAAGCCAACAGCCATTACTGTGGCAATCTTAAATGCCATGTGGGTATGGAACGATTACCTGCTTCCGTATCTGGTGATCGGCGTTTCCACACCATACAAGACCATTCCGGTTGCAGTTCAGTATCTGATGGGATCTTATGGTGCAAAAGACTATGGTTCCATGATGGCACTTCTGGTGCTTGCGATCATCCCGATCATCGCATTCTATTTATTCTGCCAGAAATATATCATCGAAGGTGTTGTGGCAGGTGCAGTAAAAGGTTAAACAAAAGCAAAGGAGGCACCGTGTTATGCGTGCAAGTGGAATTTTAATGCCAGTTTTTTCCCTGCCTTCCCGGTACGGAATTGGATCATTTTCAAAAAGTGCCTATCAGTTTGTGGATATGCTGAAGAAGGCCGGGCAGAAATACTGGCAGATCCTTCCGCTGTGTCCAACCAGCTATGGAGATTCCCCATATCAGTCCTTCTCAACCTATGCAGGCAATCCGTATTTCATTGATCTGGATCAATTGATCGAGGAGAAGCTGTTAACCAGGAAAGAGTGTCAGGCATGCGATTTTGGTGATGATCCTCAGGACATTGATTATGGAAAACTGTATGAGAACCGTTTTAAACTGCTCCGTAAGGCATATGAGAGGGCCAATGTAGGAGAAGACCAGGAATTTGAGGCATATAGAAGAGAAAATGCCTGGTGGCTGGATGATTATGCGCTGTTTATGGCGGTGAAGGACCGGTTTGACGGCGTGGCATGGAATGAGTGGGCAGAGGATATCCGTCTCCGCTGGAGCAATGCCATGGATTATTACCGGAGAGAACTGTATTATGAGATCGAGTTTTATTCTTACTTACAGTTTGTCTTTATGAAACAGTGGAAAAAGCTGAAAAATTATGCTAATATAAATGGCATTGAAATTATTGGAGATATTCCGATTTATGTGGCATTTGACAGTGCGGACGCATGGGCGAATCCGGAGCTGTTCCAGTTTGACGCTGAGAATCTTCCAACCGCAGTGGCAGGTTGTCCGCCAGATGGATTTTCGGCAGATGGACAGTTGTGGGGAAACCCATTATACCGTTGGGATTACCACAGAGAGACCGGTTTTGACTGGTGGATCCGCCGGATCGCATACTGTAGTGAGTTATACGATGTAGTCCGGATCGATCATTTCCGTGGATTTGATGAATATTATTCGATCCCATATGGAGATACAACAGCAAGAAACGGTCATTGGGAGAAAGGTCCTGGCATTGCGTTATTTGAGGCTGCGAAAAACCGTCTCGGCGAGTTAAATATCATTGCGGAGGACTTGGGATATATCACCGACAGTGTGAAAAAGCTGGTGGCGGACAGCGGATTTCCTGGAATGAAGGTTCTGGAATTCGCATTTGATTCCAGAGAGAAATCGGACTATCTTCCATATACTTATGAGAAAAATTCTGTTGTTTACACAGGAACCCATGACAATGAAACGATTGCCGGATGGTATGCGGGACTGGATAAGAGCGATTTAAAGATGTGCACCGATTATATGAACATTGACCGGATTCCAGGAAAGGAATACCATTGGGATTTTATCCGTCTGGCGATGCTGTCTGTATCGGATCTGTGTGTGATTCCGATCCAGGATTACCTGGGATTGGATAACCGTGCCAGGATCAATCATCCATCGACCCTTGGAACCAACTGGAGATGGAGACTGGCAAAGGGTCAGTTAAGCGCTTCATTGCTGAAGGAGATCCGGGAAATGACCAGGATCAGCGGAAGACTGCAGAATGGTGAATAAAATGAGGTGGCGAGATGGAGTCAATTACGATTAAAGATGTGGCAAGATTATGTGGAGTTGGTGTGAGTACTGTATCACGTGCGATCAATAATCATCCGGACATTAACCCGGAGACAAAAGAAAAGATCATGCAGGTGATCTCAGAGCATCATTATATTCCTAATAACAGTGCCCGTAATTTAAAGCGGCAGGACTCCAAAACGGTGGCGATCCTGATGAAAGGAATCGCGAACCCGTTCTTCCATGAGATGATCAAGATTCTGGAATATGAAGTAGAAAAAAAGAAGTACAGCTTTCTTCTGCACCATGTGGAGGAGGACGAAGATGAGATCGATGTGGCTATGGAGCTGGAAAAGGAGAAGAAGCTGTGTGGGATCGTGTTCTTAGGAGGAACCGTTGGCCACACAGAGGAAAAATTCCGCCAGCTGACAACACCATTTGTGCTTTGTACCATCGGGCTTCGCTGTGATGTGGACCCAGCGATCTGTTCTTCTGTGTCCATTGATGATGTGAAGGAGGCCAGAAGAATGGTTTCTTATCTTTGCAGCCTGGGCCATGAGAGGATTGCTTTTGTGGCGGCCAGAGAAGATGACATCGCCATTGGACGGATGCGTTTAGAAGGTTATCGCCAGGCACTGGAGGAGAACCACATTCCATTCCGTCCGGAGCTGGTGTTGTATCCGGAGAAAGGGATGGATGCTTATTCCATGGCCAATGGATATCAGGTCACGAAGCGCTTTCTGGATTCGAACATCCCTGCAACTGCCTTTTTCGCAATTTCCGACAATGTGTCATTTGGCGTGTGCAAAGCCATCTATGATGCAGGCAAACGGATTCCGGAAGATTATTCTGTGGCTGGTTTTGATGGGATTGAGATGGGTAAATATTATTACCCGACATTGACCACCATGCGCCAGCCATGCGAGGAGATGGCCAGAGAAACGATGAAGATCTTATTTTCCAGAATCGAAGATGAGAAGGAAAATAAACATAAGGTCTTTGAGGCAGAACTGCAGGAAGGCGGTTCTGTGAGACGAATAAAAGCATAGAGGATAAGACCGAAGGGTAAAGAAGAATGGTAAGAGGAAGGATCAGGTCCCCGTGGGGGGACTGGTCCTTTTGTGTTCATGGGATTGAATTTTCTTGTTTTTGAGGAAATATGGTGTGTTTGTACATTTGAGAAAATCAGTGAAACTTTATCTAGGATAGGAGGATGATTGGTGGTAAAATAAAGGTGGAAAAATAAGAATGGAATACATATAAATACTAACAGAGTTAAGGAGAAAATCTATGATGAAATTATTAAAAAACGCCAACATTTACACCCCATCCCCAATCGGAAAAAAGGATATTTTGATCGAGGGAGAAAAGATCCTGCGGATCGCGGATCACATCGATGGCTACGAGAATCTTCCTGATGTGGAAATCTATGATCTGAATGGCAAAACCGTAGTTCCCGGCTACATCGACATGCATGTGCATATCACCGGCGGTGGTGGAGAGCAGGGACCGGCATCACGGGTTCCGGAATCTTCGCTGAGTGTGTTTTTTAAGAATGGAATTACCACAGCAGTGGGACTTTTAGGCACAGATGGTATCACCAGGAGTGTGGAAAATCTGGTGGCAAAGGCGCGGGCGCTGACGGAAGAGGGCATGACCGTGTATGCACTGACCAGTGCATATGGTTATCCGCCGACTACCATCACTGGCAGCGTAGAAAAGGATATCGTGATGATCCCACCGATGATCGGCGTGAAAGTGGCAGTTTCTGATCACCGAAGCTCTAATCCAAGTGGTGATGATCTGATCGCCCTGGCAACGGCAGCCAGAAGAGCGGGCTTGTTAAGCGGGACACCGGGCTTAGTGACTATGCATATGGGAAGCGGAAAAGGCAGATTAGATCCGGTTTTTTATGTGCTGGATCATTCTGACGTTCCGGCGAAGAATCTTCTTCCGACCCATATGCTCCGTACCCTGGAGCTGATGGACGCAGGCGTGGAACTGGTAAAACGGGGTGGTTATATCGATTGTACCGCAGGCTCCGATGATCAGGAGGTCGAGAACCAGGCGGTGAAACTATTTGATCTGCTTCACCGGGATGGCATGAACATGGATCATGTGACAATGTCCAGTGATGCTTTCGGCAGTCAGCCGCGGTTTAATGCCGAAGGTGAGTGTGTGGGCCTTACCTACGCTTCTCCGAAATATCTTCATAAGACCATTCAGATCCTGGTGCGGATGGGCATGCCTTTCGAGCAGGCATTGAAATTGTTAACTACCACACCGGCAGTCCTGTTAGGAAAAGAAGGCAAAAAAGGCTGCGTGGCAGCAGGCGCAGACGCAGATCTTCTGATTTTGGATGAGAATCTGGAGATCACCAGTCTCCTGGCGAAAGGAAAAGTGGCTCTGTGGGAGAAGGAGCTTCGGATGAAGGGCAGATTTGAGGAGTGAGGTGAGAAAAACCATGGTCAGGAAACACATCTATTTCTCCGGTGATGTCCAGGGCGTCGGTTTCCGCTACCGTTCCTGCTATATTGCCCAGTCTTTAGGCTTAACCGGCTGGGTGGAGAACCTCTGGGATGGCAGGGTAGAGATGGAAGTCCAGGGGGACGAAAACTCGATCCGGCAGATGCTGGTGCAGATCCAGAAACAACGATGGATCGAGGTAAACCATATGGAAATTACAGAAATTCCGTGCGTGGAGGAGAGGGGATTCCGGATACGGTAGAATAAAAAAAGGAAACGGGCTACCCATCTTGGACAGAAATGTCAGATGGATAGAACCCCGTTTCTTTTTTATTTTGTTATGCTATTTGATGAAAGTCAAGGACGAAGTCCAAGCACTCTTTCTGGATTCTCATGTGTCATGATGTGAATTTCTTCAACAGAGAATCCGCAGTCGAGCATGGCATCCATAAACATCATAAGCCCTTCCACTGGATACTCTTTTCCAGACTGCCCGCGGTCGGTGGCCATGAAGCAGTTTTCTACTCCGGCATCTCGAATGGTCTGGGCCATATATTCGGCGGTTACATGGTTGATTCCGATATCAAACCAGAGTTTTTCTAAGATAACTCCTTTTTTTACAAGCTGTGTCTGAACATCGGCAGGAACTGTGGTGCAGGTCCAGTCTGGATGAGTTAATACAGTGCGGACACCACGTTCTCTGGCGGCATTACATACAGCAATGGATTCGCCGATGCTGATATGACCGGTGGCAACCGTAGCGTCATATTCCTTGATCAGATCCAGAATTTCCAATACCTCTGGTTTTAAATCTCCATTTTCATCTAATAAGCGGATCCCTGGATGGTTGGCAAATGGATCACGACCGAAATATTCTATTTGGTTTCGGGCATGAAGTGTTGGCATCCAGATAATCTTTGCGCCTAATTTCAGATAATATTTAACAGCAAGCGGGTTTAAGCCACCTATGGACAGGTTGAGAACAGCTGATCCATAAGCTTTTGCCGTATATTGTCCAGATGTGTTGGCAAGAATCGCCCTGGCAGGCGTTGGATCCAAATGATTTTTTAACATGACACCAGCCATTCCATAGGCGTCAGCCTGTTCTAAAAGTTCTCTGTCATTTAAAGCCCGTGCTCCAAAATCCGGGGAAGTATGGGTATGCAGATCATAAGCGCCTTTCATGAGTTCCAGCACTTCATTTTTATGTTTTGGTGTGTACATAAGAACCTCCTTTCAAAACAGGTTAAAAAATTGGGTACATAAAACTGATCCAGAGAACTCCAGCAACACACATTAAAATACTAGGAATGATGGACTGCTTGAAGACACTCTTAAAATCATAACCGCCAGCTGCCATGGCCAGAGGAATGGCTGGGCAGGACATAGGTGTGCTGTATGCAGCAGTTGCGGCGATATGGATGATTACGGCTGCGCCAATTGGATTTACGCCCATAACTTTTACAGTTGCCAGGATGACTGGCATTAAGGACCACATAACGGCACCATTTAACATAAACTGGGTTACTAGGAACGTTACAATAAAGATAATAAAATATACGCCTACGGTACTATTTACAGAGTTTGCCATTGCTGCAATCATATTTCCAATCAGATCAGCGGCACCGGTATTGGTTAATGCACCGCCCATAGCTAATGCGCCTGCAAAGACTGCAAAATAGGAAACCGGAAGAGCATCATTGATCTGTTTTCCCTTTATTACACCACATAATACCATTAAAACAGCACCAGCAAGAGAAATCAACCATGGATCAACACCAATTTTACCAGAAATCAAAAGTGCAAAACAAGTACCGAAGAAAATAACATAGCCGCATTTTTCCTGGAATGCAGGAAGTTTTTCCTCAGAATCATTTTTGGAAACTATTTCAGATGCATTGATGGCTACTGGTGGGGTGTCTGGAGCCAGGTTGAATCCTACAGTTACAACATAGATTAGAACAAGGATAATACCTGGTGTACGCAGGATCATGTCGTTGAGGACGGTCATGGAAAATCCAGTGATGCCAAAGGTTTCAAACATGGAATTAACCTGCATTGGGAAAGAATATGCTGCACCCATTGGAAGCCAGGCCATAGTGGCAAGAAGGGCTACAACTAGTGGATACATAACTTTAGAACGTTTAACACCGATTTCATCCATGGAAGCCCCTAGTAATGGAGCAACGATGGAGAATTCCGCAACGGCCTGTCCGATAAACTGGCATAAAATAACGCCAAGGATCATATATCCGAAGAAAATCTTTCTGGCAGAGCCCTTTGCAAGCTGGTTTACTTTCTTTGCCAGATTTTTTACAAACTGTGTTCTGGTAAATCCGGCTGAACAGATAAACATACAGACACAGAGCCATAGATTTTGATTTCCGAAATAACTCATAGCATCTGTGGTATTGATACATTTTGTCAGATAAAATGCGATCAGTGATAGCATGGCAACAACGCCCATGGGTAATTTATTGGACAAGTAGCCAATGATAGTAAGTAAACTGATGGTGATGCAGATAATAATAGATGGTGTAAACATAGAACCCCCCTTTTCCCAAAACACAATTTACCATTGTGCGACAATTGTTTCCCAAACAGCATCCATAAGAGCCTGTCCATTGAATTCATAAGATTTCATGCAGACAACAGCATCATAGGATGGAAGAATGATACATAGCTGTCCGCCCCAGCCGGAAAAATAAAATCCATTGTCCCGCTTGGTTTTCCAGAAAAAATATCCATAGCCGGATGTATTGTCGTTGATGTTTTTCATGCTCTCATCTGGCCAGGTGGCGATCTGCAGGGAAGAGGCCTCCTGAATATAGGATTCGGGAACTAACTGTCTGCCTTTCCAGTTACCTTTTTGCAGACATAACTGGCCAAGACGCAGGAATTCTTCGGTAGTTACCTGAACACCGCCAGGACCACAGGTATATCCAAGCGGATCTGTGTACCACTGAGGATTGCGAATTTCCAACGGTTCAAATAATCTTGGACGAAGCCAGTCGATCAGGTTCTGGCCGCTTGTCTCGCTGATCATGCGGGCAATTAAGTGCGGACAACTATTGTTGTATACAAAATGTGTTCCAGGAGTTAATTGGAGTGGCTGAGAAAAAATATAGTTGACCCAGTCCAGGTTCTCCAGGTCATCCCGGTTGACGACTCCTGGAATTAAGGAGTAGCCGTCCATCAGCTTGTGATCATGTCCGCTGGCCATCATCAACAGATCACGGACTTTTACCTGGTTCCAGGTCGGATCATAATCGGCAGGCAGATGTTTTTTTAAGAAATCAATAGGTTTTGAATCCAGGGAAAATAATCCTTCATGAACGGCCATTCCAGTAGCAAGGCTGACAACGCTTTTAGTAGCAGAATGAATGTCAGATCTGCGGTCGGTAGGCTGAAAATGAAATGATGCTTCCAGAGCGCCATGTCGCATAACGAGAATATGCTGAACACCTAAGTGATTTTGACATACTTTCTCGGCAAAAGGCACAATGTTTGTAGCCATAGTTTGATACCTCCTTGTGATTTTGAGCGCTCTTATTCTATTAATAGCTTAGTAGATTATTGCATATTTTACAAATACTATTTATAATATAGAATAATCACAAAAATCCTATGGGTAAAACAGATGAACAGTAAAAATTTACAGTATTTTCTTACAGTTGCGGACGAGCACAGCATATCTGCTGCAGCCAGAAAACTTTATATCGCTCAGCCGTCTTTGTCCCAGTATATCGGACGGATCGAAGAGTCTGTAGGCGCACCATTATTTAAACGGACACCCAATGGTCTGGAGTTGACGGATGTTGGCCAGCAGTTTTATATTACTGCCATGAAGACTGAAAGCTTATGGAAAAACTTTACATCGAATCTGATGGCGCCGGACAGTCAGAAAGAGGGTAATATTTCTTTTGGAATCACGTTCCAGCTTGGAATGCGAGTGCTTCCAGATATATTGATCAAGTTTAATCGTCAGTTTCCGAAGATGAACTGCCATGTGTATGATAAGAGACATGTAGAATTGGAGAAAAGCCTGTTAAGTGGAGAACTGGATCTGGCGGTTACTCATATCCAGAAAACGCAGAAAAAACCAGCGTTATCTTATGACTGCTTTTTAAAAGATCCGATGGTGGTGATTGCGTCTCCACAG
>ERZ773218.2971-NODE-2971-length-11939-cov-5.429317_pt1 | contig 11939 bp, 8 predicted proteins | sample MGYA00580527_ERZ773218 | MGnify/ENA primary metagenome ERZ773218 (study PRJEB29015, sample SAMEA2737763) | human gut metagenome | biome: human gut; feature: human-associated habitat; material: faeces | place: China | collected 2012 ...
TGCGTATGTATGCAGGTTTCTCCACTGCTGAAGAATCCAACAAACGTTATCGTTACCTCTTGGCTAACGGTGGCAGCGGCTTGTCCTGCGCATTCGACCTTCCGACCCAAATCGGTTATGATTCTACCGATCCGATGGCTGAAGGCGAAGTTGGTAAAGTTGGCGTAGCTATCGACTCCTTGGCTGATATGGAAATCTTATTTGACCAAATTTCTTTGGATCAAGTTTCCACTTCCATGACCATCAACGCTCCTGCATCCGTACTTCTTTGCATGTACATCGCAGTTGCTGAGAAACAAGGCGTTTCCGCTGACAAACTGCGCGGTACTATTCAAAATGATATTTTGAAAGAGTATGCTGCTCGCGGAACTTACATTTTCCCGCCGAAACCCTCCATGCGTTTGATCACCAATATTTTCGAATATTGCTCCAAAAACGTACCGCTGTGGAATACCATCTCCATTTCCGGTTATCATATCCGTGAAGCTGGTTCCACCGCTTCTCAAGAAATCGCTTTCACCATCGCTGACGGTATCGCTTATGTTGAAGCAGCTATCAAAGCTGGTATGAACGTTGACGATTTTGCTGGTCGTCTGTCCTTCTTCTGGAACGCTCATAACAACGTACTCGAAGAAGTTGCTAAATTCCGCGCTTCCCGTCGTGTATGGGCTAAAGTTATGAAAGAAAGATTCGGCGCTCAAAAACCGAAATCTCAAATGCTCCGCGTACATACTCAAACTGCAGGTTCCATGCTGACTGCACAACAACCGAACAACAACATCGTTCGTGTTGCTCTGCAAACTGCTGCTGCTGTAATGGGTGGTACTCAATCTTTGCACACTAACTCCAAAGACGAAGCTTTGGCATTGCCGACCACTGAGTCTGTAACCATCGCTCTCCGTACTCAACAAATCGTTGCTTACGAATCCGGCTTGGCTGACACCGTTGATCCGTTGGGTGGTTCCTACTATGTTGAAGCTTTGACTAACAAAATCGAAGCTGAAGCTTGGGAATATATCAAAAAGATTGACGAAATTGGCGGCGCTCCTGAAGCTATCGCTAAAGGTTATATCCAAAAAGAAATCCAAGACTCCGCTTACAAATGGCAAATGGACATTGAAAAAGGCGACCGTATTATTGTTGGCGTAAACAAATTCCAACAAGAAGAAGAACCGCCGAAAAACTTGCTGCGTGTTGACGGCTCCGTTGGCAAATTGCAAGCTGATAAGATTGCTGCCCTTAAAGCTCGTCGTGACAATGCTAAAGTTGAAGAAACTTTAGCTGCTCTGGAAAAAGGCTGTGCTGACGAATCCGTTAACCTGATGCCTTTGATTCTTGACGCTGTACGTGCTTATGCAACTGAAGGCGAAATCTGCGGCGTAATGAGAAAAGTATTCGGCGAATATCAATCTCATACTGCTCTGTAATTTAGAGCCAACAATAATAGGGAGGTAAGAAATAATGTCTAATATTAGAGTTTTAGTAGCAAAACCGGGTCTGGACGGCCATGACCGCGGTGCTAAAGTTGTAGCTCGTGCATTGCGCGACGCTGGTTTTGAAGTTATTTACACCGGTATTCGTCTGACTCCGGAACAAATCGCTGAAGCTGCTCTGCAAGACGACGTTAAAGTTGTTGCTTTGAGCCTGCTTTCCGGCGCACACAACACCCTTTTCCCGAAAGTAGTTGAACTGCTGAAAGAAAAAGGTTTGACTGATGTTCTGGTTATCGGCGGCGGCGTTATTCCTGACGCTGACATTCCTGGTTTGAAAGCTGCTGGCATTGCCGAAGTATTCACTCCTGGCACTCCGACTGGCAACATTGTTGAATTCATCAACGCTAACGTAAAATAATTAAGGTTCTCAAAAATTTTGCAGGCCGGGCTTGTCCCGGCTTGCATAATACAATTTTTATTGGACCTCAACAAGGCGGTGTGATCATTGAATATTGTTGAAGGCGTATTAAACCATTCTCGTTTAGCATTAGCGAAAGCTATTACTGCCGTAGAGAACGAGTATGATAACGCTGTTGAAATAATGACAGCCATTTATCCCCACACCGGTAATGCTTATGTCATCGGAATAACCGGACCTCCGGGCGCTGGCAAAAGTACTTTGACCGACAAGCTTGCTAAAGAATATCGTAAACGCGGTAAAACAGTTGGTATTATCGCAATTGATCCTACAAGTCCTTTCTCCGGCGGTGCAATTTTAGGCGACCGTATCAGAATGTTGGACCTTACTGCCGATGAAGGCATTTTTGTTCGTTCCATGGCTACTCGCGGTAGTTTGGGTGGATTATCCCAAAAAGCGGGCGATGCTGTTAAATTGATGGATGCATATGGTTTTGATGTTATTATTGTTGAAACTGTTGGCGTTGGTCAATCTGAAGTAGATATTGTTAAAACTGCTGATACTACAATGGTTGTTGTTATTCCTGGTATGGGCGATGACATTCAGGCTATTAAAGCAGGTATACTTGAGATCGGTGACCTTTTCACGATCAATAAAGCTGACCGTGAAGGTACGGACAAGCTGAACATTGAGATTGAAATGATGTTGGAATTAAATCCCGAACATGTTGGCTGGCGTCCTCCGATCAATCGGACCATTGCCAGCAAGGGTGAAGGTATAGAAGCTGTTGTTGACTCTATTGAAGAGCACAAAGCATATTTGATTGAATCTGATCAATTGAGCAAAATACGCAAAGCTCGTATTAAAAACGAAGTTACTGCTATGCTTAATGACAGGGTCAACCGTTATATCGACAAGAATGTTGTAGCTACTTCAGAATTTGATATTTTAGTTGAAAAACTTCAAATTCGTGAAATTGAGCCGTATTCTGTTGTCGCTGACATTGTTGGTAAAGTTTTAAGATAAAACAACCAAAATTACTTTTAGGAGGAATTTGAAATGTTTAAAACAATTTGTGTTGACCATGTAGGTATTGCTTGCAAAGACCTGGATCTTTCCAAGAAATTCTACACTGAAGTTCTTGGTTTGAGCTGCACTGGTGAAGAAGCTGTTCCTGAGCAAGGTGTAAAAACCGTATTTATTCCCTGTGGCGAAACTTTGCTTGAGCTCCTTGTTGATATCACTGAAAATGGCGATGGCCCTATCGGCAAATACATCGCTAAAAATGGACAAGGTATCCAACATATCGCTGTTCGCGTTGATGATGTTCAAGCAGCTATTGATACCACTATTGAAAAAGGTGCTGCTATGATCGACAAAGCTCCTCGTGGCGGTGCTGGCGGAATGGATATCGCTTTCGTTCATCCGAAATCCGTAGGTATTTTGCTTGAGTATTGCGCTCCGGCAAAAAAATAATTCCGTAAAATACGGAATTACAAAAATCTTTTGAAGATTTTATTTTAAGTTGTTACATACTACACGGATGCGGACCAAAGAGTCTGCATCCGCGTAGATGTATATAAAATAAGGTTCTCCCAATAATGATGGAGGTGTAAGATTTGTCTACTCAAGCAAAAATTGAGAAAATGCTCAAAAAGTCCGAAGTAATTCTGGCTGCAGGCGGCGAAAAACGCGTTGCAAAACAACACGAAGCCGGCAAAATGACTGCACGTGAAAGAATTGCTGCACTCCTCGACGAAGGATCCTTTGTTGAATTGGATCGTTTCGTAAAACATCGTTGCACAAACTTCGGCCAAGAGAAGAAAGAACTTCCTGGCGAAGGTGTAACTACTGGTTACGGCACCATCGATGGCCGTCTGGTTTATGTATTCGCACAAGATTTCACTGTAGAAGGTGGTTCTTTAGGCGAAATGCATGCTGCTAAAATCGTAAAAGTACAACGCCTGTCCCTGAAAATGGGTGCTCCGCTTGTTGGCCTGAACGATTCCGGCGGTGCTCGTATCCAAGAAGCAATTGACGCTTTGGCTGGTTACGGCAAAATCTTCTTTGAAAACACTATTGCATCCGGCGTAGTTCCTCAGATCTCCGCTATCATGGGTCCTTCTGCTGGCGGCGCTGTATACAGCCCGGCACTGACTGACTTCATTTACATGGTAAAGAACACTTCTAAAATGTTCATTACCGGCCCCGCAGTAGTAAAATCTGTTACTGGTGAAGACGTAACCCAAGAACAACTGGGTGGCGCTATGACCCACAACAGCACTTCCGGCGTTGCACATTTTGCTGCAGAAAACGACGAAGATTGCTTGCAACAGATCCGTTACCTGCTGAGCTTCCTGCCTTCCAATAACATGGAATGCGCTCCTATCGTAGAAACCGGTGACGACCCGATGCGTATTGATGACTCCTTGAATACATTGCTTCCGGATAACTCCAACCAAGCATATGATATGAAAGACGTAATCAAATCCATCGTAGACAACGGTGAATTCTATGAATCCCAACAATATTGGGCAACCAATATTATCACTTGCTTTGCACGTATGGATGGTCAAACCGTAGGTATCATTGCAAACCAACCTAAAGTAATGGCTGGCTGCCTGGATATCAACGCATCCGACAAATCCTCTCGTTTTATTCGCTTCTGCGATGCCTTCAACATTCCTTTGCTGAACTTGGTAGACGTACCTGGCTTCCTGCCTGGCTGTAACCAAGAATACGGCGGTATTATCCGGCACGGCGCAAAAATGCTGTATGCATATTCCGAAGCAACTGTACCTAAAATTACTGTAGTAACCCGTAAAGCATACGGTGGTTCCTACCTGGCAATGTGTTCCCAAGATTTGGGCGCAGACCAAGTAATTGCATGGCCGACTGCAGAAATCGCAGTAATGGGACCTGCAGGTGCAGCTAACATCATCTTCAAAAATGATCCTGATGTAAAAGCAAAAACGGAAGAATATATCGATAACTTTGCAACTCCGTACCAAGCAGCAATGCGCGGCATGGTAGACATCGTAATCGAGCCGAAAAACACCCGTCCCACCATCATCAACGCTTTGCAAATGTTGCAGTCCAAACGTGAAACTCGCCCGGCAAAACGCCATGGCAATATTCCTTTGTAATTTGCAGCTTGCAGTATAGTGCTTAATTAATTAAGAAGAATGAGGTGAAATAATGGGTCCTGTAACTACTAATCCTTGGTTGATTTCTATCATCAATATGACCATAGTTTTTGGCGTATTGGCAGCCTTGGGTGTTTTGATGAAAATCATCCAATTGGTAGATCCAACGCAAAAAAAAACTGAGAAACCAGTAGCAGCACCGGCACCTGCCGCAGCACCTGCTGCTGTTGCAGCTCCTGTGCAGGATGACAGTGAAGTAATTGCTGTTATTGCAGCAGCTGTAGCTGCTCTTGGCCATTCTGCAGAAGATATCGCTTATGTACGTCGTCTGCCCGAAGCTGGCTGGACACAGAATGCTCGTATTGAAGCAATTAGCGTACGTAAAGAATGCTTCTAAAACAAAGTTAGGTTTTAGCAACACTTAAGTTTAATATATTTTAAACAATTTTGAAGGAGGGTATTCCCTGTGAAAAAATATACCATTACCGTTAACGGCACTGCATATGAAGTAGAAGTTGAAGAAATGGGCGGCGTTGCTGCTCCTAAAGCTGCTGCACCTAAAGCAGCTCCTGCTGCTGCACCGGCAGCAGCACCCAAAGCAGCTCCTGCTGCTGCACCGGCTCCGGCTGCAAAACCTGTTGCTGCTGGCGCAGCTACTATCAGTGCTCCTATGCCTGGTAAAGTTCTCGAAGTTAAAGTTAAAGCTGGCGACGCAGTTAAAGCTGGCGATGTATTGATGATTCTTGAAGCAATGAAAATGCAAAACGAGATCATGGCTCCGGCTGACGGCACCATTTCTGACGTCCGTATTTCCGCAGGTCAAACTGTTGGTACCGGCGACGTTATGATCGTAATGTAATACAAACAAGCTGAGAGACCTTGAAAAGGTCTCTCAACTAAAAAATTTGTAGGAGGAAATTATGGAAGCATTTGTAGTTGCTTTACAATCCGTATGGAATGACAGCGGTTTCTCCGCTTTCACCATGGGTAATGCTATCATGATGCTTGTTGGCATCATTCTGCTGTACCTTGCTATTGGTAAAGGCTTCGAACCATTGCTGCTGTCTCCGATCGCATTCGGCTGTTTGCTGGCAAACGTTCCTAAAACCGGTTTCGAAGATCAACCGGGTGTTATGCAGGTAATTCTTTATGGTATTCACCATGAAATTTTCCCGCCTTTGATTTTCTTAGGCGTAGGTGCAATGACAGACTTTGGTCCGTTGATTGCAAACCCGAAAACTTTGCTTTTGGGCGCTGCAGCTCAAGCAGGTGTATTTATTTCCTTGCTGGGCGCTATGATGCTCGGATTTACCGTGCAAGAAGCATCCGCTATCGGTATTATCGGTGGTGCTGATGGCCCGACTGCTATTTACCTGGCTGCAAAAATGGCTCCTAACCTGTTAGGTGCTATCGCAGTAGCTGCATATTCTTATATGTCGTTGGTTCCTTTGATCCAACCGCCTATTATGAAACTTTGCACTACCGAAGCTGACCGTAAAATTGTTATGGCACAATTGCGTCCTGTAACTCGTTTTGAGAAAATCGTATTCCCGATTGCAACCACTATCGTTATCAGCTTGTTGCTTCCGCCTGTAACTGCCTTGATTGGTATGTTAATGCTGGGCAACTTGTTCAAAGAAGCTGGCTGCTTGGATCGTCTTTCTGACACAGCGCAAAATGCTTTGATGAACATTGTAACGATCATGCTGGCAACTGGTACTGGTTTGACTATGAAAGCTGAATCTTTCCTGAACTATCAAACCATCTTGATCATCTGCCTTGGTCTTGTTGCTTTCGCAGCTGGTACTTTTGCCGGTGTTGTATTTGGTAAGCTCATGTGCATTCTGGATGGTGGTAAAACCAATCCTCTTATCGGTTCCGCTGGTGTATCCGCAGTTCCGATGGCAGCACGTGTATCCCAAGTTGTTGGTCAAAAAGCTAACCCTTCTAACTTCCTGCTCATGCATGCTATGGGCCCGAACGTAGCTGGTGTTATCGGCACCGCAGTAGCTGCAGGCGCAATGCTTGCAATGATTGGTGCTGCTAAATAACTAAAATTGAAACAGGTGCATCTTTTATGGTGTGCCTGTTTTTTTATTATGCTAATTACCCATATATAAAGGAAATAATATGTTCATTTTAAATTTGGACATAGTTAACCTTCAACTATCAATATTTTAGTTAAATATTGCTTAAAAATCTGTTGCCTGTGCCACATAATTAAAAGTTTTTATTAAAAACTTTTAATTATGTGGCTTTTTGTTTAGATTTCATTTGCTGGCAAATAAAATTAGATGAAAAATACTTTCTTGTTATAATCTAGAAGTGAAATTTTTGTGAAAGAAATAATAAAAAAAGTGTGACCTGTGCAACAGAAAAAAAGAACGTTCCTGATTATAATTAGTGTCAGGAATTTTGGAGAACTCTTGATGAATGGCAAAAAGTACCAGTAGTCAAGATCCAAAATTTTACATCCTTAATTTGTAGGGATGTATATAAAAATGTTCTCCTAATAATGATGGAGGTGTAAGATTTGTCTACTCAAGCAAAAATTGAGAAAATGCTCAAAAAGTCCGAAGTAATTCTGGCTGCAGGCGGCGAAAAACGCGTTGCAAAACAACACGAAGCCGGCAAAATGACTGCACGTGAAAGAATTGCTGCACTCCTCGACGAAGGATCCTTTGTTGAATTGGATCGTTTCGTAAAACATCGTTGCACAAACTTCGGCCAAGAGAAGAAAGAACTTCCTGGCGAAGGTGTAACTACTGGTTACGGCACCATCGATGGCCGTCTGGTTTATGTATTCGCACAAGATTTCACTGTAGAAGGTGGTTCTTTAGGCGAAATGCATGCTGCTAAAATCGTAAAAGTACAACGCCTGTCCCTGAAAATGGGTGCTCCGCTTGTTGGCCTGAACGATTCCGGCGGTGCTCGTATCCAAGAAGCAATTGACGCTTTGGCTGGTTACGGCAAAATCTTCTTTGAAAACACTATTGCATCCGGCGTAGTTCCTCAGATCTCCGCTATCATGGGTCCTTCTGCTGGCGGCGCTGTATACAGCCCGGCACTGACTGACTTCATTTACATGGTAAAGAACACTTCTAAAATGTTCATTACCGGCCCCGCAGTAGTAAAATCTGTTACTGGTGAAGACGTAACCCAAGAACAACTGGGTGGCGCTATGACCCACAACAGCACTTCCGGCGTTGCACATTTTGCTGCAGAAAACGACGAAGATTGCTTGCAACAGATCCGTTACCTGCTGAGCTTCCTGCCTTCCAATAACATGGAATGCGCTCCTATCGTAGAAACCGGTGACGACCCGATGCGTATTGATGACTCCTTGAATACATTGCTTCCGGATAACTCCAACCAAGCATATGATATGAAAGACGTAATCAAATCCATCGTAGACAACGGTGAATTCTATGAATCCCAACAATATTGGGCAACCAATATTATCACTTGCTTTGCACGTATGGATGGTCAAACCGTAGGTATCATTGCAAACCAACCTAAAGTAATGGCTGGCTGCCTGGATATCAACGCATCCGACAAATCCTCTCGTTTTATTCGCTTCTGCGATGCCTTCAACATTCCTTTGCTGAACTTGGTAGACGTACCTGGCTTCCTGCCTGGCTGTAACCAAGAATACGGCGGTATTATCCGGCACGGCGCAAAAATGCTGTATGCATATTCCGAAGCAACTGTACCTAAAATTACTGTAGTAACCCGTAAAGCATACGGTGGTTCCTACCTGGCAATGTGTTCCCAAGATTTGGGCGCAGACCAAGTAATTGCATGGCCGACTGCAGAAATCGCAGTAATGGGACCTGCAGGTGCAGCTAACATCATCTTCAAAAATGATCCTGATGTAAAAGCAAAAACGGAAGAATATATCGATAACTTTGCAACTCCGTACCAAGCAGCAATGCGCGGCATGGTAGACATCGTAATCGAGCCGAAAAACACCCGTCCCACCATCATCAACGCTTTGCAAATGTTGCAGTCCAAACGTGAAACTCGCCCGGCAAAACGCCATGGCAATATTCCTTTGTAATTTGCAGCTTGCAGTATAGTGCTTAATTAATTAAGAAGAATGAGGTGAAATAATGGGTCCTGTAACTACTAATCCTTGGTTGATTTCTATCATCAATATGACCATAGTTTTTGGCGTATTGGCAGCCTTGGGTGTTTTGATGAAAATCATCCAATTGGTAGATCCAACGCAAAAAAAAACTGAGAAACCAGTAGCAGCACCGGCACCTGCCGCAGCACCTGCTGCTGTTGCAGCTCCTGTGCAGGATGACAGTGAAGTAATTGCTGTTATTGCAGCAGCTGTAGCTGCTCTTGGCCATTCTGCAGAAGATATCGCTTATGTACGTCGTCTGCCCGAAGCTGGCTGGACACAGAATGCTCGTATTGAAGCAATTAGCGTACGTAAAGAATGCTTCTAAAACAAAGTTAGGTTTTAGCAACACTTAAGTTTAATATATTTTAAACAATTTTGAAGGAGGGTATTCCCTGTGAAAAAATATACCATTACCGTTAACGGCACTGCATATGAAGTAGAAGTTGAAGAAATGGGCGGCGTTGCTGCTCCTAAAGCTGCTGCACCTAAAGCAGCTCCTGCTGCTGCACCGGCAGCAGCACCCAAAGCAGCTCCTGCTGCTGCACCGGCTCCGGCTGCAAAACCTGTTGCTGCTGGCGCAGCTACTATCAGTGCTCCTATGCCTGGTAAAGTTCTCGAAGTTAAAGTTAAAGCTGGCGACGCAGTTAAAGCTGGCGATGTATTGATGATTCTTGAAGCAATGAAAATGCAAAACGAGATCATGGCTCCGGCTGACGGCACCATTTCTGACGTCCGTATTTCCGCAGGTCAAACTGTTGGTACCGGCGACGTTATGATCGTAATGTAATACAAACAAGCTGAGAGACCTTGAAAAGGTCTCTCAACTAAAAAATTTGTAGGAGGAAATTATGGAAGCATTTGTAGTTGCTTTACAATCCGTATGGAATGACAGCGGTTTCTCCGCTTTCACCATGGGTAATGCTATCATGATGCTTGTTGGCATCATTCTGCTGTACCTTGCTATTGGTAAAGGCTTCGAACCATTGCTGCTGTCTCCGATCGCATTCGGCTGTTTGCTGGCAAACGTTCCTAAAACCGGTTTCGAAGATCAACCGGGTGTTATGCAGGTAATTCTTTATGGTATTCACCATGAAATTTTCCCGCCTTTGATTTTCTTAGGCGTAGGTGCAATGACAGACTTTGGTCCGTTGATTGCAAACCCGAAAACTTTGCTTTTGGGCGCTGCAGCTCAAGCAGGTGTATTTATTTCCTTGCTGGGCGCTATGATGCTCGGATTTACCGTGCAAGAAGCATCCGCTATCGGTATTATCGGTGGTGCTGATGGCCCGACTGCTATTTACCTGGCTGCAAAAATGGCTCCTAACCTGTTAGGTGCTATCGCAGTAGCTGCATATTCTTATATGTCGTTGGTTCCTTTGATCCAACCGCCTATTATGAAACTTTGCACTACCGAAGCTGACCGTAAAATTGTTATGGCACAATTGCGTCCTGTAACTCGTTTTGAGAAAATCGTATTCCCGATTGCAACCACTATCGTTATCAGCTTGTTGCTTCCGCCTGTAACTGCCTTGATTGGTATGTTAATGCTGGGCAACTTGTTCAAAGAAGCTGGCTGCTTGGATCGTCTTTCTGACACAGCGCAAAATGCTTTGATGAACATTGTAACGATCATGCTGGCAACTGGTACTGGTTTGACTATGAAAGCTGAATCTTTCCTGAACTATCAAACCATCTTGATCATCTGCCTTGGTCTTGTTGCTTTCGCAGCTGGTACTTTTGCCGGTGTTGTATTTGGTAAGCTCATGTGCATTCTGGATGGTGGTAAAACCAATCCTCTTATCGGTTCCGCTGGTGTATCCGCAGTTCCGATGGCAGCACGTGTATCCCAAGTTGTTGGTCAAAAAGCTAACCCTTCTAACTTCCTGCTCATGCATGCTATGGGCCCGAACGTAGCTGGTGTTATCGGTACCGCAGTAGCTGCAGGTGCAATGCTTGCAATGATTGGACCTGTCAAATAATTTATAGTATAAACAGAAATAGGTGCACTTTATCGTGCACCTATTTTTTTTGGAAAAAGAAAAATATAAAGCAAATCATTATGCTGTAGTAAAGAGAAGTACAAGCTTTCTTTATAGTTTCAAGTAATAATGCAGTCCTGAAGCTGGTTAACCAAGATAAAAACATTAATTTTTCTTTTGGTTATTTTGAATAATATTTTTTGAGTGGACAAAGAATCTTAAATATTGTAAAAATAGTATTATTGTATTATATTAATATACCTTAATGTCAAAAAAGCTGTAAATTAAATAAAACTTACACTTTTAAATTTGAGTGCATAGTGGTATAATGAAGCATAAGGTGTTGCAAGAAAATTCATAGAAAGCAATGCTAAGGATCTTTTACAAAATTCTCTTTATTTTGATATACGCGCCCCGAACGCGCTGTATATAAAATTAATTTAAAAGGAGGAATTATAATGTCCCCAGCAGTAAAATGTCTCATTCTTCTGGCTGTTGTTGCATTGTTATTTGTAACCGAACTCATTCCGCTTGCAATAACAGCTATGGGCGGCGCTATCGCGTGCGGCCTGTTAGGTTTTATCCCTGCTAAACAAGTATTTTCTGGTCTCTCTAATTCGACCGTAGTACTCTTTGCAGGCATGTTCGTAGTAGGTGCAGCCATGTTCTACACAGGTCTTGCACAAAAAATCGGTAATACTGTAGTTCATTTCTGCGGTACCGGTGAAAACAGCTTGATGTTTGGTTTAATGTTTGTTGGTGCTGCTTTGTCTTCTGTATTATCCAACACTGGTACTGCAGCTTGTCTGCTGCCGGTTGTACTTGGTATTT
>ERZ773218.2976-NODE-2976-length-11901-cov-5.731302_pt1 | contig 11901 bp, 25 predicted proteins | sample MGYA00580527_ERZ773218 | MGnify/ENA primary metagenome ERZ773218 (study PRJEB29015, sample SAMEA2737763) | human gut metagenome | biome: human gut; feature: human-associated habitat; material: faeces | place: China | collected 2012 ...
GCGCCGCGCACCGAGCCGATGGGCGCGGCGGCGTACGCGCAGCGCCGGCGGTCGGCCTCGCGCCCCCAGCACTCGAGGCGGACAACGTGCCCGTCGAATGTGGCGCGCCCTTCGATGGCGTCGAGTGACGGTTCGGGCGGGTATGACGATGGCGTGGGCATGACCTGGACTCCTTTGAAGGCATAAGGAAAGGGCGGACCGGCGGCCCGCCCTTGGGATGACGGCGATGGGCTATGCGGCGGCCGGAGAGACGGAAGGCCGATCATCCATGCCTTAGTCCTCCCGGAACAGCCCAAGCTTGTATACCGCGTCAAGGAACTCCTGCCATGTCCATGCCCCGATGGCGCGGCGCATGCGTTCCCTCAGCCCATCGTCCATGACGGCCGTGGACGTCGGCGGCGCCCAGTCCGTGTCCGCGCGCTCCCCGTTCGGCAGCCGGTCTGAGAAGCCGGTGAACATTTTGTCCAGGACGTCGGAGTACGGCTTCAGCTCCCGAAGCCTCTCCCCCAGCCTGACGGCGAGCGCCGCGTCGGCCGGGTCGTCCATGGGCGTGTACACGGCCCATGTCCCGCGCCCCCAGCGGTTCACCTCGCACCAGCGCCACCAGACGTGCAGGCCCGCGGCCGCATCGGCCATCGTGGCGTCATGGGCGCCGTCGTGCCAACGCTCCGGATGGCGCTCCAGATATTGGTCGACGGTGGCGCCCCACACGCCGTCGAGGTGCATGTCGGCGCGGATGTCCCGCAGGGCGGCGTGGGCCGTGGCGGGCTGGGCGTCGAATCCGCGCGGAACCGGACCCGCGCACCAGGTGTCGCGGCGGGCGGCCGAGTCGAACGCATGGACATGGTACGGGATGATCGGCATGTCCGTCCGGGTCAGCACTGCGTAGTATCTGCGTGTCATAAGTCCTCTTCCATCCAACGCCGTTCGTGGTACACGAGGCGGCCGGCCACCAGATTCGGGGCGAGGCCCTTTTCCACCATCCTGACGGCAGCGCGGTCGGCGAGGGCGAGCGCGTCCTCCGGGGTCCGCGCGAAGACGTCCACCGTGGACAATCCGCTCATCCTCGCACCCGGGCGCTTGGCGTCGGTCCGGCGCTCCGCGTCGGGTAGTTCCGTGATCTCATACGTTCCGCCGTCGGCGGCCAGGGTCATGCGCGCGGCGCTCCAGAGCGCGGCGGCCTTCATCGTCGGCATCGGGGCGCCGACGGTCGCATCATGCTCCGCGGCGTACAGGTCGGCGGCGTCCTTGGAACCGAACAGCACGGTCGCGCCGTGCGCGTCGGCCACCGGCCAGAGCCGGCCGGTCCCATGGAATACGTGTCTCATGTCCGCTCCCATGCGTCCCGACATCGTCTCCATGGTCAAGCATGATTCATCACTCCTTTTGGTTTTGCCGCGGCGGAACGATCTCCACCCGGTAGGACCCCTTGACGGTCGTCTTGATCTTGAATCCGCCGTTCCGGTCGGTGACGTCTCTGGCGGGATTTCCGTTGTCATCCCTGTAAGGGGTGCCATTGTCCTGGATGACCGTGATCGTCGCGCCGGGAATGGGATTGCCCTGTCGGTCGGTGAGGGCGCTCTCCAGGGTGATTTGCCGGCCGTGGATTGCGGTCTCCAACCGGTCGATTCCGTCCGCCAATTGGGGTTCGAGGAGCAGCCCGATGAGAGCCAATGCCGCGACCAGTTGGACCAAGCTCAAAACCAGCCGTATCCAGAGTAGGACATTGTCGGCTCTATTCATCCTCGTCCGTCCTCCGCCCTGTCCTGCTCAGGATGTAGCCGTCGAGGTGCAGCTGGAGCAGGCTCACATACTGCCCGTCGTCCACGTCGTCCTCCGGCTTCGCGTACAGCCGGGTGTCCAGCAATGCCATCAGCAGGCCGGTGTCTCCGTCCCGTTCGATATGGAAGGGTGTCTCATCCTGGCCGTGGGCGTTCTCCCGGATGGCCCAGCCGTAATCGCCCTCCCGCGGCTGGTCGAAGGGGTCCCTGTCCTCGATGTCCTCGTAGGTGAGCGGGAGCGGCAATGCGGGCCGGTCGGGGATGTCCTTCAACGGCACAAGCTCCGCTCCCGGTTCGACCGCATGCTTGGCGCAGACGCCGCCGATGCCGTCGCCGTCCCTGCAGCCGGTCCAGCGGCGCACCGCCACGACGGGTCCGCCGCAGGGCTGTTCCATGCCGTCCGCGTCGGCCATGATGGCGGCGCAGCCGGTTTCGATGATGTCAGTCAGTGTCATGACAAGACTTCATTCTCCTCTCGCATATGCTTCCGGATCAGATTGGGCTGTTTCCTATGATTCCTTCATTGAAGGCCATGCGTCCCCGCGGATGGAAGCGTCAGGCTGCCCAATCCGGATCGGGTGCCTTGTGGACGAAACGGCGCCCGCCGATGGAGCCCACGTCCAACGTCCGTGTGGTCCGGTGGAAGTCCCCGCCCGTCTCACGCCAGCCCGCCTCGTCATGGGCCGGGTCGCCGGGTTCCGCCAGCGCCCATACGGCGTGCAGGACGTGGCCCTGGTTCGTCTCCGGATCCTCCAGCGCGCCGAACGCGCGCTCCAGGATGGCCTTCACGTCCGGCACGCGCCTGATGCCGTCGGCATCCGGCTCGCCCTCGTCCCCGAACAGCTCGAGGGTCATGTCCTCGTCGAAGAAACCGGTGTCGATGACCTCCAGCCTCAACATCTGTCGTCCGTCGTCGAAAATCATCGATCCTCCCCCTGTTCGATTGACGCCATGATGTCACGGAAGAACAGTTCGGCCGCCCGATCCGGCATCAACCCCACATCCCGGGGACCGTCGACCGTGCGCCTGCGTCCGTCGGATGTGAACAGATACGCCTTCCATCGGAGCCACATCCGCTCGCCGCCGCTGGTCACTTGGATTTCGGAATAGCCGGGCGCGCGTAGGCGCATGAAGCCGTCGTCCTCCATGAAGTCGTCGAATCCGTGCGTATGGTCGGATTCGAACAGTTCACGGAGATACAGCCACGCCGCGCCCGCGGGGCTGGTCCGGGCCAGCCGTATCCACCAGTCCGTGTTGGGCATCATTCCTCCTCCGTTTCCTTGGCCAGCCCTCGTATGGCCGCGGCCATACGCTCATATCCGGCCACCTTGCGGGCCGGCGGGTCCGGCAGTGGCGCCTCCTCGTCATCACAGAGGGCCAGCCATGCGCGCCGCTTGTCGTCGGCCCTGTATTCGTATTTCTCGGCCAAACGTTGGAAAAACTCTTCGCGGAACACGTCAAAGGATTCCTTCCGCCTGTCGTAATTCACGTCCTCCCATGACATGCGCCCGTCGGGCAGGACGGAGACGAACCGGTAGGGAAATACGTCCCCCGGCGTGTCGACGGAGGCCGCCTCGTCCAGGTATTCGGATTTGCCGATGGTGAGCTCGAAGCCGATGCTGGCCAGCTCCTTCCGCAGGATGCGAAGTTTTTTCAAGGTCTTGCCAAGCGCGGCCATGGCTCCTTCCTTCCGTTTGCCATCGAAGGTCATTTCAGGCTTATCCCCATGGTTCGTGCCGTGTATTCGACGGCCGCGCGTCCCTTGTCGGTCAGTTCGTCGAACACGTCGCCGGGGCAGTATTTGCGCTCCACAAGTCCCATGTCACGCAGGCGTTGTCCGGTGACGTCGGTCAGAAGGTCGCGTGGGTCGTGCTGGCGGAGCAGTTTGAAGTCGGCGAAGTTGTCGATGAAAACGGGCACTCCGTCGTCCCTGATGGCGTCGTGAAGCCGTTCCGCCACGCGCTCGTATTCATCGGCCTTTTCGGCCAGATTCGCGGGCATGGGCGTATCGTCGCCGCAGAGCCCACCCCACGTGTCGCGCGTGTCTTGTGCCTTCCCCTCATATTGGTCGGAGAGACGGCGCATCAGTTCATGCCGGAACTCGCGGAAGATATTGGTGTCATAGACGTCGCTGAGGTTTCCGGCCCAGATGGTGAGGTAGAACCCCTTGTTAACCCACCAGCTGAGTCCGCCGCCGAACTCTCCGAAGTGGAATTCCGGCATTCCATCATCTCGCTCGTCCAATACGGCTTCGACACCCATCGAATTCAGTTCGTGTTCCAAATCGCGTAGGTCGGATAGCAGTTGTTCAAGGTCAAGCATGGTTCGCCACTTCCTTCTTCAGTTCCAGTTCTTCGGCGCGACGACCGTCCAGCCGTTCGACAGCGGGTATACTTCGCAGGGTTCGTCCGAGTCCAAATCGTCGTCCAACGGGTTCCAGTCTTCGAGGCCGTCGTGGGCGATTTCGTCGTTGAGTGCCCCGCTGTGGATGCGTTCGGTTTCGACGTGGACATCCTCTGAGGGGAGGAATAGGAACGAGAATGGTTCGAGCATTGGTTCGAAAAGATACGGCAGTCCGTCCTTGGCGCCCCAGTTGGCGACCATGTTCATGTGTCGTCCGTCATCCGTTTCCACGAGGATGATTCCCGATTCCTGTCCGGTGATGTCGTGCAGGTTGATGGTCATGATCGGCTCCTTTTCCGTCGTGCCGGGGACATGCGTCCCGGACGGGCGGATGGCGGCACGGACCGGGACGCATGAGGGGATTTGTCCGATAGACATAAAGGAGCGTGCCGACAGACATGCCCCACCATTCATGAAAGGGGCAACAATGCGAAAAGCGACATTCGTCAGAAAATACTACGGGCACGGATACGACGCCCATATGGTCTATCTCGACTATATGTATCGCGGCCATGAATATACGGTGGAGGAGAACCTACTCCAGGGCAATAGACCTCTCGCGTGGCAACACCGTGACGAGCAAAGCCGGATAGACCAGTTAATAGAGCAGGAAGAGCGGGAAAAGAACGCGAAGCCGAAGCCATGCCGGTATGAGGACACCGCGCAGTATGCCCTCGACCAGCTTTATAACTTTCTCGATGGTAAACCGTCGGACTTCGACTAATGTTGACGTCCTCCCCTCGGCTGAAGCCGGGGGATTCCTCCCATCCTGACGATGGGAGAGGTTCTGGTCTTTAAGAGAGTGCCAAGGATTCGCATGCGGAGTCCCCGTTGGTCTTACGTCCCTGTTCGACCGGGATGCCGTCCGCGCCCCACAGGGTTTCCGACGTTACGGCGAGCGTATCCAATCCTCTTTTGAGGATGTTTCGGGCGGCGTTCACGTCGGCGTTCGCCGTGTACGAGCATTTCTTGCAGACAAAGACCGCTTGACTCTCACGGTTCTTCTTGTCCGCGTGCCCGCATCGGCTGCATGTCTGGCTCGTGTACTGGGAGCGCGAGTGGGTGTAGTCCAAAGAGGAACGCTTCACAGCCTGCGTCACGCGGGTCGTAGGGCGTTCCTTTAACGGGTTCCCAAACTACTCCCCCGCCTGCCGAATCAACCAACGCCCGAAGGTGGCCGCCATCCCGCGGGTGAGCAGCACCGTGCCGTGCTGGTCATCAGGTGTATCGAACGACAATGCCACGCCAGCCTTCAACGGTTGGTAGCCGATCAGCCCGAACGGTCCGTCTTTGACGCCCAGGCGTTGTCCATTCTCCCAAGTCGCCTCTTGCGCGTGTGCCAAAACCTCATTCGGGTCTTTGCGATCGTAGGTCATATTCCGTATCCTTCCGTTGGTATCCGGAGTACCTATGCCTCGGCCTCCAGCCTCGCCAGCCGCGCGTCGAAGTCGACATCCGGCAGGCTCTTCCTCACATCCCCGCGCCGGGCCAGTTCGACGATGTCATCCCTCATGTGCCACGCGTCGGCCAACAGGCTTTCCTCCGTGACGGACTCGAAGCCGTCGCCGTATTCCTTGCGTCGCACCCAATGGGCGCCCGGGTCATAATCGGCTGAGTGAACGAACGCCTCATACAGGGTGGGCGCGGAGTACTCCAAATCGTCCGGCTCGTACACGTCAGCCCACCACATCTCGTCATAGCCGTAGCCACCCATGGCGCGGGCCATATCCAGCAACAGCCAGCGGTTCTCCTCGGTGTCTCGCATTAGTCCTCCATATACGAATGCAACGTGGCGCGGCGCTCCCTTTGCAGGGGCATCCCCCACTCCTCGGCCTCGGCCTTCAGATCCTCATCCGGGTCCTTGTCTGGGTCGGGGATGACACCGATGTCGCCGTTGGTAAGGAATTCGCCAGTTCCGATGCGGATGTCGGCCGGGGCGAGCGACCAGCCGGGCGCGATGGTATCATCGTCGTCCATGATGGGTCTGTCCATCACCTCAGATGGCAGGTTTCTTAGCTGTTCGATGAGTTGGTTCGGCGTCATGGCCGTCCTCCTTTCCGTAGCGTTCTTCGACCTCTTCGACGTATTTATCGTCGAACGACCGTCTGAGCCGTTCCCAGTATTCCCTAGGCGTCATGGCCGTCCTCCTTGTTCTTGTCCGAGAAATCCTTGACGCGCCGGAGCGTCTGCCTCAGCGCGTCGAAGCGGCCCTGCAGATACATGCGGCCGTTCCGGTCCAGTCTTGGCGAGTACGCGGCCTCGGCCTGCGCCTCGTCTATACGATCGGAGATCCAGCCGGCGAGCTCTTCCAAGGCGTCCGCACCGTCCGGCCTATTCGGCGTCATGGTCATTCTCCCCGCCTTCCGATTGCTTATCGCGGCCTTCCTTGCCGTCGGCTTCGTCCCACGCGTCCCCCAGTTCGATGATTCCGACGAGTTCGTAACCATACAGCCGCCGGACGCGCTCGAAGTATTCCTCCTCGGGGGGTCGTGTCAGCTCTCCAGTTCGGTGATGTAGGAGACATTCGCCGGCGGGGTTCTCCGCCTGTTCCACGCTCATTGGCTCGATGTCCTTGACACCCATATTCGGCTCCTTTGGTTTTCGGCCGCGCCTTTTGTGGTCATGCCAAGGCCATGCGTCCCGGCGCGGGCTACTCCGTCTTTTCGGTTGCTTTTGTGGCGTTCGCCCAATCGCAGGACAGGCCGCCCTTGCGATAACCGATCAGGACGGCGCACGTCACGCGACGACCGTCGCGCAGCTTCATCTCGCATTCCCTAACGCTGTAACCTTCCCCAATTCTGCCGTCGTCGTAACTGGCGCAGTCGGTGACGGATTTCTCCGTTCCGGCCTCCGACTGGGTGCCGGTGTCTTCCGCAACGGATTCGTCACATCCGGCGCACATCAGACATACCGGGACCAGAAGTGTCGCCAGGGCCTTTCTTGAAAAACCGTTCACTTTTCCTCCTTTGTCTTCAGGGCATCGCCGCCTATGTCGTAAAGACCGACCTTGTCGCCTTTGATATAAACCGTCACATGCTGCGTGTGCTTGTCTGAGTGGGCGACGCAATCCCAATTGCCATCCTTCAACCGCGAATCAGGCAAATCCTCGCCGTCAAAGACACCTTCGCCGCCTATCCTCTTGCAACCATCCAGAGCATCCAGATCCCAAGTTCTTTCTATCTGCTTGGATAATGTGGGTGGCTTCGTGCTGGAGGTCGAATGGGAGGGTAATTGTTCTGACATGAACATGAGAATCACTCCCACGATAGCCAACGAGAACATGCACATGATGATGTGGGACGTTTTTCCATGTTCGATATCCTCTCCCGTGGCGTAGGCGTACACTGTCACAGCCAAGACAAGGACTGCGGCCACTATCGCCAACGTCATGCCGATTTCATTGCAAATGTAGGCCGGGCTTCAGGGTGTTGCATTATTGGATGGGGAGTAGGATTTCCAAGCTTCTTCCCATTTTGAGAAATCGACCATCATTCGTCCTTTCCGGTTGGTTTCAGCGCCTTGCCGTTCGTGTCGTAGAGCCATACCTTGTCGCCCGACGCGACCAACAGACTCATGTCGTGCGCCTTTCCTTTCGCATCCACGTATTCGCATTCGTACCTGCCCTCTGGGGGCATGTATTTGGAGTCGTAGACGGTCGGGCACGACAACGCCTCCAATCCCGCCTGTTGCGCCACCTGTTCCGTGAACGTGGTGTCCTTCGGGATGACGAGAAGCCGGGGGTTCAGGGTCAGAAGCATTCCGAAGCTCACCGCGAAGGCAAGGCATACGACGAATCCGGTGTCCTCCGACAGCGGTTTGGCGTCCTGCGGGAGACGATGCGTCGCATGGAGTATCAGACGCTTCCCCAGCCGCCAGACGACGACGCCCACGGCGAGAACCAATGCCGTGGTCCACGTCGCCATATATATGGCGTCCCCGAAACTGTTGTGGGAACCGTTCGCCCACTCGGTCAGGTCAATCATTTCATTTCCTTTCCTTGATTGTCGTAGAGTCCCACTTTGTTGTCCGCCGTCACGACGAGCGTCACGTCCTTCAGGGCCGAATCGTCCCTGCCGTCCGAGACGGCGCACCGGTAGGTGCCCGCGTCGGGCAGTTCGGATGCGGTCATAACCTTGGCCGGACATGACAGGTTGCGCACGCCGAACTCCTTCTCGACCTGAACGGTGAAGATGGCGGTATCGGATGACTTATCCTCGGCCTCTGTGGACGATTCCTCCTGACCTGCGACCGCAAGGCCAAGCATCGCCACCAGAAAGGCTCCGGCAAGCAGCACGCCGAAAACGAACTCGAATACCCCCTCAAGAGCATCCATCAGGAGAAAACAGACCGTCCCGACGATAAGCAGACCGGCTACACAGCAGAGGAAGATGGGCCACAGGTTCGTTTCGCCTTTGGTGCTCGACTCCGCCCATTTCGAGAAATCCTTCAATGTTCTAATCCTTTCCTTTCGCCAACAACGCCTTGCCGTCGGCTTTGTACAGGCCGACCTTGTCGCCCTTGATGTGAACGGTCACTTCGGCTCGCTGGTTGTCGGTGTAGGCCACGCACTTCCAGTCGCCGTCCTCCAGACCGGACTTGGGCAGGCTTGGATTGTCGGTCAGTCCGTGGCCCATGTTCCTGCAACCGTCCAACTCGTCCAGATTCCATGTCCTCTCGATTTGCTCGGTCAATGTGGGTGGTTCGGATATGCGGGCGTCGTTGTGGGATGGCAGGAAGGGTGATGCGAGCGCCAGCACACCGCCTATGACGGCTATCGCCGTGGTCAAGCGGAAGAACGGGCTTTTCTCGGGGTCGCCGCCCCCTCCGCCGATGACGGCCACTGCGATGAGCCCGACGAAATCGAAGACCATCATCAATGTCACGCCGATGCCTTGGCATATGCTTGCGGGACTGCCGGACACGGCTTCGCCCATCCGGTTGTAGGCGTCCCACATGGCCGCCCATTTCGTGAAGTCCTTCAATGTACTATTCCTTTCCCGTCTGTTTCAGTGCCTTGCCGTCCGTGTCGTACAGGCCGAGTTTGGTGCCGTCCTTTGATACGCGGATTTCGACCAATTCCTTATGTCCTTTTCCGTTGGTCACGTAGCATTTCATGTTCTTGGTCGGCAGGTCGTGGTCGGGGAGGTCGCATTCGGACGAGACCTCCTGCAATCCCCAGATTTGCTCGATTTCCGATTCAAGGCTTGGAGAGGACAAGCCGAAGGACAGGAAGAGGCATCCGAACGCGAGCAGAATCGGAATGACAGATTCAGTCATAAAAACGACGGCTATACATAAAATCGCCCCGACGATAAGGAGTACGCACACATCATCCGTACCGCCCGCTGATTGGAGCCATTGCGAGAAATCATGCATTTTTATTACGAGACCTTCCGATTGTCGTCCATATACTTTTTCAGCATGTTCCCGTCAGCGGTACGTCTCGCATTCTCGCGGACGGTTTGAGGATTCCAAGTGCCCATTGTCAGGACGGTCCTGTGGCCCACGTTTGGGAAAATGGGGCGTATGTCGAGCATGAGACGTTCAAGGAATGGCGAGAGAGGCGTATCCGTTTCCACCCGCAGGCCATACCGTTCCTCGAACTCTTTTCTTTCCTGCTCCATGCGGAGTCGTCGGAGATACAGGATCGTCTCGTCCGGGATTTTGTTTTTCACTGTTCGCATGTCAGTCGGACTCTTTCTCATTCATCGCGGCCTCGAGCATGAGCCGTACGCGGGCGAGGTGGTCGGGATCCATCCCGCAGTCCCGTCCGGGAGCCAACGGTCCGGCGGCCTCGACGCCCGCTTGCGCCGCGGCCAGAACCTGCGCCTGCGTCGGCTGGCGGTCGGGCTTTCCGATGCCATGCGAGGCGAGCAGTCCGGCCACTTGGTCGTTGCCCTGGAGGTACCGCAGGACCTCCAGGGTGTCGTTCGCGTGCTTCAGAATGCGGCGGGTGGACAGGTTCGGCACCGGCTTTCCGCCGTCGGCCAGCGGCATGTTCGGAACCGTTCCCATGAGCCGGCGTATCTCCGCCGACTCCAGCCCGTGCGCGCGCAGCAGGCGTCCGGCGAAACCGTCGTCACGGTACAGGGCGTACAGCGCATGCGCCACGCCCGCAAGCCCCTGCCCGCGGGATTCCGCCGCCTCCAGCGCGGTGTCCATCAATGAGCTGCGCATTGCGGCGATCCGCTTGTCCGATGTCGAATCCATGTCCGCCCCCCTCAGTCGAAGAAGGCGAGCGCGCGGCGCTCGATGCGGGCGGACATGCCGTACCGGTCCCCGGCCTCCGCGACGTTCTCCGCGTCCGTCAGCTCGGGGTCGGCCATGCCGCAGGACTCGTCTTCAGCCGCGAGGACCTTCTCCACGGAGATATGACTCAACGGCGCGAGGCGGTACCCCACGGCCGGCTTTCCGTCCATGAGCGGACGCCTGCGCACGTCCTTCGGCAGCGCCTTCAACCGCTCGATAAGCTCGTCTATGGTCATGGTCTTGGACTCCTTCCGACCGCGTCCGTCGCGGTCACGTCCGGGCCATGCGTCCCAGTCATACCGCTTTGTACTCGGCCACGAGCCGGTCGAGCTCGGCTTGGGTCCTTTCGATGCGGGACAGGATCTCGTCCCTCGCCAGGGCGCGGAACCGCTCCTTGGCGCCTTTGACGACCTTGTGGGTCCCGCGCCATTCAATGTAGGCGGGGTACTCCCCGCATTCGGGCAGTTCCACAGTGAACGGACCGTCCCACGATCTGAGCAAGCCCAGCCGTTGGGCCTCCTCCGCGATGAAGTCCGCATCCCATTCATCCGGGGCGGGAAGACGACCATAATCGGTGGCGTCGAGGATCGGGCGCACGTCGACCACAATGGTGTCGACCTCATTGATGCAGTCATGGCGGTCCCATTCCTCCAACCGAATCGGGACATCGATCGGTGTATGCTCGTCCATTTTCCCGGACTCCTTCCGGCCGCGCCTTTCGCGGCCCTTCGGTTCCGGCCATGCGTCCCGGCCTATTCGCAATAGGCTTCGAGTCCGAGCATGGCGAGGCGCCGCCGGACCTGACACCATGGCACTCCGAATCTGCGCGCCATCTCAGGCACGTCCAAGTCGGACGCGAACATGACCCGCATGATCTCGGCGGGCATAAGCAGGGCGTAGGCGAAGTCCCCCGGCCAGCCGAATTCCGCGCCGTCCGGTTCCAGCGCGCGGCCCAGCGCGACCGCCGCCTCCCAGCGTCCGTAGGCGTTTTGGACCGGCGGCATGTCGACGCCTTCGGCGCGGGCGATGGCGGCGGGGTCGACCGGCAGCGCCAGCTGTCCGTCGGACGTGGCCGCGTGCCGAAGCAGCAGGCCGTGCGCGGCCCCAGACGCGGCTGTCATCGCCCACCTCCGACCAACGCCATGTACACGTCCGCCCACGCGGGGTCGCCGGCGTCCCCCAATGGCTCCAGGTGCTGGATGGGCGGCTCGGGCGCGCCTTGGGGCGCGTATCAGGTCGCGCGCGGAGATGGCGCGCCATTGCCCGTCGATCTCCTCCGGCGGGTCGTCGAGCAGTCGCGTCCACAGGCCGGCGTCGCCGCCCATGTCGTGCCGGAACGCGCAGAAGAGCAGGATGCGCAGGTCGACGGGGCTTCCGTCGAGCCCGTCCGAACCGTCGGGCGCGGCCGTCTCCAGCGCGGCCAGCGCAGATGTCCATGCGGGCGCGTCGATGGGGTCGCCCGCGTCCG
>ERZ773218.2993-NODE-2993-length-11824-cov-2.857252_pt1 | contig 11824 bp, 11 predicted proteins | sample MGYA00580527_ERZ773218 | MGnify/ENA primary metagenome ERZ773218 (study PRJEB29015, sample SAMEA2737763) | human gut metagenome | biome: human gut; feature: human-associated habitat; material: faeces | place: China | collected 2012 ...
ACCTGTGGCAAACTTATACGGACGACCTCTGGTTGTCCATAAGTGCGCCCTTCATGAAAAAGCAATGAAGGGAATGAAAAACTCATCCCCTCCGCCATTACACTTCCTCCATATCGGTATTGACTTCTTTCTGCATTGCCTTTGAGAAAAACTTCCCATTGGCTTCCTGCCTTTTCAGAAAACCAATCAGCTTTGGGATGTCTTCCTCCTCAATAGGTGCACCAAGAACGGATTCCACTGCACCGCCAATCTGACAGAGCCTATGGGTTCGTTTTTTACTTTCTTCGGCTTTCTTTCGTTTCAGAAGTTCTTTCTTCTGTGTTGCATATCTTTTCGCCTTTTCAAGGCTTTCCTGTTCCTTCTTTTCCATTTCAAGCATTCGTTCTTCATAACTTTTTGTTGATTTTGCCATTATTACATTCTCCTTTCTCTTGCAAACATAAGTTCTTACGATTTCAAGATACTGTTTTACGATTTGTGAAAAATCAAAACCCGTTTCGCTCAAAAATCTTTCGCTTGAAAGAGTTTGCGAAAGCTTAGGCAAAAGAACAACACCGGATAACCCAAAGCCCAAAACGGTTGAAAGTCCGAGTTCAAAGGCACGTCTTTTTCTGTTTTCTTTATTGTCTATTGTTTTAATATACAAAAAGCTCATAAAGAAAACGTAAAAAACAAGCAAAATAAAAACATAGTATCCGCAAAGCACATTAAGCACCGTCATTAATACATAAGGCAAAATTTTGCCTTTTTTCATAAGCGCATACCATGCGAGCATATAAAGAGGAAAAAGCAAAACGGTATCCTGCCATGTATTCGTGTAATACATAACGGAAAAACCGCAAAAGGCATAGCAAATTGACAAAAGAGTTGTCATAAACGGTTTGGCTTTAGTTGCTTTTTTTAAAAAAATCGCAGAGGTGAAAGCCGAAAGCGAAAAAGTCATTATGACATAAAGACCCATCGCTTTTCCCACAAGGCGCCTCGGCAAAACAAGAAGCGCAATCCAAAATACAGACAGCGAAGCGTTTGCCGTATCGTTAACACCTAAGCCCGAATACCAATTAAAGCAAAGCGCCGTATCCTTAGTGTGCAATACATCCCAAATATGATAAAAATTAGGTATAATTCCCTGCGCCATATCATAGTATTCAACATTATTGCTTCCGAAAGGATATATTTTTCCGATTATAAAACAGGCAAGAAGTATTGCCGCCGTTATGAACGGTGCAAGCAATAAGTCATAATTTTTTCTAATACTGATTTTGTGTTTATCGTGCATAAAATTTTCCTCGACTTTGTTAATATAAACAGTATAGCACAATGAATTTTATTTTTAAAGGGTTAATATAAATACAACATATATCCTAAACAAAAAGCATGTATCGCAATACCTTGTGTATATATAATTTTATACAGTAAATTTTAAAAAACGCTTTACTTTTGGGTAAGATAATGTTATAATTGTCTAAAATCCCGATACAATTGTATTATTTAGATTGAGGTGTATTAATTATGAAAAAAATCATTTCATTAGTTATTGCAGCTATGATGGCTGTATCTATGTTTGCAGTAACCGTTCCAGCTATGGCAGCTAACGTAAGCAGCCCTACAGCAGCTACTCTTCAAGAGGGCAAAGCTCAAACTACAGTAAACGGTGAAGCAAGACAGGGCGTTACTTACAGCGTAAACGCTCAGACTAAGAAGTCGGTTACTTTCACTTATAACGGTGAAGGCACTTTCAAGAGCTGGACAGATAACCTTTCAGCACTCGGTCTTGCTGAAGGCACAGATTATACAAAGGTTTTGAATGCTGACGGTTCACAGACTATCACATTCATTTCTCAGAAGGCTATCACTTCTTGGAACAACGGTTCAGTTGTTGTAAACGCAGTTGTTGAATTTGCAGATGATACTACAGAGGCAACTGAAAAAGACACAACAAAGGCTACAGAGCCTAAGAAGAATTCTTCTTCAAAATCTCCTGCAACAGGTGCATCAAGTGCTGTTATGGCAAGTGCAATTGCAGCAGCAGGTGCAGGTATTGCAGTTTTAGCAGCTACAAAGAAGAAAGAAAATGACTAATTAGTATTCATATAAAAAACCTGTTTGCTTTTTGCAAGCAGGTTTTTTATTTTGTTGTAATAAAAATAATATAAATTTACATTATTACTATATTATTTTTATTTGATTTATGATATACTATACTTGTTTTAAAATGAGATTACTCGGTGATTAAAATGAACGATAATGAAAATGCAAAAGAAAACGAACTTAATAACAAGAAAAAAAAGAATATCAAGCTGATTGTAATATTTTTAGTTGTTTTCGTGCTGATTTTTGTCGGTGTTTATTTCGGCGGCTCATATCTGCAAAAAAGAAACGAAACGCCATCGCAAAGCGGCACTGTAAACACAACTGCATCTCAAAGCGTTGAAAACACTGTTAAAAACCCGATAGATTTCAAATCTCTTAAAAAGAAGAACAGCGAAATTTATGCTTATATAAAAATAGACGGCACAAAGGTTGATTATCCCATTGTGCAAAGCAAGACAGACGACGCTTTTTATTTGAGGCATAAGGCGGAGGACAAATCGTGGTCGGCAAGCGGTGCGGTTTATACCGAGGCTGCCAACAGCAAGGATTTCAACGATTTTGTGACCGTGATTTACGGGCATAACGGATATTCGGATACTTTTTTTACAACACTTCATTATTTTGAAAAAGAGGATTTCTTTAATTCTCACCCATATTTTTACATTTATACCCCTGAAAGAAGGCTTACGTATCAAATTATTTCAGCCTTTAAATATGACAACCGTCATATACTTAACAGCTTTGACTTTAACAAGGAAGAATCAATCAAGCAGTGGCAGGATACAATTCAAAACCCGTCGTCAAGCCTTAAAAATGTGAGAACACAGCTTGATAAACCGCTTGGAATTAACAGCAAAATCGTTGTTCTTTCAACATGTATTACAAACCAAAAAAGCAGTAGATATTTAGTTTGCGGAGAATTAGTAAAAGATGAAAAAACCAATTGACCCTAATTTAGACAATATTCTTGATGATATTTTGGCTTCGGAAAGCAAAGAAAGTGAAAGCGTTTTGCCTAAAAAGGAGCAAATCAGCGAAGAAATAAAAAATGAAATAGAAGAAACGTTAAATTCGAGTGACGAAGGAGAAAAAATTGATTTTTCGTTTGGCGAAAACGTACCGACAACGGAGAAAAAAGAGAACACGGCGCAAAAGTCGGATTTTGAAATTACTCCGAAAAGCGAAAGCGAAATTCATCGTTCGGCGTACAGCTCATCAGGTGAACATCATCACTCATCAGGCAGTCATCATCATTCAAGCGAGCATCATCACTCCTCACACCATCACACCGACGGCTCGCATCATTCCCATTCTTCAAGTCATCACTCCTCAAGTCATCATTCTTCACACCACCGTCATCACAAGAAAAAAATGAGTATTCCGGCAAAAATCGGAATTTCGGCACTTGCAATAATTTTAGCAGTAATCCTTGCATTCGTCGGCACATTTGCTATTCTTGAATCAAGCGGTAAGAATGAGCTTAAAAACGTTCCTGACCAAACGAATTATCAGGAAACAATTGAATATAACGGCAATAAATATGTTTATAACAGCGACGTTATCGCAATTGCATTTATGGGTGTTGACAAGCGTGATTTAGGTCTTGACAACGGAAGCGTAGGCACAGGCGGGCAGAGCGACGCCGACATTTTGCTTACAATCAATACAAAAACAGGCAAAGCAAAGGCAATTGCCATTCCACGTGACACTATGGTTGACGTTGACCTTTACAGTGAAAGCGGAATTTTCCTCAGAAGTGAAAAAATGCAACTTTGCTTAAGTTACGCTTACGGCGACGGCAAGGCAAAATCAGCAGAGAATACCGCAAATTCAATCAGCCGTATTCTTTATGATGTGCCTATCACCAAATATTTTGCGCTTGACCTTAACGGAATTGCTCCGATTAATGATTCAATCGGCGGTGTAACCGTTGACTCGCTTTATGATTTTAAAGACATTGGAATTAAGAAAGGCGACAAAATCAAGCTTACGGGCGATATGACTGAAAAATATGTAAGGCAGAGAGATATGGACACTGTAAATGCCTCTCTTAACAGAACCGCAAGGCAGGTTCAATATGTTAAGGCTTTTGCATCTCAGGTTATTCCTGCCGTTACCCAAGATTTCAGTGTTGTTACAAGGCTTTATGACACCGCAAGCAAATACAGCACGACTAATCTTTCGCTTTCCAATGTAACATATCTTGCATCTCTTATGCTTTCAAAGGGTATTACAAATTTCGACACCGTAACTCTTGAGGGCGATATGCAGGAAAGCACGAAAAAAGATTATGCCGATTTTGTTTATGCGGAGTTTTATCCCGATAAGGATAAGCTTATGCAGTTAGTACTTGATACATTTTATACCAAGCAGGACAAATAATTAAATTTCTAATATAATCCCTCCTTGCGAGGTTTATATTATATATTATACTTAAAGCTTACGTTGTAAGCAGAAAGGCTATAAGTTATGAATAAAGAAACTAAAAAAATGCTTTCTTTAAATGCCACAAAAATAAGAATGGGCATTATCGAAGGCACACATTCGGCTAAAGCAGGTCATCCGGGAGGAAGTCTTTCCTCGGCTGATTTATTTGCATATTTATATTTTGCCGAGATGAAAAACATTGACCCTAAAAATCCTAAAGCGGAAAACCGTGACAGATTTGTTCTTTCAAAAGGTCACTGCGCACCCGGTCTTTACAGTGCGCTTGCACTTAAAGGATTTTTCCCGTTTGAGGATTTAAAAACACTTCGTCATATTGACTCATACCTTCAGGGCCATCCTAATATGAACACCGTTCCCGGAATTGATATGTCAACAGGTTCTCTCGGTCAGGGTATCAGCGCTGCCGCAGGTATGGCAAAGGGAGCTAAATATTTGGATAAGGATATCAACGTTTACACTCTTTTGGGTGACGGCGAGATAGAAGAAGGTCAGGTTTGGGAAGCTATGATGTTTGCAAGCCAATATAAGCTTGACAATCTTTGCGTTATCGTTGACGTAAACGGTCTTCAGATTGACGGCAAGTGCGAGGACGTTATGAACGCTGAGCCTATTGATAAGAAAATGGAAGCTTTCGGTCTTAACGTCATCAAAATTAACGGCAACGATTTTGACGAGCTTGAAAAGGCATTTAATGCTTTCCACGAAAATATCGGCTCAGGTAAGCCTTTCGGTATTATTATGAAAACAGTTAAGGGCTTAGGCGTGTCATATATGGAAAATCAGGTTGGTTGGCACGGCAAAGCACCTAACGATGAGGAATATGAAATTGCAATGAACGAGCTTAAAGCAAAGCTTGCAGAAATTGAGGAGGCGTAATTATGGCAGAAATTAAGAAAATAGCTACACGTGAAAGCTACGGTAATGCGCTTAAGGAATTGGCAAGCGAAGGTGCCGACAAGCTTGTAGTATTGGACGCTGACCTCTCAGCAGCAACAAAAACAGGAATTTTCAAAAAAGCATATCCAGACCGTCATTTTAACTGCGGTATTGCAGAGTCAAATATGATGTGCGTTGCCGCAGGACTCAGCACAATGGGGCTTGTTCCGTTTGCTTCAAGCTTTGCAATGTTCGCCGCAGGCAGAGCATTTGAGCAGGTTAGAAATACAATCGGTTATCCTCATCTTAATGTTAAAATCGGCGCAACACATGCAGGTATTTCAGTTGGTGAGGACGGCGCTTCACACCAGTGTTGCGAGGACTTTGCGCTTATGCGTTCAATTCCGGGTATGGTTGTTATTTGCCCGGCTGACGATATTGAGGCAAGGCAGGCTGTAAAGGCAGCATATAAGTATGAAGGTCCTGTTTACCTCAGATTCGGCAGACTTGCTGTTCCTGTTTTCCACAGTGAGGATTATAAATTTGAAATTGGCAAGGGCGAAGTTATCAAGAAGGCTCAGACGTTTCAATTATCGCAAACGGCCTTATGGTAAACGAAGCGATTGAAGCAGGCAAGGCTCTTGAGGCTAAGGGTATCAGCGCAGAAATCATCAATATTGCAACAATCAAGCCGCTTGACGAGGAGCTTGTTATAAAATCGGCTAAGAAAACCGGAAGAGTTATCACCGTTGAGGAGCATAACATTATCGGCGGTCTTGGCGAGGCGGTTTGCGCTTGCCTTAGCGAAAATTGCCCTACTCCCGTTAAACGTATCGGCGTTAACGACGAATTCGGACACAGCGGTCCTGCTGTTGAACTTCTTAAGCAGTTTGGTCTTTCGGCAGAGCATATTGCAGAGGTTGCTCAAGATTTTGTAAAATAATCAAATATGAAATAAAAAAAACAGCGTTCCTTTTGGAATGCTGTTTTTATTTTATGCTGTTAAACTGTTATAATTGAATGTGCGAGGATTAAAAACTAAATTGTTTTAACAATATTCATTTCCATTGATTCTTCTGCGTTTTTATTAACCTCTTCCGGACTTTTAAATGTAGGAATAACACAGCGAAGCGCTTCTCTTGCCAAGTCGTTATTCTTAGAATTGACCGCATTTTTAAGAACAGAGAGCTTTTGCTCGACCTCGTCGTAAGAAATCGGCTTTTCCTTTTCAACAAAAATCAAATCATTTTCCGTAGTATCCAACTCGTCAGTTCTTACAAGCAGTTCCTCATAAAGCTTTTCGCCCGGACGAAGACCTGTTTCAATAATTTCAATATTTTGTGCGGCAGAAAGTTTAATCATATTCTTTGCAAGGTCATAAATCTTAATCGGCTGACCCATATCAAGCACAAAAATTTCACCGTTTTTAGCTATTGCACCCGATTGAAGCACAAGCTGCGAAGCCTCCGGAATAGTCATAAAATAACGAATAATTCTCTTATCCGTAAGCGTTACAGGGCCGCCTGCCGCAATTTGCCTTTTAAACAGCGGTATTACTGAGCCTGCCGAGCCGAGAACATTACCAAATCTTGTGCAAGAGCACTTAACCTTGCCCCTTGTGGCATAAGATTGCGCAATCATTTCGCACATACGCTTTGTTGCACCCATAACATTAGTCGGATTAACTGCCTTATCGGTAGAAACCATCATAAATCTGTCTACACCGTATTCTTCGCAAAGCTCAAGCACATTTTCAGTTCCGAAAACATTATTCTTAATTGCCTCGACGCAGTTATGCTCCATAAGCGGAACATGCTTGTGCGCAGCCGCATTAATCACGATATCGGGATGATATTTTTCAAACACAACGCTCATTGCGTCTTTATCCGTAATTGAAGCAATTTCGACCTCTAAATCAAGCTTGTTGCCGTATTTAAACTTCAATTCTTGCTGAACATCGTAAACACCGTTTTCATAAATATCTAAAATTATAATTTGCTTAGGGCTCATTTTTGCAAGCTGACGGCAAAGTTCACTGCCTATTGAACCGCCGCCGCCCGTAATAAGGACGGCCTTATTTGCATAATAACCCAAAGTCTTTTCATCTGAAATCTCAATCGGCTTTCTAAAAAGCAAATCCTCAATCTCAAATTCACGAAGCTGTCGCTTTTTACCGGCAGTTTGAAACGACGGATAATCATATATTTTAATCTTGCAATTCGATTTTTTATAATAATCGTAAAGTTCTGCTGTATTTTCCGTTGAAGGAGGAAGCGCAAAAATAATTTCTTTCACGCCGTAATCTTTAAGTATATCAAATGTATTGTTCAGTTTCGCTTGAAAAACAGGTATCCCGTAAATATCCCTGCCTGCTTTGTCCTTATTTGTATCAAAAAAGCATACGGGAGTATATGATGTATTTTTATTGTTAAGAAGCTCCTCCGCAAGGCTTACACCGACATTTCCCGCACCTACAATTGCAACATAAATTTTATGAGCCTCGCCATCCTTCCTTATACTCATTCCGAAGGCAAAAATTCTGATAAGCAGTCTCATAAGTTTTCCCTTTGCGCTAAGTTCATTACCGTATTTAAAGCAATAGCGATAACACATCCTCATTCCGAGAGCCAAAAGAGTATTAAACGACATCATGGCGATGATTTTTGAAATGGTAAAGCGTTGGAAACCAAGCAAATTGCAAAGGCCGCACTCAAAGCCCAAATACAAAACCATACCGAGAATATCAGTACAAAGCAATCTTATGTAGCATTGTATTCCGCCGTAGCGCCAAATTTGGTTATATATTCTGCCGAAAAATCTGCACAAAAATACAATTAAAAAGCCGACGCAGGAATTAATAAAAACATCAATTATCTGCATATTTTTTATGCTTTTATTAAGTACAAACATCAAAATAAATGAAGCCAAATACAAAATTGCATCATATAAAACAAGCGTCCATTTTATATTAAATAATTTCTTTATTTTCTCCACAAACAGATCCTCTCTCCCCACAATAATAGAAAATCAATAAAAAAAGACTTTTGACACGGGACATCGGTTGCGTTTTGGCCGCAACTATTTCAAGCATCTAAAGTCTTAAAACATACGCATAAGCTCTGCCGATATATAAAAAGCAAAACTTTATGCTTTATCCCACATTGATACAAATTAACTCCCCATGAACCTTTAAAAACTTATTAAAAGAAAACGAGAAAAATAAACTTTTTTCATTTTTAGTACCGCATATATTATGTAATATTCATTGTCAATGAAAAGCTTGTCGAAAAAGCAATATTCGATTTTTATGCTTCGTGCGGCACGCCTTCTTGACAGGGAATATGACGCACTTGACGGAATAGTCGATGATGACTATGTAAGTCCTCGGCTTCCCAATATTATTTCACCAAGGCATAAGGACGTTGAGGAAAAGATTAAAAAGGAACTTAAGTTTAAGCAATACGTTGCAAACGAGGCGGAGCAGAGAAAAAACGACCTTGTGGTTTACCTTGCCCACGATTTAAAAACTCCGCTGACTTCTATTATCGGATATTTAAGCCTGCTTGATGAAAATCCCGATTTCAGCGTGGAATACAGGGCAAAATATACGGGCATTGCGCTTGATAAGGCATACAGGCTTGAACAGCTTATCAATGAATTTTTCGATATAACACGTTTTAATCTTCAGTCCTTTCCGCTTGAAAATAATCATATTGACCTTTCTCTGCTTCTAAGGCAAATGGCAGAGGAATTTTATCCTGTTTTAAAGGAAAAAAATCTTACCTGCACCGTAAAGGCAGAGGATAAGGTTAATATTATCGGCGATTCCGACAAGCTTTCACGTGTGTTTGACAATTTGATGCGCAATGCTTCAAATTATTGCTATGAGGGCACAAATATTGAAATAAACGTTTTCAAAAAGGACGAAAATGCCGTTGTGACTTTTATTAATCAAGGCGATAAAATCGAAAAGGAAAAGCTTGATATGATTTTTGAAAAGTTTTTCCGTGCCGATACGTCCAGAACGAGCAAGACCGGCGGAACGGGCTTAGGACTTGCCATTGCAAAGCAGATTGTTGAGCGTCACGGCGGAACAATTACAGCCAAAAGCAATGAAAAATACACGATTTTTACTGTTTCTTTGCCGCTAAATAATCAAACTTAAGAAAATCGTAAGAATTTTGAAAGTTAATATTAAAGCAAAAAATCCTATTTTGATTTATATTTTAATAAGTCAAAGGAGGTTTCTGTTTATGACAAGAAAAAGAATTTCAAAATCCATGCTCAGCCTTGTGCTGATAACAGTATTATTAATTTCGGGCGTTTCAATAGCACAAAGAGCGCTTGATGATAATACGGTAGCTTATTCAGGCACGGGCGAGATAAGCAATGAGGATAAAAATATTTCAGCCAAAAAAATGATTGAAAATTATGCTGACGAAAACGGCTATACGCTTTCCGATTATCCCCAAAGTCTTGTTGATTTGCTCAAAAGAAATAAGGAAACAAAGGAATTTGTGCTAAATTATCCTAAGTATAAGGACAAGCATTTTAAGATTAATATGAAAGAGTATAAAAATTGCGACAGCGTTCCTCTTTTTATGCAATGGGATATCAGATGGGGCTATAAAATGTACGGCGACGATGTGGCAGGCTTGACTGCTTGCGGCCCTACTTGCCTTTCAATGGTTGCGGTTTATCTTTTGCAAGATATAAAATATTCACCCGATTATATGATTGATTGGGCAAAGGAAAACGGCTACTGCGTTGACGGCGGCGGTTCGCTTTGGACTCTTATGAGCGAGGGTGCGCAAAAGCTTGGTATTGACTCAACCGAGCTGCCTCTTGATAAGCAAAGGGTGATTAATAATCTTGAAGTCGGCAACCCTGTTGTTTGCATAATGGGACCCGGTGATTTTACGAAAAAAGGGCATTTCATTGTAATGACGGGTATAGAAAACGGAAAGATTAAAATTAATGACCCAAACAGTATTGAAAATTCAAATAAGCTTTGGAATTTTGATGATATTTCTTCGCAAATTAATAATTTATGGGCAATGAGGGTGTAGAAAAATATTTTTTTATATTCGACAACGTAGGGGCGAACATTGTTCGCCCTCTACTTTGTGTTGAAAGAAATTTTTTCTTAATGTCGGTTGATTTTATGGTAGACAAATTGATTTTTTGGTGCTATAATCTTTGCAGTTTTAGAAATAAGGAGGCGAAATATATGGACAGTTGTGATAATCGAAGTAGCTTTGGCGATGGGCAAGGTTTGAAAAAGCAAATGTCTTTATGATTTCGCATTAATATATTTTCAGCCTTTCCGTCGTTTAAGAATGTCACAACTATTACTTTGATTGTGTATTTTTGCACGATGGATTTTTTTATGCCCATTTTTGGGGGAACGGAGGCTGAAATGGAATTGGATTTAAAAGCAAATAAGCTTATTGAAGAAATTGTTGCCGTTATCAGGAGCAATTTGGATAAAGAAAAATTAGTCGAAAAGCTTGACGACTACCACGCAAACGATATTGCGCAAAGCTTGGAGTATTTAACAAAGGATGAGCGTTTGTCGCTTTATGAAATTTTAGGCGACGAATGGGTTTCGGAAATTCTTTCCTATGTTGAAGAGCCTGAGCAATATATTAACGAACTCGGTGTTGAAAAACTTGCCGATATCATTAACGAAATGGACTCCGACGATGCAGCGGATTTGCTTGAAAAGGTTGATGAAAGCGTTAAGGAGAAGCTTCGTTTAAGCCTTGATGATGATGTTAAGGCGGACATTCAGCTCATCAATTCTTATGATGAGGACGAGGTCGGCAGCTTAATAACAAATAATTATATTTGCATTTCAAAAACGCTCGACATTCGTGGAGCAATGCACGAGCTTATTAAGCAAGCAGGCGATAACGATAATATTTCTACTATTTATGTTGTTGATGAAAACGGCAAGTTCAGCGGCGCTATTGATTTAAAGGATTTGATTATAGCAAGGCAGAGCGATACGCTTGATTCTATAATTATTTATTCCTATCCTTATTTTTATGCTGATGAAAAAATATCAGACAGTATTGAAAAAATCAAGGATTATGCCGAGGATTCACTTCCTGTTTTGAACCGTGATAAAGAAATTGTCGGCATCATCACGGCTCAGGACGTTGTTGAGGCGGTTGATGATGAAATGGGCGAGGATTATGCAAAACTTGCCGGATTGACTGCAGAGGAGGATTTGCAGGAAACGACAAAGCAGAGCATAAAAAAACGTTTGCCTTGGCTTGTTGTGCTTCTTGTTTTGGGTATGGGAGTTTCGGCTGTTGTAGGTGCATTTGAAAATGTTGTTGCCATTTTGCCTATTGTCATTTGCTTTCAATCGCTCATTCTTGATATGGCGGGTAATGTA
>ERZ773218.2995-NODE-2995-length-11805-cov-3.679149_pt1 | contig 11805 bp, 10 predicted proteins | sample MGYA00580527_ERZ773218 | MGnify/ENA primary metagenome ERZ773218 (study PRJEB29015, sample SAMEA2737763) | human gut metagenome | biome: human gut; feature: human-associated habitat; material: faeces | place: China | collected 2012 ...
GATTTTAGCGGCATCTATCAATATGGACGCTATTGCAGTCACGAGAAAAACAGATGACAACATGATCCATCTTATCTCAGGTACATATAAAGAAATTATTATTGATGTAAATGACATTTCTTATAAAGAAAGCGAAAAAGAAACAACAAAAGCCCTGATAAAAGGTGTGCTCAAAGGTGCAAAAGACCACGGTTTTGATATTGGCGGATTTACTGCATATGTCACAAGTGATGTGCTCATAGGTGCAGGATTGTCTTCATCGGCAGCATTTGAAACGGTTGTGGGAACTATTATTTCACAGCTTTACAATGACGGAAAAATGGATGCGGTCACGATTGCTATTATCGGTCAGTATGCGGAAAATGTATATTTTGGAAAACCTTGTGGACTTATGGATCAGATGGCTTGTTCTGTAGGAAGTCTTGTTCATGTTAATTTTGCAAAACCAAAAGAACCGGTTGTTGAAAAGGTTGAATTCGACATGAATAAGTATGGTTACAGTTTATGTATTACGGATACAAAGGGCTCTCATGCAGACCTTACGGCAGACTATGCGGCGGTACCACAGGAAATGAAAGAGGTTGCGGCTTATTTTGGAAAAGAAGTTCTTAGAGAAGTTTTAATGGACGATATTATTGAAAATATATCGAAGCTCAGAGAAAAATGTGGTGACAGAGCCGTACTTCGTGCAATTCATTTTATAAATGAAAATAAGCGTGTTGGAAAACAGGCAGAGGCTCTTAAATCAGAAAAGATAGATGAGTTTTTAACTCTTATAAAAGAATCAGGAGACTCATCATACAAGTATCTTCAGAATGTTTATACGGTAAATGATATCAGACATCAGAATGTATCACTTGCACTTGCGATAAGCGACACTGTACTTGAGGGTGGAAAAGGAGTATGTCGTGTGCATGGCGGCGGATTTGCAGGAACAATACAGGCATTTGTTAAAAATGAAGCCGTACCTGAATATCTTGAAAAGATGGATAAAGTATTTGGAAAAGGTGCTTGCAATGTACTTAAGATTCGTAAGTATGGCGGCATGAAAGTTATTGATTAAAGTTGTGGTATTTGTAAAACTGGATGTAGGCTGTGTTAATTGTATTAATATAACAAATAATATCGGCTAACATTATTTGTTATATTTAATACAATTTAATTACATATCAAGATAGTTTTGCAAACACCTAATGAGATAATAGATGAGATAAAAATTAAAGTTGATAATAAATGAGAATTGTTGTGCTGTATTCTCTGTTTGAAAAAGAAGCAGGCATACAGGATTGCTAAAAACAGCAGGAGGATATGAGAGTATGATTACTAAATATATCAGTGAACTTGTTTCATACGGGAAGGCTAATGGCTTGATTGAGGAATGTGATGAGATTTATGTTACAAATAGACTTTTAGAATTGTTTGATGTGATGGAATATGATGTAAAGAATGAAAATTCTGATACTAAGGATTTGAGTGAGTCGCAGAAGTGTGAAAACTCAGAAGAGAAACATAAGGCTGCATCATTCAGACCGGTGCATGAGATACTTGAAGATATGGTGAAGTATGCATTTGAAAACGGTATTATGAAAGAGGATACGATTACTGCAAAGGACTTGTTTGACACAAAGATAATGGGATGTATAACTCCGCCGCCAAGTATTGTGAGGAAAGAATTTAAGGATAAATATGCGGTTTCTCCAAAGGCGGCAACTGATTTTTATTATAGTTTCAGCCAGGCAGCCAATTATATAAGAAAAGACAGAATTGCAAGAGATGAAAAATGGGTTACTGATACGGAGTACGGCGAGATTGATATTACCATAAATCTTTCAAAGCCGGAGAAAGATCCAAGAGATATTGCAAAGGCTGGAAAAGCAAAGAAGTCTGGTTATCCGGCTTGTCTTTTGTGCAAGGAAAACGAGGGATATGCAGGTCATTTTTCACATCCTGCAAGACAAAATCACAGGATTATTCCTGTTACATTAGACGGACAGCAGTATTATATGCAGTATTCGCCATATGTTTATTATAATGAACATTGCATTATATTTAATGCCGAGCATACACCGATGAAAATAGACCATGCAGTATTTAAGAAAATTCTTGATTTTGTAAGACAGTTTCCGCATTATATGGCTGGCTCAAACGCAGACCTGCCTATAGTTGGAGGCTCTATTTTAAGTCATGACCATTTTCAGGGCGGCGGATATACATTTGCAATGGCAAAAGCTGATTATGAGAAAACATTTGTAATTTCTGGATATGAAGATGTAAAAGCAGGAATTGTAAAATGGCCTATGTCCGTAATTCGTTTACAGGGGGAAAATGCAGACAGTATAGTAAATGCGGCAGACCATATTCTTACAAGCTGGAGAGCATATACAGATGAAGACGCATTTATATTCAGCGAGACAGACGGAGAACCACACAATACAATAACTCCTATTGCCCGTATGCGTGATGGAAAGTACGAACTTGACCTTGTGCTCCGCAACAACATCACAACTAAAGAAGCACCGTGGGGAGTTTACCATCCGTCAGCAGACCTTCATCATATTAAGAAAGAAAACATTGGACTTATCGAGGTAATGGGACTTGCGGTGCTTCCGGCAAGACTTAAAAAGGAAATGAGCGACCTTGCAGATGCAATCTTAAATCACAAAGATATTCATGCGGATGAGATACTTGAAAAACACGCTGATTGGGTAGATGAGTGGATAGAAAATTATACGATAACTCCGGAAAATATAATGGATATAATCCATGATGAGATAAGCAAAGTATTTGTTAAGGTGCTTGAATGTGCAGGAGTTTATAAACGCACGGAAGAGGGACAGAAAGCATTTATGAGATTTGTGGAGAGTTTGTAGGATGAAAAACAGTGAAAAGTTCGATATAAGATACAGTAAAATAAATTTAGTATTTGAATTCACAGAAGCCACAAAAATGCCGAAAAATAAAGTTTCGGCGATAAGAGGCGGTATGGGAGAAATGCTTCTTGAACAATATTGCCTGTCGGATAGAAATTGTAATGTTTGTAAATTCAAAGAAGATTGTACTGTACCAAGAATATTTTATCATCCATTAAAAATAAAACCGGAGTATGTAACAAACGGTGAAAGTCTGGGATATATAATAGAGTGTGAAAATAAGCAGACAACATTCAGCAGAGGAGACAAACTAAAAGTAAATATTATCTTATTTGGAAATGTTATAATATATTTTTCACAGATATTGCAGGCATTATATATGCTGGGGATGAAGGGAATAGGAAAAGAAAAAAGCAGATTTGAGATAGCAGGCATATTTAACGAAAAAAGACAGCCGATACTTGAGGATGGTGCTATTAACAATAACAAAATAATAATAAATACACTGTCAAACTATATCGAATATCAATTAAAAAAATTAAACAGCTCAGACAGAAAAATACTGAAATTTTGCACACCATTATCACAGAAATTCAGAGGACAATGGCTAAACAAATTTGACGGACAGGCATTGACAGAAGCTGCAATTAGGAGAGTATATCTGTTAAATTGTATGGAGGGAAATGATGTAGGAAAAATATATCTTGAAAGTGAATTTCAATATATAGAAGAGCAGGAAGTGTACCATACTAAGATTGACAGATATTCAAATACACATAAAAGCCATATTGCATTGCACGGAATTAAAGGGGAATGTGTCCTTGGAAACATAAGCGATGAGTCGCTTGAATATCTTATCGCAGGACAGCTTGTGCATATAGGAAAGAATACAAGCATGGGGTTTGGCAGATATGTGATATTGGATTAGAAAAGTAATGCAAACAATGATAACAAATGTCAGTATATGTCAATACTGAAGTGGCAGATGATAGTTTGATAAGTGACCTCATGCAATGTTTTCTAAAAATAGATTTCAGGGATGATAAATTTCCAAATATATCAAGAAGAATGAAAGAATTAAAACATGGTGAGGAGGATGAGAAGATGTGTAAAAGTGTAGAGGAATATGCCGAGAGAAAAGCGAAAGAAGCAGCAAAAGAGGCAGCAAAAGAGGCAGCAAAAAAAGCTACAGAGGAGGCTGTAAAAAAAGCTATGGCTGAGAAGAAAAAAACGGTAGAAAAATTAAATGATATGGGAATGGATATTTCTTTAATAGCAAGTGCTGTAGATATGGATGAAGAAACTATAAAACAGTGGTTAGAGAAATAATGTTTTCACAAAACGAGCATTTCCTAACGACTTGCCCTTACTATGTCTTTCGTGGTAATATAAACAACTGTACGACAAAGCAAAAAGTACAGATTCAAAAGAAAAAAATATCTAAAACTATTAAGAAGCAGAGTGGATTGCAAATATCTGCCTGACTGGTAAAATGTTTTTGTTACACGAAAGGAGTAAAAAATGAGTAATCAACAATCTTCAGCCCCTATTCAGGAAAATAAGATGGGGACTATGCCAATAGGAAAACTGGTTTTTAATATGTCACTGCCAATGATGGTTTCGATGATGGTGCAGGCATTATACAATATTGTTGACAGTATATTTGTCGCAAAATTATCGGAGAATGCTTTGACGGCGGTTTCACTTGCGTTCCCTTTGCAGACGCTTCTTATTGCGGTCGGTACGGGAACCGGTGTAGGTATGAATGCACTTTTGTCTAAGTCTCTCGGTGAGAAAGATTTTAAGAAAGCTAATAAAACGGCGACAAATGCAGCGTTTATATATGCGGTAAGTTATATTGTTTTTCTAATACTTGGATTTACCGTAGTGAAGCCTTTTTACAGAAGTCAGGTGGGAAGTGCCGATGCTGAGATTATGACTATGGGAGTTGATTATCTTAGCACGGTCATGATTTTTTCATTTGGTATTTTTACACAGGTATTTTTTGAAAGACTTCTTACCTCGACGGGACGAACAATTTTTAGTATGACTTCCCAGCTCAGCGGTGCGGTTACAAATATTATATTAGATCCGATTTTAATATTCGGTATGTTTGGTGCTCCTAAAATGGGAGTGACAGGAGCTGCTGTTGCAACTGTTATCGGCCAGTGTGTTGCAGGGCTTGTTGCAGGAATTTGTAATCACAAATTTAATCATGAAGTTAGATTTCAATTTAAGGGATTTAAGCCTGATTTTAAGATTATCGGAACGATTTATGCAGTTGGAATACCTTCTATTATAATGCAGTCTATCGGCTCTGTTATGACATATTGCATGAACCGTATTCTTATTGAGTTTTCATCAACAGCTACGGCTGTTTTTGGTGTTTATTTTAAGCTGCAAAGCTTTTTCTTTATGCCTGTATTTGGTCTGAACAACGGAATTACACCCATTATTGCCTACAATTATGGTGCGAGACAGCGTAAGCGTATGGTAAAGACGATAAAAGTAAGTCTTGTGACGGCTTTTTGTCTTACATTTATTGGATTTGTTCTTTTTGAGAGTATTCCACAGGCATTGCTCGGATTGTTTAATGCCTCTGATGATATGCTTAAGATAGGTGTGCCTGCACTTAGAACGATAGGTGTACATTATCTGATTGCATGGTTCTGTATTATTGCAGGAACCGTATTTCAGGCACTTGGAAAAGCAGTGTTTAGTATGGTCGTATCAATCATGCGTCAGCTTGTAGTTCTCGTGCCGGCTGCGTATCTTCTTGCAAAATTTGGCGGACTTCATATGGTATGGTGGTCGTTTCCAATTGCAGAGGTTATGTCATTTATTGTGTCACTTACATTTCTTATAAAAATCTGGAATGACATTATAAAAGATATTCCTGAGGGACGGGAATAAGGCGGATAGCAGACATAAAAATAGGTGACCGGATAGGGTTGATACATGAAAAAGCTGTTTTGCTTCTTCCGAACCGTCAAGAAGCTGCTTGTTTACATCAAACATACTTTTTAGAAAGAGTGGAAAATCTACATTGTGATTCCATATATACTTTCTGACAGCAATAACAAAAGCACCATTGTCCGGATGGACATGGTGCATAAGGTAACGGTATCTTTTCTTAATCAGCGTATTTTGCTGACGGGTCAATGTTTTTTATTGACATATGTACTGCTGCGAGCGACGATGTAGAGAGTGCGTGCCAGTGGCATTATTTGTTATACATCCTCGATTGACACAGATGTATATTACAGTTTTATTCCTTTGAGCAGCTTCGCAAAAGGATTTTCATCAGCTTTTTCTTCCTTATCTGCACGAAATTCGTCAGGAATTTCGTATGTATCTTCTTCTTCGTCAGGAATAACATTCTCAAGTGCTTTCATGCTGAGTGATATCCTGTCACCATCAAGAGCGATTATTTTTGCAGATACAGTATCACCGAGTTTAACAACTTCCTTTGGAGATTTGATAAATTTATTTGTAATCTGTGATATATGACAAAGTCCTATAAGGTCTTCACCTATTTCAATAAAGACTCCATATGATTCCATGCGCACAATCTTTCCAGAAACGGTTTCGCCAACTGCGAGTTTTGAAACTTTCTGCGAATGTTCAAGCACAGCGTTTTCTCTTGCGATTTCTTTTGCTGAGAGGACAAGTCTTTTTTCGTTTGCGTCAGCGGTAATGATAATCGCATTTAAAGTCATGCCGACATAGCTTTCAGTGTCCTCAACATAGTCAAGACCGATTTTTGAAGCGGGAATAAATGCTTTAACTCCCTTGACAAAACCTGTCACACCACCTGGATTTGCTTCGGTAATCTTGACGGAAAAAACAGTGCGGTTTGCCATATCATTTTTGAGTTCATCCCATACAAGAAGATTGTGGGCAGCTTTTTTTGATAAGATGACGGCTCCGTTGTCACCCTCAGCGTCAATAACCATTGCACGGATAGTATCACCGATATTGCAGTCGTTTTTGATGGAAAAAGCAGGGTCATCACTACATTCTTCAAGAGGAACGATACCCTCTGTATAATAATTCAAATCGACAGTGAGTTCTGTTTCAGAAATTCCTATAACGGTAACATCTAAAATGTCACCCTCTTTTATTACTTTAAAAGAACTTTCAAGTTCCTTTTCAAAGTCTTTCATGCTTTCAGTATTGTTATCAGCCATATATTTGTACCCCTTTCGTTTTTGTTTTATAATTAGGTATTTATTTGTTATATCTGTGCAATTAACACAACATATAATTAGTTTCGCATTTACCTATGGTTTTATAATTTGTTAGTTGTCCGCATTAAAAAAGCGAACAATAACTGTTTTTAGTGTATAGGAAAACGCTTGTAATGTAGTGTGGATGTCAGGGCAAAACGCTGGTTTTGCCCTTTTTTAGTATAGTGTGAACAGAGAATATATGCAAGTATGTAGACTAATGTTTGCCGCGAATTTATTGGCTATTCTTTACATAAATATCATGGGATGATATTATATAAGAAAAAATCGGATAAAAATATAGAATGTTTTTGCTGGAGTGGAAGATAAATTTGATGGTAACTTATGATTATGATTTCTGGGAGGTAAAAATTGAACATACTGATTTCAATAGATTCTTTTAAGGGAAGTATGACTTCAATGCAGGCAGGCGAAGCAGCGAAAAAAGGGATTTTAAAGGCTGTTCCTGATGCGGATGTGTTGGTATGTCCTCTTGCTGATGGTGGAGAGGGGACAACAGACGCACTGACCGATGGGATGGATGGCGAAAAGATAAGCCTTACGGTGACCGGTCCTCTTGGTGAAAAAACAGATTGCTATTATGGATGGCTTGACGGGAGCAAAAAGGCAGTTATGGAGATGGCTTCGGCAGCAGGAATTACACTTGTGCATGAAAAAAATCCGTTAGCCGCCACGACTTTTGGTGTCGGTGAAATGATTTTTGATGCGATTAAAAGAGGTGCAGAAAATATCATTATCGGAATAGGCGGAAGTGCGACAAATGATGGCGGTATTGGTATGCTTAAGGCACTTGGATATGAATTTCTTGATAAAAACGGGAAAGATGTAGGACTTGGTGCATCATCACTTGGAAAAGTAGAAAAGATTGTTGATGATAAAGTGAATCCTCTGATTTCAAAAGTTAAATTTCAGGTTGCGTGTGATGTTGATAATCCGCTGTGCGGTGAAAACGGTGCGACCTATATATTTGGTACGCAGAAAGGTGTGACCGATGAGATGAAGCCTGTTATTGATAGGGCAATGAAACATTTTGCAGAAAAAACAGCGGAAAAACTTGGTGTATCATGTGAAGATATTGCGGGAGCAGGTGCGGCTGGCGGTCTTGGTTTTGCATTTCTTTCATATCTAAATGCGGAACTTAAACCGGGAGTTGAACTTATTATGCAGGCAACCGATATGGAAGAAAAGATAAAAATGGCTGATATTGTAGTGACGGGAGAGGGACGGCTCGACAGCCAGACCGTGATGGGGAAAGCACCGATAGGTGTGGCAGGACTGGCAAAGAAATACAATAAAAAAGTGATAGCGTTTGCGGGGAGTGTATCTGACGATGCGGTTTTGTGCAATGCAAACGGAATAGATGCATTTTTCCCGATAGTGCGTGGAGCGACAACATTGGAAAAAGCAATGCGAACGGAAAATGCCGTAAAAAATATGGAACTTACGGCGGAGCAGGTGTTCAGATTGGCAGCAGACTTTATGGTACATTAGAGTTGTATTTAGCGTGTGTAAGGGGCGTGGTTGTAAAGTGAAAGGCATTATTATATAATGATATTGGGGTCAAAAGGTATTTTGACCCTTGCATCATATAATAAAACCAGTAATATTGTTTTGGGCGAAGGATGGAGGAGAGTTGCTTATGATAAAAGAAAATGAAACAGATAATCCGGTTTTGGCGATATGCTATGATTTTGACAAGACACTGTCGCCTGATGATATGCAGGCACAGGGCTATATCCAGTCGATTGATTATGAGGTTGACGATTTTTGGAGAGAGTCAAACGAACTTTCAGAAAAAAATGAGATGGACAGAAATCTTGCTTATATGTATCTGATGGCAGAGAAATCGAGGGGGAAAGTTCTTTTTACAAAAGAAACTTTACATAATGACGGGGCAAAAGTTAAGCTTTATCCGGGTGTGGCAACATGGTTTGACAGGATAAATGATTACGGTGAAAAAAGGGGCGTAAAGGTCGAACACTATATTATTTCATCGGGATTAAAAGAGATGATAGAGGGCACGGAAGTTGCAGACAAATTTAAAAAGATTTATGCGAGTTCGTTTTATTTTGATGAGAGCGGAGTCGCAGTGTGGCCTGCACAGGTGGTAAATTACACAAATAAAACACAGTTTTTGTTCAGGATAGAAAAAGGAATACTCGATGTAAACGACTCAAGGGTGAATGATTACTTTAAGCCAAATGAATACAGAGTTCCGTTTCGCAATATGGTCTATATCGGTGACAGCGAGACGGATATTCCGTGTATGAAACTTGTGAACATAAACGGCGGACATTCAATAGGGGTATATGATTCAAAAACGAAAGACAAGACAAAAGTTTTTAATATGCTCGAAGAAAACAGGATAAAATATTTTGTTCCGGCGGATTATACTAAAAAATCTAAACTTGAAATTCTTATAAAACAGATAATTGACAGGACGGCTTCAAATGAAATTCTCGAAAGCTTCCATTTTGATTGTGTAAAAGAGAAAAATAATGTGCATAATACACTTGATTACTACAACCTAAATGCAGATAAATTTGTCGCAAGTACATTACAGGTGGATTTTGAGGAAACTCAGAAAAAATTTATTGAGAAGCTGGATAAAGGGGCGTTTATTCTTGATTTTGGATGCGGTTCAGGCAGAGACACAAAATATTTTCTCGATAACGGCTATAAGGTGGATGCGGTTGACGGTTCAAAAGAGATGTGCAGGCGGGCGAGTGAATACACGGGGATTTCCGTCAAAAATATGATGTTTACTGAACTTAATGTAAAAGAAAAATATGACGGTATATGGGCGTGCTCGTCGATACTTCATCTGACAAAGGATGAACTTGAAAATGTTATGAATAAAATGACGACAGCATTGAAACCGAACGGGATTATATATGCGTCATTTAAGTATGGAAATTTTTCGGGGGAGCGTAACGGCAGATATTTTACCGATATGACCGAAGAAACATTTGAAGAATTGATAAAAAAAACAGATGGAGCAGCTCTTGAAGAACAGTGGATAACATCGGATGTGAGAGTAGGCAGAGGAGAGGAAAAGTGGCTGAATGTGTTGGTGCGGAGAGGATAAGAACAGAGTGGAAGCGATGGATGCTGTTTGGTTGAAAAATCAGGAAGAGAAATAAAAAGGATATTCTGACATAAAAATATATAATAAAATAGTGAGCAGACTTAGATATTGCCATATATTTTTTACGGTTAGATTGTTTTAAAAAGAAAAATAGATAATAGGTATAAATTGTAATCATATAAGTATGATGCTATAATAGCATATAGATAAATATTGTCCAATTTTAATATTTGAGGTGGTAAAATTTGGATATACAGCATTTAAAATATAAAAATGACTTGAATATAGACAGCTTCATACATATGCTTGACGATACGACAGAATGTTATAAATTCTATTGGCTTGATGCATTGTTAAAATTATTTTCGCTTGGAAAGACAGAAATTGTCTTTGATGACCTTATAAATCAGATGATAGCAGATGCGTGGTATTCTGTTGTTGAATATCATCTGCATCTCGGTCCTAAAAATGCTTCGGGAAAAATAATGAATAGTTTGGAAAGAGCGGTTATCAAATTGTCGCAGTTGACAAATATTCCAAATGATGCGGACAGAGATACGATTATATTGGCTGTTAAAGAAAATGACAGGGAGCTGCATGGTGAAAAAGACCAGTTGACGAAGAATGTGCCTTATCGTATGCTGTCTCCGTTTATGCACGAAGTTAAAGGAAATGACAGGATATGGGATCAAAAAAAGAGATTGATAGCTTATATTGAGCAGTTAAATAAGAAAGAATGTATTCCATATCAGATAACGAATGGAGCAGGTTTGAAAAAGCGTGTCGTTATCAATGAGGAATGGCAGGATTTTTTCATGGACAATTTTGTCACGATTTCAGGCTGGATAGAAGTGAAAAAAGTACGGTATTTGCAAGGGAGAAATCCTGGTGTACCGGGGATAATCTATAAGCTTGTTCCTGAAAATAATAAACAGAGAAAATTAAGATATGTAAGAAATTTGTGGAATACTATAATCGAGACAAAACCCGTATATGATATATATTCTGAAAAATTGCTTGGATTAAATGATTTTGATATAGATCATTTTGTGCCGTGGTCGTTTGTGGCAAATGATGAACTGTGGAATTTACTTCCTATGGATAGTTCGCTTAATTCAAGCAAGAGTAATAATCTGCCACAGTGGAAATATTTTGAACTGTTTGCAAAAAATCAATATATGATGTATGAAAGTGCAAAAAGCAGCGAAAAGATAATGGACAAATTTAAGAAATGTCAGAGAGATAATCTTGTGATGCCGTGGTCGATGGAAGAATTATACATTGCCGAAAATGACAGAGAAGCGTTTATTAAGGTTTTGGAGGAAAAATTGCATCCGGTTTATGACTCGGCAAGAATACAGGGGTATGAGATTTGGAGAATGTGAAATGTTATGGTTGATAAAAATGGAGATGATAATATTCTGCCAAAAGAATATTGCAAAAATATGACATAAAATGGATATGAGAATTTGCTTATACAAGGTATAATAAATACATGGAGTTTAATAAATCGAAATTTATAAAGGAGAATATTGATGAAATTATTTTTATGTTCGCACTTTTCAAGTGTAGGAAGTCTGATAAAGGAAGAAATTGA
>ERZ773218.3000-NODE-3000-length-11790-cov-7.060503_pt1 | contig 11790 bp, 10 predicted proteins | sample MGYA00580527_ERZ773218 | MGnify/ENA primary metagenome ERZ773218 (study PRJEB29015, sample SAMEA2737763) | human gut metagenome | biome: human gut; feature: human-associated habitat; material: faeces | place: China | collected 2012 ...
TCATGGCGGCGGCAGCGGCGATCTTCAGAAAGCCTTTGCGGGAGATCTTGTTCATGCTTTTCTCTCTTTCCTGTGTTTTTTCTTCTTCGTGTGTGATACATACAGCATATATATATTGCTGAAACATTAACAATGTTAGCATGAAAGGCAGGAGTTTACAATTCATTTATCTTATATTATAATTTAGAGTATCCTAATATAAGAGGAGCTGCTGGAAATGAACGAAAGCGCACTGGAAGGATTTGTTAAAATTGTGGAGCTCAACAGCTATTCGGCGGCGGCCGAGGCGCTGTATCTGTCGCAGTCGGCCCTGTCGCAGCAGATCCGCACGCTGGAAGGCCAGCTGGGGGTGGAGCTGTTCCAGCATGTGCCCCGCAAGGTGCTACTGACCCCGGCGGGACAGGATTTTTACCCCAAGGCAAAGCAGCTGGTGGCCCTGTACAACGATGCCGTGCGCCATGCGCGGGCCGTACAGCACAAGGCCGACCCTCCGGCCCGGCATCTGGAGATCGCCTACCACCACGACGCCATGCGGATGTTCGGCTACGATCTGCTGGCCCTGACGCGGGAGCTGAGCCTGACCTATTCGCCCATCCTGCACGGCTGTGCCACCCGCAGTGAGCTGTGGCGCAGCCTGAAAAAAGGGGAGACGGACCTGTCCTTCCAGCTGGACAGCGCCGAGATCTACGCCCAGGGGCTGCGGTTCTTCCCGCTGTGCTATGTGCCGGAGGTCTGCATCTTCTTTTATGCAGAAGAAGAGATCCCGCAGGGGCCGCTGCGCCTTGCACAGGTGCTGCCCTACCGGTGGCTGCCCATCCGGGAGATGTACCAGACCCTCTATGAGACCGAACTGCTGCAGGAGGGCGCGCGCCGCGGGGCCGGCATCATCCCGCCGGGCACCCTCCGGAGCGCTCCTTACGGCGGCCCCTCGCTGAAGATGGTGCCCCTGCTGTACTACCGCCGCCCGGACCTGCGCTTTGCGCGCCTGCTGGACTGGGACCGGGGCCATCGCTTTGGCATCGTGACCCGGGCCGACCCGGACCCGGTGGTGCAGGAGTACGTGCAGGAGCTGCAGCAGGTTCTGCCGCCGCTGACAAAGCAGCTGTTCGGGGTGGAGCTGGAAAAAATAGAGGTGTGAAAAAACCGGGAACATCCGCAGATGCTCCCGGTTTTTAAAATATCGGTGTTTATTCCACCACGTCCTCGAACTGGCTGTTGTACAGGTCGGCGTAGAAACCGCCGGCGTCCAGCAGCTGGTCGTGGGTGCCCTGCTCCACGATGTCGCCGTCCCGCATCACAAGGATGAGGTCGGCATCCTTGATGGTGGACAGGCGGTGGGCGATGACAAAGCTGGTGCGGCCCTCCATCAGGCGGTCCATGGCGGTCTGGATGCGCTGCTCGGTGCGGGTGTCCACACTGCTGGTGGCCTCATCCAGAATGAGGATGCGGTTGTCGGCCAGGATGGTGCGGGCGATGGTCAGCAGCTGCTTCTGGCCCTGGCTCACGTTGGAGGCGTCCTCGTTCAGCTCCATCTGGTAACCGCCGGGCAGCGTGCGGATGAAGTGGTCGGCATTGGCAGCCTTGGCGGCAGCGATGACTTCCTCATCGGTGGCATCCAGACGGCCGTAGCGAATGTTCTCCATAATAGTACCCTTGAACAGCCAGGTATCCTGCAATACCATGCCGAAGCCTTCCCGCAGGGCACTGCGGTCAAAGTCCCGCACATTGCGGCCGTTTAAGGTGATAGCACCGGCGTCCACATCGTAAAAACGCATCAGCAGCTTGACCATGGTGGTCTTGCCTGCGCCGGTGGGACCGACGATGGCCACCTTCTGGCCGGGCCGGACCTTGCAGCTGAAATCGTGGATGACGGTCTTTTCCGGCGTGTAGCCAAAGCGGACGTGGTCGAAGGTGACCTGGCCGTCGATGGCGGCCGGGTCGGCACGGCAGGCCGGATCAGCCAGCTGGTCCTCCTCTTCCTCGCCCAAAAATTCAAACACACGTTCCGACGCGGCAGCCATGCTTTGCAGCATGTTGGATACCTGCGCCAACTGCTGGATGGGCTGGGTGAAGTTTTTGACGTACTGGATGAACGCCTGGATGTCACCGATGGTGATAGCACCGGCGGCAGCAAAAATACTGCCCGCCACAGCTACGGCCACGTACCCCAGGTTGCCCACAAAGTTCATGATGGGCTGCATCAGGCCGGAGAGGAACTGGCTTTTCCACGCAGATTCGTATAATTTATCGTTGGCGGCATTGAAATCTGCCAGCACGGCGTTCTCACGATTGAAAGCCTTGATGACGTTGTGGCCGGAGTAGATCTCCTCGACCTGGCCATTGACAACGCCCAGCGTTGCCTGCTGCGCCTTAAAATATTTCTGGCTGAATTTGACCACCAGCAGCACCAGCGCCAACGAGACCGGCAGGATCAGCAGTGCGATCAGCGTCATTTTGGGACTGATGGACAGCATCATGATGAGCACGCCGATCATGGTGGTCACGCTGGTGATCAGCTGTGTGACCGACTGGTTCAGGCTTTGGCCCAGGGTGTCCACATCGTTGGTGATGCGGGAGAGCACTTCGCCCACGGTGCGCTTTTCAAAATAGGCCAGAGGCAGGCGGTCGATCTTTTCACTGATCTGACGGCGGAAATCATAGCAGACTTTCTGGGACAGGCCGCTCATCAGCCAGCTCTGGATAAAGCTGAACGCCGAGGACAGTAGGTACATGCCCAGCAGGATCAGCAAAATTTTACCGATGTAGCCAAAGTCGATGGCGCCGGTGCCCCGCAGCTTGGCGATCCAGCCAGTGGCCAGGGCCGTGGTGGCCTTGGCGAGAATTTTGGGGCCTGCTATATTAAATATGGTAGACAAAATGGCAAAAACAACGACCACGATGAGCGAAAGCTTATACTTGCCCATCGCCCGCAGCAGCTGCAGCAGGCTGCCCTTAAAGTCTTTGGCGCGCTCGGTGGTCATGCGTCCGGGTCTTGGCATATCACTCACCCTCCTTCGACAGGTTCAATTCTTTCTGGCTCAGCTGACTGCGGGCGATTTCCTGATACTCGGGGCAGCTTTCCATCAGCTGGGCGTGGGTACCGTCGCCCACGATGCGGCCCTCGTCCAATACAAGGATGCGGTTGGCATGCAGCACTGTGGAGATTCGCTGGGCCACAATGATGACGGTGGCATTGTCTGTCTGGGCTTTCAGGGCACGGCGCAGGGCCACGTCGGTCTTGTAATCCAGCGCCGAGAAGCTGTCATCAAACAGGTAGATGCGCGGCTTTTTAGCGATGGCACGCGCAATGGAAAGACGCTGTTTCTGCCCGCCGGAGACATTGCTGCCGCCCTGGGCAATGGGGCTTGCATAGCCCTCGGGCTTGGCATCGATAAACTCGGTGGCCTGGGCAATGCCGGCGGCGGTACGCACGTCCTCATCGGTGATATGCTCGCCGGCAAATTTCAGGTTGCTGTCGATGGTGCCGCTGAACAGCACGCCCTTTTGCGGCACATAGCCCATCAGGTCGTGCAGCGTGGCCTGGGGCATATCGCGCACGTCCACGCCGTCGATGCAGACCGCACCGCCGGTGGCATCATAAAAGCGCGGGATCAGGTTGAGAAGCGTCGATTTGCCGCAGCCGGTGGAGCCGATGATGGCCGTGGTCTCGCCGGGCCTGGCGGTAAAGGTAATGTGCTCCAGTGCGTCGCTGTCGGCGCCGGGATAGCGGAAGCTGACATCCTTGAACTCCACTTTGCCATTCCAGTTTTTGCGTTCCAGCACCGGTTTGGCGGTGGCGGCATCGGGGTCGTGGATGGTGGCCGGCGTCTTGATGACCTCGTCGATACGGTCGGCTGCCACACCGGCACGGGGCAACATGACGGCTACCATCGCCAGCATCAGGAAGGACATGACGATCTGCATTGTGTAGGTGATGAAAGCGATCATCTCGCCCACCTGCATGTTGCCCAGGTCCATGGCCTTACCGCCGAACCAGACGATAAGCAGGCTGGTGCCGTTCATGATGAGAGTCATAAAAGGCATCATGGCTGCCATGATGCGGTTGGTAAACAGCTGGGTGCCCATCAGATCGCGGTTGGCTTTATCAAAACGGGCTTCCTCAAACTTTTCGCGGCTGAAGGCGCGGATGGGCATGATGCCGGTCAGGATCTCGCGGCTGACAAGGTTCAGCCGGTCGACCAGCGTCTGCATCTGCTTGAATTTCGGCATAGCCACGTTCATCAGGATGGTGATAAGCACCAGCAGCGCAGCCACCGCCACAAAGATGATCCAGGAAAGACCGGTATTGCCCGCTGCCACGTGCAAAATGCCGCCAACACCCAAAATAGGCGCATAGGCCACCATGCGCAGCAGGATCACACAGACGAACTGCACCTGCTGGATGTCGTTGGTGGTGCGGGTTATCAACGACGCTGTGGAAAACTTTTCGATCTCCGCGTTGGAGTAGCCCACGACGGTAGAGAACACCTCGCGGCGCAGGTCGCGGCCAATGGCAGCCGACACGCGGGATGCGATGAAGCCTACCGCCACCGCGGCGGCAACCATCAGCAGGGTCAGACCCAGCATCTGCCCGCCAATGCGCAGCAGATACGCTATCTGCACGTCGTGAGCGATGCCCTGGGCTTCGTATTCGAGGGAAACCAGCAGCACGGCCTGGCTGGCAAGGTTGTCGGCCACGGTCCCATCCAGCTGGGAGATGGCCCCGGCAAGCTGGTTTTGCAGCATCTCCCGTGCGCCGGGTGCCTGAGCCATCGCCGCAAACTGCTGGCTGACGGCATCCAGGTCGTAGGTGGTGGGGGTCACCGTCTCGGTACTGCCGGCGACCCGGGCAGCATTTTGGGCCGCAGCCATGTACAACACCACATCGGGTGTGGTGAAAGCAGATTCCAACTCCGCCGCAGCAGTGTCGGCATCCTTAGAAAGATAACGCAGACCGTCGGCGTCAGGCTCGCTGTACCACTGGGCGGCCAGGGCGGCCTCGTCCTCGGTCATCAGCAGTTCCAATGCCTGCAGGGTAGTATCGCGGACGGTATACGGTACCGGGCTTTCGATACCGCCCTGCTGGATGCCAACATCCACGATCTTGCTTGTGTAGTCCGGCAGGGACAAGTCGCAGTAGGCCTGCACGATCAGCAGGGCCGCCACGGCCAGGCATGCCGCCCAATGGCGTGCCAGCTGTTTAAATATTTTCGTCATCGACAGGTCCTCCCTGTTTTTGTGCGTTGATTTTTTTCTGCATGGCGTCGTTTTCTGCTTCAATTGCATCCAACAGCACGCCGCGCAGGGCGTACATCTGGTCGATCTGTTCCGGTGTCATCCGTGCCATGATGCGGCCAAAGTAGGCGTTCAGTGCCGCCTCGCTTTGCAGGCGCGCCTGCTCGCCCTGCGGGGTGATGCGCACGAAAGTTTTGCGCCGGTCGTTGGGATCAGTTTCCCGCACGATGCTGCCATCCTGCTCCATCATGCGCAGCCCGCGGGAAACGGCCGGCATAGGCTGCCGCATAGCACGGGCCACCTCGGAAACATAAATTGCACCCTGCACGCCGCGCTGCTCGATTAGAATGTGCAGGTTTTCCAGCATGCCGAAGTGGCATCTGGGACAGTCTGCCAACGCGCCGCGCATGCCGCGCTTGGACATTGTGTGCAGCCGCGAGACAAACCGAAACACCCCCTGCAGATCCGGGATCTCTGAACCTGGCATAAAGCACCTCCTGTTAATTATTATCATGTGTTAATTATTTCATCGTGATAATAATAGTCCCTCCTGCATCAGGATGCAAGAGGGTTGCAGAATTGTTTGGAAAATGTTCATAATCCGGGTGGACATGCACTCTCGTTCGTCAATTTCAAGCAAAGTTCTCGTCTGCGATGTTAAAATTGTAGACATTTCGCACAATCAATGCTACAATAGAATCAATTACAGGAGCCAACTGCGCCCCAAAGTTAGGAGAATCGCCGTGAAGCTGAACAGCCGCCGTACCATTCTGGTGGGTCTTGCGTTTTTGTCGATCTGCACGTTTTGGCAGATGTACGACAGCGTTATGACCTTAATTCTGACCGACACCTTTAAGCTGAACGAAACCTTTGCCGGTGCCATTATGGCTGCTGACAACGTACTGGCGCTGTTTTTGCTGCCGTTTTTCGGGGCGCTGTCCGATAAGACCAGCACCCGCATCGGGCGGCGCATGCCGTTTATCGTGGGCGGCACCGCAGCGGCAGCCATCTTGATGAACCTGATCCCGCTGCTGGACGACCGCTACGCCGCCAGCCCCAGCACCGGTACATTAGTGCTGTTCATTATCGTGCTGGGGCTGTTGCTGGTGTCCATGGGCACTTACCGCTCCCCCGCCGTGGCCCTGATGCCCGACGTGACCCCCAAGCCCCTGCGCAGCCGCGCCAACGCCATCATCAACCTGATGGGCGCCGTGGGCGGCATTTTGTACCTGGGGCTGGCGGCTGTGCTGTACCCGGCGTCCAAAACCAGGGGCGTGGAGCATGTCAGCTACCGGCCGCTGTTCTTCATCGTCTCGATGATCATGGTTGTGGCGGTGGTCGTTTTGTATCTGACCATCAAGGAGCCCAAGCTGGAAGCAGAAAACCAAAAGCTGGAAGCCGCTCATCCCCAGTGGAACCTTGCCACTGACGACGGCACCGGCCACGAGGTGCTGCCTGCGCCGGTCAAGCGCAGCCTGAGCTTTCTGCTGGTGTCCATCTCGCTGTGGTTCATTGGCTATAACGGCGTTACTACGTGGTTTACCAAGTATGTGGAGGCTGTCATGGGCGAGGGCTTGGGCGGGGCCTCCACCTGCCTGCTGGTTGCCACGGCGGGCGCTATTGTCTCGTACATTCCCATCGGTGCGCTGGCCGCTAAGATCGGCCGCAAGCGGACTATTCAGTGCGGTATCGTGCTGCTGGCCACCTGCTTTATGCTGGGCTACGTGCTGACCACCACTTACAGTTCCATCCAGCCCATTATGTACGTGGTGTTTGCGCTGGTGGGCCTTGCCTGGGCCGCCATCAACGTGAACTCCCTGCCTATGGTGGTGGAGATGTGCCGCGGCAGCGACATCGGCAAGTTTACCGGGTACTACTACACCTTCTCGATGGCCGCCCAGGTGGTAACCCCCATCGTGGCCGGCTCCCTGATGCGGGCCATTGACTACCGTGTGCTGTTCCCCTACGCCGCCCTGTTTGTGGCGCTGAGCTTTGTGACCATGTGCTTCGTCAAGCACGGCGACGCCAAGGCAGAGGCAAAAAAAGGGCTGGAAGCGTTTGAGGATATGGATAACTAAACGGCATATCCAACGCCAATCTAACGTCATAAGCGCAACTTATTTCCGCCGGGGGCAGAACGCCCCCGGTGGATTTTTTGTTAAGGCAATACCGCATAATTCTAAGTGCCGAATCTTTCCTTTTCGGGTTTGGGAACCGGAAACACAGTAAAAGTCGGGAGCGACCCGAAAGTCGCTCCCGCTGCACAGCCTATTTATTTGTAACGAGATACAGATTCTGTATTCTGCAAACTGCTCACCGGAGATTTCAAGTGCAATATCACTGTACCGGCAGCTCCACCGCAATGGTGGTGCCTTTCTCCGAACTCTCCTCCACCCAAACGGAGCCACCGTGGAGATTGGCGATCTCCCACACCAGCGAGAGCCCCAGCCCCGCACCGCCGTACTCACGGCTGCGGGACTTATCCACACGGAAAAAGGGCTGGAAGATGCTCTGCTGATACTCATCCGGAATGCCACAGCCGGTATCGGAAACGCGAATCAGGAGTTTTTCCGTTTCCTGTATGACGCAGACCCTCACCGAGCCGCCGGGGCGGTTGTACTTGACGGCGTTCTCTGTCAGGTTGAAGATCAGCCGGTAGATCAGCGCATCGCTGCCGGTCATAACGCCGTCGCCATCCGCCTCCAGCGTGATGCCGCGCTTTTCCACCAGTGGTGCGAGATCCGTAAAGATCTCCTCGATCATGGGAGCGAGCTGGATCTGCTCGTTCCGTGCCACTTGCCGCAGATTGCTCATCTCCAGCAGAGTCTTGGTCAGCCGGGTCAGCCGTTCCGTCTGCTCCCGCAGGAGGGCGAGAAACTCCGCAGTCTCCGGCAGCACGTCGGGGTGCTCTGAGGAAAACAGGTCCAGCTGCGCCTGCATCAGCGTCAACGGCGTGCGCAGCTCGTGGGCGGCATTGCCGGTGAACTGCCGTTGGGCGGCAAAGGCATTGTTCAGCCGCTCCAGCATCTGGTTGAACGAGTGGCTCAGCTGCTGGAATTCTGGAATGACGTCTTCATCGATCCTCATATCGGCAAGATTGTTCAGCTGCACCTGCTCCACATGCGAGGCAAAGCTGCGCAGGGGCTTGAGCGCGCGTCCGCTGACAAAATAGGTCAGCATGCCGCTGAGTAGCGTTACCACAGCCGTGATGTACCAGTTGGTGGTGCGGAAGCTCCCCTGCGCCCCATCGACGACGATGGTCAACTCCTCGTTGGGCGCTATGAGTTCCGGGTCAAAGCTCGCCGCTCCGCCCTCATTCAGGATCACCGTGCTGCCGCCCTGTAAGCTGTCCGCAATGGTGTCCATATAGTACACACCGGAGGAGCAGAGCAGCAAATTCATGGCCACGCAGGTGATGCCGATGAGCAGGACGGACATCAGTGTGATGCGCCACTGCAAGGAAAGTCGCTTCATTCCTCCTCGCCTCCCATCAGATAGCCCTCGCCGATGCGGTTGCGGATGGGGTCATAGCCCAGCGCGGCGCGGAGCTTTTTGCGCAGGGCGGAGATGTGGACGCGAATGGAATTGCTGAAGCTGTCCACGCTGTTGTCCCAAACGTGATCCATCAGTTCCTCCTGACTCACGGGCCGTCCCTGATGCACCATCAGGTATTCGAGTATCCCTGTTTCCTTGCGGGTGAGCGTCAGCGTCTGCCCGTTGGCGGTGGTGGTACGGGAGCGGGTGTCAAAGGTCAGGCCCCCGCAGGTCAGCAGTACATCCTGCTGGGTGAACTGCCGCAGGGTCAGGCTGCGAATGCGAGCCTCCAGCTCGGCAAGATGAAAGGGCTTTGCCAGATAATCATTGGCCCCGGCATCTAACCCCTCCACCTTGTCCTCCACCTCACCCCGGGCGGAGAGGATCAGCACCTTTGTCTCCCGGTCGGTCTGCCGCAGGGTGCGCAGCACTGTCATGCCGTCCTTCTTCGGCAGGTTCAGATCCAGCAGCACCAGATCGTAGCGCTCCACGCCCAGAAGCTCCAACGCCTTCTCCCCGTCGTAGCAGCAGTCCACGCTGTATGCTTGGCGCCGTAGGCTGCGGACGATGGTTTCACACAGGGCGCGTTCGTCTTCAATTACTAAAAGGTGCATGAGAGCCCTCCTTTTTTATTTATTTTTATGTCGTTTTAATTATAGCAAAATTAGATAAGGTTTGCGTTAAATTTTCGTTCTTAACAGTGACTTTAACTCTCTTGCGCTATGATGGTGGCAGAAAAAGTGAAAGGGTGATGGAATTGAGCCATGTAAAAAAGTCGGCCGTGCAGGCCGCGCTGCTGGTTGTTGGTATCGCTATGCTGTGTTTCGGCGTATGGCGCGGCGAGACGGCGACGGTGCTGAGCAAAGCAATTAAATTATGTCTGGAGTGTGTGGGCATTGGGTAAGAAATCTTCGGGCGCGTCACAACTCCTGTCCCGCTTCCGGGGCTGGATACAGGCGGGGGCAGTCTTATTGACCAACCTGCACCTGCCGAATTTCCTCAAAGGAGGCCTGTATCAGGGCGCAGGGAAAAACGTCTGCGTGCCGGGGTTGAACTGCTACTCCTGCCCAGCGGCCTCCGGTGCCTGTCCCATCGGTGCGTTTCAGGCGGTGGTTGGGTCTTCCAAGTTCAGCTTTTCCTATTATATCACAGGTTTCCTCATTTTGCTGGGAGTCCTGCTGGGACGTTTTATCTGCGGTTTTCTGTGTCCCTTCGGCTGGTTTCAGGAACTGCTGCATAAAATCCCGACGAAGAAGCTCTCCACAAAGAAACTCAAGCCCCTGACCTATCTCAAGTACGCTGTACTGCTGGTGATGGTCTTCCTGCTACCGGCGTTCCTTGTGAACGATGTAGGCATGGGTAATCCGTTCTTTTGTAAATACCTCTGCCCACAGGGCGTGCTGGAGGGGGCCATCCCTCTGTCCCTTGCCAATTCCGGCATCCGGGCGGCGCTGGGGAGCCTGTTTACATGGAAATTCTGTATCCTGCTGGCGGTGATCGTGCTGAGCGTGCTGTTCTACCGTCCCTTCTGCAAGTGGCTCTGCCCGCTTGGCGCGTTCTACGCGCTGTTCAACCGGGTGTCTCTCTTCCAGATGAAGGTGGACAAGAATAAGTGCGTCTCCTGCGGAAAATGTGCCAGAGCCTGCAAAATGGATGTGGACGTGACGAAAACGCCCAACCATACTGAGTGTATCCGCTGCGGGATGTGCATCCGCGCCTGTCCGACGAACGCCGTGTGCTTCCGCTACGGCTTCGGCAACGGGAAAGAAACAACAAAGAAAACAACGATGGAGGAATCAAAATGAACAAGAAGAGAATTTTTGCACTGGCTTTTGCCGTACTGATGTTGCTGGCCTTGGCGGCCTGCGGCACGAAGAACAATGACAAGATGGGCGACATGAGCGGCAACGGCTCCGCCATGACTGACGAGCCGAAAAACGCCGAGGAGGCGCTCACCCTGCACAAGGAGCTGCTGGAGCAGGAGAACGCGATCCTGTCGGAAAATACCGAGCTGTGGGAAAAGGTCTTTATGAAGGCTGACAAGGGCATGGCCATGATCGAGGACGGGAAAAACTACGGTGACTTCCTGCTGGATACCATCGAGGCCGCTAAAGAGCAGTTCGCCGACAATGAGTATGAGTGGCTGAAGGAGTCAGCCACGAAGATCAGCAATATTGAAAACAGGCTGACCGAGTTGGAAGAGAAGTATCCCGAGATCATGCAGAAATCCACGGACGGCGATATGAGCATGCCCGCGGGCAGCGACACGAGCAACCCTCCCGACGACGGCAGTATGCAGAAGTTCCCCGCCTTTGAAGGGAAAGATCTGGACGGCAACACGGTGAAGAGCGACGAGCTGTTCTCCGCCAACGCCGTCACCGTGGTGAATTTCTGGTTCACCACCTGCAATCCCTGCGTAGGCGAGCTTTCCGAGCTGGATGCGCTGAACAAGGAACTGGCGGAGAAGGGCGGCTCCCTCATCGGCGTCAACACCTTCACGCTGGACGGCGACGAAACGGCAATTTCCGAGGCGAAGGATGTGCTTGCCAAGAAGGGCGCCACCTATCAGAATGTGTATTTTGACTCCGACGGTGAGGCGGGAAAGTTTACCACCAACATCTTTGCCTATCCCACCACCTATGTGGTCGACCGCAGCGGCAATATCGTGGGTGAACCCATCGTAGGCGCCATCACGGAAAAGAAGCAGGCGGAGACGCTGCAAAAGCTCATCGACCAGGCTCTTGCCGCCGATATGGGCTGACAAACGAATTTATCTTCTCCGAAAGGAGGGATACACCATGTATCGGAGAGTATTGCCGCTTCTGCTCACCGCGGTACTGCTGCTGAGCGGCTTTCACAAAGCCCATTGAAGAGCCTGCCGTGGTGGAACTGGAGGACCTGAGCCACGGCATGCGCCGTACAGAGGTCAGAAGCCGTGCCGGAGATTCTCACCTTGGTCATGTGTTCACCGGCGATCCGGAGTCCCCCAATGGCGTGCGCTACTGCATCAACAGTGCGGCC
>ERZ773218.3001-NODE-3001-length-11787-cov-3.080549_pt1 | contig 11787 bp, 13 predicted proteins | sample MGYA00580527_ERZ773218 | MGnify/ENA primary metagenome ERZ773218 (study PRJEB29015, sample SAMEA2737763) | human gut metagenome | biome: human gut; feature: human-associated habitat; material: faeces | place: China | collected 2012 ...
GGCCGGAGCTGGAGCGTGGTACGCCCGCCGTGGAGACCAAGCGCAGGCACCTGACGCCCCAGTGGTACAAGAAGGTCACGGCGATGGACGCCAAGCTGGAGCAGATGGAGGCCACGCTGAACAACATCAACGTGTTCAACGCAGGCAAGAAGCGGGAGGAGGCCGTTGCGCTGCTGGCGCAGCTGCTGCCGGAGGTGGAATCCTTTCAGGCGGAAACGCGCCGCTTGCAGGATATGATCGCATCCTCCCGGCTGGAGCAGCGATATCAGCAGCAGGAAAACGCAAATCTGCGGAAAGAACTGAAAGAGGAGCGCAATCACAGCTTCGAGCAAAATATGAAGATCTCCGCCTTGGAACAGCACTGCAAGCGAGTGGAGAACCTGATCAGCAAGCTACCGCCGGAACTTATTGAACAGATTGAATATTCAAAATATAATAGAGAACGATGAATATCAAAAATCGTGTAAAAATCTTCATTTAGAGAATTTTACACGATTTTTGCTGTTTGTGGGGGTTGTTTTCTGTCAAGTATACCACAATGCTACGCAATAACTGGGACATTGACTAATGGAATCAATAGATGGACAATTAAATTTTGGACAGCCATCAAAATTCAACCACGACAATGGGACTTCGCTGCGCTTTTATAATAGCATCAAAAACGGCATTTGAAGATCACACTCTGATATATATGCGTTGCTTAATTTGAAAAAACGAATCATGGTTTTGCAGAATTATTTCGGTCAATTCCGTTCTTGATATGATCATATACCAACTTCTTTACCCGTTCAACATCACGTGCCTCAACTGCATCCAAAATCTGCAAATGCTCGAGTGTTGAAGAATGAATTGCTTCTTTCCGACCCTCTTCATTTGAACTTCCAAAGACCTCTACATAATAACGAAGGCGGATGGAGTACTCCTTCACCACAGAAATGGTTTTCACCACAATATCAGAATTGGAATATCTGTAGAGAATCTCATGGAGGTTCAGGTCGGATTGAATATATCGCTCTTCATTGTATGGATCATCCAGAACGCCATTCAGCTCAGCGCGCATATGTTCAATGACATTCTGCGGAATATTGTGAATAGACAGTTCTGCCGCATAAGGCTCCAGCAACAAACGCAAGTGCATGGTAATAACCATGTCCCCCTCATCAATTTCGGACACAGCCGCATGCTTTCTGGGATTCAGCGTTACCAGACCATCTCTGGAAAGCATGTTCAGTGCTTCTCTGAGCGGTGCACTGCTGATATTCAGCTTTGTACTCAATACTGCAATGTTAATTGGTTCACCGGGCTTTAATTTTCCTAGAACAATTTCACGCTTCAATATTTCATAAACGCGATCTTTCACAGTTGTAGGCTGTACTTCATAATCAAAATTTTGCAAGAGAATCCTCCTCATATATACAATTGCACCATGATTTATTAACAAAAGCAACGAAAAAGGCATATTTATAACCTGTAGATATCTCATTATAGCATGCAGCACATCTAAAAGCAATAAACGATCGATTGCCGATTCTTCTAAAACGGATATAATAAATTTGTCCGAAAAATAGAATCGATCATAAACTATCGACGATCTATTGACAGCTATCGATGAAATGGCTATAATAAACGCATCCAAAGGCCACCCGGGATGGCCATAAAACGATAAGGAGAGTCATTATGAAAAATCTGTACGCACCGAAAGGTATTATTCCTGTTCCGCCTACTCCCTTTGCGAAAAACGATACCATCAACGAAGCCGAGTATAAGCGCCTGCTGGATTATGATATTGAAAGAGGTGTGCACTGTATCTGTATCGGCGGCAGCACCGGCGAGTGGTCTACTATGTCTCTGGAAGAGCGGAAGCAGCTTTTCAAGGTTGCAGCAGACGGAATCGGCACCCGGGTTCCCAAGATGGCAACAACCGGCTGCCACAGCCTGAGCAAGACGCTGGAACTTACCCAGTATGCCGTTGATCTGGGCTATGAGAGCATCCTTCTGATTACCCCCCATTACCTGCAGCCTGGCCGCGAGGCAACCATGGACTACTATCGCACAGTCGCAGAAACTTTCCCGGATCTGGCAATCTGCATTTACAATGTTCCCCACTGCACCAATGTGGAAATGCCCGTTGAAGACATCATTGAGCTCGCCAAGATCCCCAACATCACGGGTATGAAGCACTGCACCGATCCCACCCGCACCAATAAGATCATTGAAGGTACCAAGAACGAGTATTTCGAGAGCACAACCGGCCGCGAGAACATGATTCTTGCCAATCTGTGCCAGGGCGGCAGCGGAGGCATGGGCGTTATGTGTACGATCATGCCTCAGGAACTGGTCAAGATGTATGACCTGCTGATGGAGAACAACTGGAAAGAGGCTCTGAAAATTGACGAATCCCTGCGGAACCTGTCCATCCTGATTGAGGCCGAGGCAAACCCCGCTCCCGTCAAGGAAGTGCTGAACATGATGGGTTTCGACTTCGGTGCCCCCCGTCTGCCTCTGCGTCCCTGCAGCCCGGAGCTGAGGGAGAAACTGCGTAAGGAGCTGATCAAGCTCGGCTACAACGTGTAAAAAAGAAAAGAAGGCGCATCTTATGCCAACAGTTCTGATTACAGAGCCGATTGCAGAAAGTGCAGTCGAAGTTCTGAAGCAAAAGGGCTTTCATGTCCAGTTTGAATATGAAAAGCGGAATTCGGATCACGCACCCGAAGATGTCACTGCTGTGATTAACCGCCTTCATCCTATCAGTGATGAGTGGATGGCCCAGTATCCCAACCTGAAGATCATTGCCTATCACGGGGTAGGGTATGACGGTATTGACACAGAAGCAGCCAAGGCACGGGGAATTTGCGTTGCAATTACACCGGGTCAGAATGCATTGGGCGTTGCCGAACATACCATGACGCTGATCATGGCTCTTTCGAAACAACTGGTTGCTGTGGCATCGGACTATAAGAAGGACGGTTTTTCCTGCAAATATGCGCATAGCTATTCGGAGGTTGCGGATAAAACGCTTGGCCTGATCGGTTTGGGAAATATCGGACTGCGTGTCGCCAATATGGCTCGCAACGGCTTTGCCATGCACGTCATCGCCTATGACCCCTTCCTGAAAACGGCTCCGAATGGCATTGAGTTGGTTCAGGATCGCATGGAAATTTTCCGGGAGGCAGATTTTATCAGCCCCCATCTGAATCTGACAGATGATACGTTCCACAGTATTGGCGAGACAGAATTCAAGGCCATGAAGCCGACCGCCTGCATCATCAATGTGTCCCGGGGCGCAATTATTGACGAACCCGCCCTCGTCCGTGCATTGCAGGAAAATGAAATCGGCGGTGCAGGTCTGGATGTAACCGATCCGGAAGAATGCGCATTGAGCAATCCTCTGCTGCATATGAGCAATGTCATTGTTACACCGCACATTGCAGGTTCCAGCAAGGAAGCTCTAGAACGCGTAGCTACCATGTGCATTGCCAATATTGAATGCTATTTTGCAGGCAAGGAACTTCCCGGAAGAAAAATCGTATAACATTTACCCGTTCCTGCTATACTTGCGAAGATCCCACGTATCTTTCAGATGAGCAAAACAGCAAGGCATCGTTTCGTTCATCGAAATAAATGCCTTGCTGTTTTCTCGGCTCTGTTACATAATAAATAAAACGGAGGGATAACATGTCATTTTCTATGGTTAACGGTATCGCAACCATTCACTTGGATGCAATTGGTACTCTGGCCCTCGCACTGGTATTACTGCTTTTGGGCAATTATCTCAGGAATCATGTTTCTTTTTTGGAGCGTTTCTGCATTCCTGCCCCTGTAGCCGGTGGCTTTACATTTTCTTTCATTCACTGCATTCTTTACATGGCAGGGATTTTGTGTTTTGAATTTGATACGGCTTATCAGTCTCCTGCCATGATTGCGTTCTTTACTTGTGTCGGCCTTGCCACGAGTGTGAAGGGTCTGAAGAAGGGTGGAAAGGACATTGTTGTTTACTATGTACTCTGCTGTGTACTGGTTACGGTACAAAGCATTTTGAGTATTGTGCTTTCCTTCGCAACTGGAATCGAACCGATCTATGGTTTCCTGGCTGGCTCCACCACCATGGTCGGTGGTCACGGAAATGGCGGTTCCTTCGGCCAGACGATTACCGACATGGGATATGCTGCAGGTCTTACCGTCGGTATGGCCTGCGCCACCTTCGGTCTGGTCAGCGGCTCGTTGCTTGGTGGTCCCTTTGCAAATCATCTGATTAAGAAGTTCAAGCTGGATCCTAGTAGAGCGGACACCTCCTTTGATGAGCCGGTCGAGACGCTTGACGGTGAGGTTGGTGAGGACCATTCCAACCTGAATCTGATGAAGCATATTGCCTATATTGCAGTCATTATGACGATCGGCGGCTTCATCGTCGCAAAGATTTCCAACCTGATTAACGGGGTTACTCTGCCCGCTTACGTTGGTGGTATGTTCCTTGGCGTGATTGTGCGGAATGTAAACGAAAAGACAAAGTTGATTCACTTCAACCAGCGTACTATTGACGGAATGCAGGATGTCTTTCTATCCGTATTTCTGTCAATTGCTATGATGTCTCTGAAACTCTGGCAGTTGATTGACCTCGCAATTCCACTGCTGATTATTCTCTTTGCACAGGTGGCGTTCATTATTCTGTTTGCCCGGTTTATCTGCTTCCCGCTGCTTGGAAAGACCTACGACACGGCGGTTATGCTGGCCGGTATGATCGGTCACGGTCTCGGTGCCACACCGAATGCTATTGCAAACATCACTTCTGTGACTAGCAAGTATGGGCCCTCCAAGAAGGCTATGTTTATTGTGCCGATTATCGCAGCAGCTTTCCTGGACTTGTATCTACTTCCTGCAATTGTGGTAACGTTTAACGTTGCTGTTAATCTGATGGGATAGTTTCCGACCATATTATTTTAAAATTAGCCTATATGCTGAGCACCCACGAATCACGAATAACTGATTATGCATGAAGCAGCATACTATGTAATTAGTAAATGCTCTCTCCTGCTTTGCGTGTGGTCAGTTTTCCGGAAAATATGCAAAGAAACTGGGCTGCTCAGGTATAAAAGCCGCAAAAGCATTGTTCAAATCAAAGGAGTAAACAAATGAATCCGAAAGTAATTGACACATCCGACGCACCCGGAGCAATTGGCCCGTATTCACAAGGTTGGATCTCTAATGGGCTTGTTTTTGTCTCTGGGCAGCTGCCTGTAGCTCCAGAAACAGGTGCTATGCCGGACAGTATTGTCGAGCAAGCCGAGCAAAGCTGCAAAAACGTAGCAGCAATTTTATCTGCAGCAGGTTCTGATGCGACCCGTGTTTTAAAGACCACATGCTTTCTGACTGATATGAAGAATTTTGTGGCATTCAATAATGTCTATGCAAAATACTTCACGCAAAAGCCTGCACGCAGCTGTGTTGCAGTCAAGGAATTGCCAAAGGGCGCTCTCTGTGAGATTGAAGCCATTGCTATAAGCAATTGAGGTGTTGCATATTTCTGTGTGTATGTAATAGCTGCATATTATTCAGAAACTATTGCCCTAAGGGAATACGGAAAACCTGCCGTCCAAAATCATTTGAACGGCAGGTTTTTCATTTTATCAACAGCAGATCAGTTCATTTAACACAATTTCCTCCGCCGCGCTGCGGATGCCGTTCATCTCCATGACCCACACCAACTGGTCAGCTGCTTTCATCTGCTCCGTAATACCCTGTGCCTGCGCCATCTGCTCGATCAGCAGCCGCAGCATTTCATTGGCTTCACGATCAATTTCATTGAGATAATGCGTCAGCTGGCCGGAAGTTTTCAGTGTAATATAAGTTCCCCGGCGATGCTCTTTCAGGTACTTAAGCCGCATCCGCCCAAAGCGTCTGTATGTGGCTGGCTCTGCTTCCGACATAAGCAAGTTGGGTACATAAAAATCCCCATGCTTCCGATAAGTAATTTTCATTGTGTAACAGTCCTTTCACGGGTTCAAATACGACCCTTATTTTGACCCTTTAGCGGGTTGTCCCTTATAAAGCAACTGGACTGACTGGTACAGAATTTTATAATTTCAGAACTAAATATCACATATTTCAGCCAAATAGGTTATAAAAAGCGAATCCTATCCTCTTCAAATCCCTCCTTCCGCGCCAACCACGCAATCCTTGTGATTGCGTGGTTTTCTTTATATTTCAACGTTTTCAGCCGTTTTAGGCGGTAAAAATATTTTCCATTACGACAATAAAAAACTCAAAAAAGACATTTTATCTTCGATTTTACGAACGGAACCCCCTCGCTGCAAAAGTGAGGGGGTTTCTTTTGCTTTATTCAATTCCAGGGACTGTCTCCACCCTCTCCAAATATTCCTCGATCCATCCCTGTTCCGCCATGACAATCTCTTTCCCAATCTTCTCCGCATAGGCCCACTCCAACCGTGCCCCGGCACTCTCACGCCAGCACACCAGGAGAACATCCGTCGGCAGCTTCACCTCTTATTGACTTTTGTATGCGGCCTGATAGAATAATAAGGTAGAAAGAGGTGCATGGAATGGATACTGGTTTGAAAATCGTCTGCTGCATTAGTCTCGGTATTCTTTTTCTGTCTGTGCTCTTGTGTTTGGCTATTTAAGTCCCTCCGTCCGGAGGGACTTATTTTTTACGCTATTCCCTCGTCACGCTTCTGTGCTGCGCTCCGTCTGCCAATCTGCCCCAGTCTCCACGAATCTGATCGTACCAGACAGCAGATCCTTGCATCAAAAAAACAGTTCCTGTTTTAGCTTCATTGGCGGCAGATTTTTGTCAAGACACAAAGAAAGAAGCCCGAAACCGGATGGTTTCGGGCTTCTTGTTGAAAAGTTCACTCTTCGGCGCGTGATAGAAATATCAGCGCTTGGAGAACTGCGGAGCGCGACGGGCGGCCTTGAGACCGGGCTTCTTACGCTCCTTCATACGAGGATCGCGGGTCAGGAAACCGGCCTTCTTCAGGATGGCGCGGTTATCCTCGCTGGCCAGCAGCAGAGCGCGGGCCACACCGTGACGCAGAGCGCCGGCCTGACCGGACACGCCGCCGCCGGTGACGGTAGCCACGATGTCCATCTTGCCGGTGTTGCCGGTAGCCTCCAGGGGCTGACGGACGACCATCTTCAGGGTCTCCAGACCAAAATACTCGTCGATGTCACGGCCATTGATGGTGATGGAGCCGGTGCCGTTGGGGAACAGATGCACACGGGCCACGGAGGACTTACGACGGCCGGTGCCGTACATATAGGGATTCTTAGACTGATACATTCTCTTTTTCCTCCTTACTTGACCAGCTCGGGCTTCTGAGCCTGATGCTCATGCTGCTCGCCGGCGTAGATGTGCAGACGCTTCAGGGAGTCCTTGGTGACGATGTTGCGGGGCATCATGCCACGCACGGCCACACGCACGGCGACCTCGGGCTTCTCCTGCATCAGCAGGCGATACTTGGTCTCCTTCAGGCCGCCCACCCAGCCGGAGTGGGTGCGGTAGTACTTCTGCTCCATCTTGTTGCCGGTGAGGACGGCCTTGCCGGCGTTGATGACGATGACGTTGTCACCGCAGTCAGCGTTAGGAGTGTAGGTAACCTTGGTCTTGCCGCGCAGCAGGTCAGCAGCCCGAACGGCGGTCTTGCCCAGGGGCTTACCGGCGGCATCCACGACGTACCACTTGCGGACAACATTGCCCTTTTTTTCCATATAAGTGGACATGGTGATTTCCTCCAATTTATATAATGTATTGCTTTACTTTTCCGTGCTCCCTTGCTATCATGGGGAGAGAAAACACGCAAACAGCGCAAGGATATTTATAACACACCCCCGCAAAAATGTCAACAGCGTTTTAATTTACCATTAGAACATCTGCGATTATCTCTTGTTTTCTCTGTTTATCTCTCGTTTTCTAAAAACGCAATTTCATTTCCCGGAGGCAGCATATGCAGCATATTTTAGGACAGGTCCGCCGCTGCGTGGAGGACTATCACATGATCGAGGCCGGGGACAAGGTGGCCGTGGGCGTCTCCGGCGGCAAGGACAGCCTGCTGACCCTGACGGCTCTGACCCGGCTGCGGGACTTCTATCCCCTCCCCTTTCAGGTGGAGGCCATCACGCTGGAGACCGGCACGCCGGGCATGAGCTTTGACGCCGTGGCGGAGCTGTGCCGGGAGCTGGAGGTCCCTTACACCCGTATCCATGTGCCGGTATACCAGATCGTGTTTGAAGAGCGCAAAGAAAAGAACCCCTGCTCCCTCTGCGCCAAGCTGCGGCGGGGCAGCCTGAATACGGCGCTGACGGAGCGGGGGATCCACAAGATCGCACTGGGTCATCACTACGACGATGCCATCGAAACGCTGCTGATGAATCTGCTGTTTGAGGGGCGCATCGGCTGCTTCCAGCCGGTGACGTATCTGGACCGCACGGGCATCACCCAGATCCGTCCTCTGCTGTACTGCCGGGAGGATGACATCCGCCGCACGGTGGAGCGGCTCCACCTGCCGGTGGTCCACAACCCCTGTCCTGCCAACGGCTCCACCCGCCGACAGGAGGTGAAGGATCTGATCCATCAGCTGGAGGGGCGCTATCCCGACATCAAGCAGAAGCTTTTCGGCAGTCTCCAGCGCTACCCTCTCTATGGCTGGAATCTGGAACAGCAGGAGCGCTGACCGGCGGTTTCCGTTTCTATCTTGCAGATAATATGTAATATTCTGTCGTTTTGTCACATCAGCACCCATTGCAGCAGCAACAGCAGGCCGAAGCCGGGGACGCCCAGCACCCCGATGAAGAGGGCGTTGAACACGTTAAGTCCCAGCCGGATGCCGGTGAGGGCGGCGGTGAGGTTCAGCAGCCACACCGCCCCGAAGCCCAGCGCCGAGTTCACCAGCACCCGCAGGGCCAGCTTCACCGGCCCCCGGAACAGGCGCACGGCGGCGAACAGTAAAAACGCCCCCACCACGCACAGTGCGCCGATCTCTATACCGGACATACAGGCCCTCCCTTCCCGGCGGAGGCCGCCACGGCGGCGGGCACCGCCGTCCGTCCCCCGGAGCGGGCCGCCGGCTCCTGCTCCTTGATGCACCGCAGCAGATAGCTGTATCGGGCCTTCAGGGCGCTGATCTCGTAGATGCTGGCCTCCACCAGCTCCGGCTCCGTGACATAGTTGAACTTATCGTAGGCGCACTTCAGCGCCACATTGGTCTGCTGCAATTCCTCCCGCAGGATATCCAGCGGATGCTCCACCTTTTTCCCCATGTCCAAGTCCTCCCTGTTCCCTTTCATTGTACGGATATTTTATCCGGATATGCCGGACTTTAGCCGTGGGACAAGCCGAAATTTTCAGGAGGTGCGCCATGCACGAGGAGTATATGCGTCAGGCACTGGCTCTGGCCCAGGAGGCCGCCGCCCACGGCGAGGTACCGGTGGGCTGCGTCATCGTCCGGGAGGGGCAGATCGTGGGCCGGGGCCGCAACCGCCGGGAGGAGAAGCAGCACACCTCCTCTCACGCCGAGATGGAGGCCATCCGGCAGGCCAATGAGGCCCTCGGCACCTGGCGTTTGGACGACTGCACCCTCTATGTGACGTTGGAGCCATGTCCCATGTGCGCCGGAGCCATTCTCAACGCCCGCATCCCACGGGTCTATTACGGCGCACGGGATCGGGAGATGGGTGCCTGCGGCGGGGTGCTGAACCTGTTCATGGAGGACTTCCCCCATCCGCCGGCGCTGGTGGGCGGGGTGCTGGCGGAGGACTGCCGCCGGGTGCTGACGGATTTCTTCCGAAATCTCCGATAAATGAATTTCCCGCATTCTACTTGGTTGTTGTTTCGCTCGTTTTCGTCGCTTTGCTGAATCTTCCCGCTAAACGTCGCCTTTTTTGTCTCTTTAGATGGTATCTTTTCCAAAATGTATATGGTACAATCAGAACATCCCGAACATATGCAATACAAACGGGAGAACCCATATGAAAGGAACCGTTTTTTCATGGAACCCAATACTATTCTCAGTGAGTCTCTGTCTCTGAGCAGTGATATCCCTCTCTATGCCCAGCTGGTGGGCATCATCAAGCGCAGCATCTCCTCCGGCGCACTGGCCATCGGCGATCTGCTGCCCTCCGAGGCGGAGCTTTGCCGGGCGTTGAATGTCAGCCGCAACACCGTCCGTCAGGCCATCGGCGAGCTGGAGGATGAGGGCCTCGTGGTCCGCAAGCGGGGCAAGGGTACTTTTGTGGCCGACCCCAACACCAACCGCCGGGGCGTGCGCTATTCCTTCACCACCGAAGTCTCCTCCCTGGGTAAGACGCCCTCCTCCACACTGGTGGACTTCGGCGTTATCGTCCCTACACGGGCCATCTGCGAGAAGATGGAGCTGCGGGAGGGGACGTCGGTCTACTGCTTCACCCGTGTCCGCAATGTGGACGGTGAGCCCCTGATTCTGGAGACGTCCTACTATCCCCAGTTTATCTACCCCAACCTCACCCGTGAGATGGTGCAGACCCACAGCTTTTACAGCCTGCTGTACCATGTGGGCATCACGCCCTTCTCCGCTGAGGATACCTATGAGGCGGTGATGCTGGATGCGCCCCGTGCCAATCTCCTCAGCGTGGAGCCGGGCAGCTGTGCCTTCTATCACCAGCGCCGCACCAAGACCGAGGACGGCCGGGTCTATGAGTACACCCGCAGCTATATCCGGGGCGACCGGGTACGGCTGGACGTGCATATGCAGAAGAGCGGCATGACCTTCTCCCGCATCATCGACTGAAGCCCTGAAAACGCCCCCAGCCGCAGAGCCTTCCCTCTGCGGCTGGTTTTTGCAAACTTCCCCCTCCTCCCCCTTTACAGCCCGACCTCTTTCGGATATAATAGAAAGGCTAAGGAAATCTGACACAAGAAGGAGACGACCCTATGGCAGTCATTGAATACGACGAATATAAACAGAAGCTTCAGGCGCTGGAACCGACCCTTCAGGAGCTGGAGAAGGCTCTGGCCATTCCCAAGGCCCGTGAGGAGTTGGCGCAGCTTCAGAAGGAGACGGAGCAGGAGGGCTTTTGGAGCGACGTGGAGCGCAGCCAGAAGGTCTCCCAGCAGATCAAGCGGCTGGAGAGCAAGGTCAGGAAGCACGACCGACTGGTGTCCGACTGGGAGGACACCCTGACCCTGTGCGAAATGGCACAGGAGGAGGACGATGCCTCCCAGCTGCCGGAGGTGACCTCCGGCTATGAGACGCTGGAAAAGGAGATCAACGAGCGCCGTCTGGCGGCGCTGCTGTCCGGCGAGTACGATGCCAACAATGCTATCCTCACCTTCCACGCCGGAGCAGGCGGCACCGAGGCCCAGGACTGGACGGAGATGCTCTACCGGATGTATACCCGCTGGGCGGAGCGCCACGGCTACACCTATCAGCTCATGGACTACGAGGCCGGCGATGAGGCGGGCATCAAGTCCGCCACCATCCTCATCGAGGGGGAGAATGCCTACGGCTATCTGAAGAGTGAGAACGGTGTTCACCGTCTGGTGCGTGTTTCTCCCTTCGATGCCAACGCCCGACGCCAGACCAGCTTCGCTGCGCTGGAGGTCATGCCGGAGCTGGATGACGACAGCGAGATCGAGATCCGTCCGGAGGACATCGAGATGCAGGCCTGCCGCTCCAGCGGTGCAGGCGGTCAGCACATCAACAAGACCTCCTCCGCCGTCCGTCTGACCCACCTGCCCACGGGCATCGTGGTGTTCTGCCAGACGGAGCGCAGCCAGTTCCAGAACCGGGACAACGC